>C687J35503_10000255_pt1 | contig 13496 bp, 9 predicted proteins | sample RifCSP19_3_FD_35503 | JGI IMG/M metagenome (IMG submission 35503)
ACTATATTAATAATTTTATTCGAGGCGAAATTCCAAGAGTCACCTGAATTTGCCCCATTAAAATTAACACTATTACCATTTGCAAAAAGTGTTTGCTGTCCCACAATAGATGGCGCAGTATATATAAATTGGAATGTGACCATTCCGCCCGAAGAAAGCTTTGGTTGAACATGTGTTAATTCAAAATTTTCTTTCCTTAAATCACCAGCGATTGGAAATAAATCTCCATCTGATGCAGCGATATTAGTACCACCAGCTATCAAAGGTCCACCCTGAATTGTAACCGTATAAGTTGCTGATTGTTCAGCAGCTAAGGTATCAGGCCCTGAAATTGCCACCAGAACATTAGCTGATGGTGTTTCGCTGTGACATGTGCATCCTATACCATTCTTTTGTGTTCTGCCGACAATACCCCCTGATTCAGCATAAATAATTATTGTTGAAACTATGATGAGAAATGCCGCTGCATTAATGACATTTTTCCTTTGAAAATGAATTGAAAATGAATAAGCATTATTAATCCTTTTATTATTTAAAATTTTGAGTTTATAATCAAAATTGTTTTAACCGGAGCATAATTCCATGAATCACCAGTCTTTTTCCCATTCATGTTTACGCTGTTCCCGTTGGCATAGAGACTTTGAACGCCGGCAACTTGAGGCGCAGTATATGAAAACTGAAATGTAACTTTCCCGGAAGAAGAATATTTTGGAGAAGTATGTGTCAGCTCTCCTTTTAGTTTTTTTAGATCATGGAAAACGGGAAATAACTCACCATCCGATGCAGCGATATTAGCCCCAGCAGCTTTGATGAAAGAACTCGAGATCGTAACAGCATACAATGCTGATTGCCCTGCTTGCAGCGAATCCGGTCCTGAAATGAAAACCAATACATCATTTGAGGATACTTCATTATGACATGTGCATCCTTTTTTATTTTTTTTTGTTCGACCAACTATTCCCTCTTCTTTTGCATAGATGATTATTGTTGAGACTATGAATAAAATTAATCCTGCATTTATTACGTTCTTTTTTTGAAAAGCTAAAAACATAAATGTCCTTTTTTATTACCAGTATAGTTCTCTAAGCTTTAATAAAGTGACACGGCTTGGTTGAATCTATAACAAACTTGATTTGGGATGCAGGCAGCTGGTTGATAAAGGAAAAAAAGTTGAATGTGATAGTTACGATTATTAATGTGGTTTAAGAAAATGTGGGTGAAATTTTGTAATTGTTCGAGAAAACCGGGATCACTCAATTACAAATAAATACTCTGGACATTCACAGAAAAAATCAAAGATGTATTTTCAGAACTTAACCCTTTTTAACTTAAGCACGTATAAATTGGAACTTAACGAGAATTAATTATTCGGCAGGATATTTCTTATTTATGAATTAATTATTCAGATTTCAGTTCATCTTTACTTGTTTGAAAAGCGCTTGGTTCCCAGTCTAAACCTTCACACGGCAAATTTTCTTGAGTGGGATGTGTATCATGTTTCATGCAAAGTACTGCCGACTTATCAAAATGCAAACAGCTTGAACACAAAGTTGATTCGATAATATCTTTATTTTTTTCTTCAAACAGCCGATAATGAATAATTGCAGGATGAACTATCACTCCATAAATAGCAAATAAGGTAAGCACCCACCAAAACTGGAAATCCAAATAACCCTGAAGAAGCCAAACCAAAGGAATGGTTATTGCGGCTCTAATAATTGTCCAGAATACAATCTCACCCAATTTATTTCCTTAATACTTTTTAATTTTTAGGAAAGATATAATTCCTTTTGTTAATAAGAAAGCACATTTTTATAATCGGACTATAATGATCCCAAATGACGGTACCGTCCAAAATAAATCTGAAATAGGAAAAAGGTTTTAATAATTATGAGTATTAACCAGATTTCAATTTGTTTTGAATTCAGTCCCCCCATTAAATATCTCTTACTGCATGCTTTCTTAAGAAAAATCTTCTGGCGGGTTGAAAAGGTTTTTCATCAGTAGCTTATGTCTATTTTCATAATTTTTAAGGTGAGAAGGTCTAATGAATTCTTCTTATTTTGTTATTAAGGTTATTCATTTTAGAAGTTTAATTTGCAGGATGATATTTATTTTTCAGAAATCTTAGTAACATTATACAACCTAATGAAATAAAACCTTATTACTTTCTTTTATTTGGATGCAGCCAGTCATATAATTTCATAAAGAGATGAATCTTAAAACTATTTTGAACAGATATCCAAAATGAAGTTAAAAACGGATTGGGTTTGACCAAAACAACTGATGTGAATTAAAATTTTTATAGTTATATTTGTTGGCAATTTGAGAGTATTAGGTTCTTTAACCAGACTTTTAAAAGGATTTATTTAATTAAGAGAATGGGAAATCTAGTACAATTAAATGCGGTTATTATCAAAAAAGTGAGCGTGGGTGGGATCGAACCACCGACCCTTTGCTTAAAAGGCAAATGCTCTACCACTGAGCTACACGCCCTCAATTTTTGGAGCACAAATATAAAAATTTGAGGTTGTAATTCAAATAAATTCAATAATTAGAATAATTAAGCTATGACTAAAAATTCAAAAATTTTGGTTTGTGATGACGATGAAACCTTAAGCTATCTGCTTAAAGAGCAGTTGCTCGAAGAAGGATTTACTGTTGATACCGTTTATGATGGTAAATATGCCATTGAGGCACTTAAACGTAAAAATTACGACTTGCTGCTTCTAGATTTAAATATGCAGGAAGTTTCCGGTGAAGAGGTTNTAAAGTTTATCAGTGATTATAATCCTTCTCTTATTGTTGTTATTCTCACCGCACAAAATGAAATTCGTAAAGCAATNGACTGCATTAAGATGGGGGCTTACGATTATATCACCAAACCATATGAATTTGATGAGCTCCTTGTAACGATTAATAATGCTGCGGAACATAAATCTCTTTTAAACAAGAACACCGCTCTAATTGATAGAGTAAATAAAAAACTTCCCCATAACATTGTTGGTGACAGCCCTCAACTTCAAAAAATTATTAACCTTGCAAGCAAAGCTGCGCTTTCTGATTCAAATATTCTTATTGAAGGAGAAACCGGAACAGGTAAGGAGCTTTTTGCCGAATACATTCACAAACATTCGACAAGGGCAGACAAACCTTTTGTGGTTATCAATTGTGCATCGCTTCCCGATCAATTAATTGAAAGCGAACTCTTCGGTCATGAACGCGGCGCATTTACCGACGCAAAAAGTTCCAAGCAGGGTTTAGTTGAAATTGCAAATGGCGGCACTTTATTCTTAGATGAAATTGGCGAACTTAGCTTATCGCTTCAACCAAAGCTTTTACGATTTCTTGAAAATGGTGAATACCGAAGAATTGGCGGTGTCACAAATCTAAATTCCAACGTTAGAGTAATTGGAGCGACAAATAGAAATCTGCTGGAAGAAGCCGATAATAAAAATTTCAGAAGAGATTTACTCTTCCGCTTAAATGTTATAACGCTAACTATTCCTCCCCTAAGAGACCGACGAGATGACATACCTGTACTTGCTAATTTTTTCCTTGAAGCAAAATCACCAATAAGATCGCCCAAAAAACTTTCACCAAAATCTGAATTGGCTCTTTTGAATTATAATTTTCCCGGCAATGTTCGTGAGCTTGAACATACTATTGAACGTGCAATTATTTTTTCGGAAGGCGAATTTATAGACACTGACGATTTGAACCTCCCGGTAAGTTCAACCGCAAAAAGCACACAGGCATTAATGGACGAAGAAGATATTCGAATTACCGAAATATTAAGCATGGATGAAATGGAAAAATATCATATTGCTAAGGTGCTTAAACTTAATAGGTGGGATCGAACTCAAACGGCAAACCAGCTTGGCATTAGTCCTAAAACGCTTTACACAAAAATAAAAAAGTACGAAATCAGGCAAGATTGAATAAATGCTGAACGATATAATTTCTAACTATGCTCTTTCCGAGCTTTTAGAAGTTGAAGGCAATTCTCTGGCTATTGCTGATAAGGACGGAAATATTCTATGGTGCAACAAAAGTTTCAAAGAAGATTCCGGTTTTGCAAAAATTAAAGGCAGATCATTTTATGCTCTTTTCAGCTTACCAGATGATGGTGATCGGAGCACTTTAGAAAAGAAGAAACCTCTCAATATTACTTTGCCCACGCTTCAAGACTTAAGCATTTATCCTTTAGTTAAAAAAAATAAGCTCGATGGTTATTTTTTAAGAATATTTCCCACCCACATTAAAAGATATCTGAGTGAACAACATGAAAATGTGATTCAAAGGAACATTGAATTCCAGAAGGAACTGCACGATATTCTTAGTTTGCTTGTAAAAGAGAACTCCTTAACCGTACTATCTGAAGAAATTTTGATGAGATGCAAAAAATTGACCGACAGCAAATTAGGACTAATTGCCTTTTACGAAGAAGATAAAAAATATGAAATTCTCTTTGATAAGACGAACGATCAAATACCAAACAAACCAGAAGTAGAACAAGAATTGAAAGCAAGTTTTTCTTTTATTACTAAGTGGTTAACTGTAAATAAAAAACCCTTAATAATCACAACTACACCAAATAGTATTGGCTTTAACTTAACTCACGTTTTACAATCCGATTATTTATTGATTTCGCCATGTTTTATTCAAAATAAATTATTAGCTGCGGTTATTCTCGGTAAAAAAGACAACAAATTTTCGAATCATGAGATGGGTAACATTGAACAATTATCATCACTATTCGCCTTTACAATAAGCAGCATAAAAGTACGTGAACTAAATGCTGAAATTGAGAAAAAGCTTCTACAAGGACAAAGACTTGAGACCATAGGAAAATTGTCCAGCGGTATGGCTCACGATTTCAACAACCTGCTCTCTAGTATTTTCGGCAGCTTAAACCTGCTCAAGAAACGTGTCCCTCAAGCAGAAAATATTACCCGAATGATTGATAACATAGAGAATTGTGCCGTGAGGGCAAGAGATCTAACCAAAGGATTGTTGTCCTTTGGTAAACCTACTTCCAAGCAAAAGGAATTAATAAAACCCAATTTGCTTATTGCTGAACTTTCCAAGGTAATTAATCAAACATTTCCTAAAGAACTTACCTTTGAAAGCAACAGTGAAGAAAAGATAAATAATATTTTAGGAAATCCAACTGAAATTTATCAGATATTATTAAACTTATGTGTAAATGCTAAGGAAGCTATTCGCGGTGCAGGCAAAATAACTTTATCGGCGAAGAACGTTGTAGTTAACCATAAAAACATTTCAAACTTTCCGTGGCTTGATAAGGGTAAATACGTATGTTTTTCTGTCACCGACACTGGCGAGGGAATATCAGAAGAAAATATCCGTAAAATTTTTGACCCTTACTTCTCCACCAAGAAAAAAGAAACAGGATCGGGCTTGGGATTATATGTTACATACGGCATAATCAAATCTCATATGGGACACGTTGATGTTACAAGCAAGCTTAATGAAGGAACAACATTTAATGTTTACATTCCGGTTTATGAACCAATCTCTATTGAAACAACTACGGAATCGTCTGAAAAAATTATCTTGTTAGCTGATGATGAAATAATGTTAAGAGATTTACTCGCTGAACTTTTAGAATCCAGTGGATTTAATGTAATTGGGGTTACCTCCGGCGCAGAAGTGTTAAAAGTTTTAACCGAAGAAATGAAAGTAGATTTAGTGATTATTGATTATAATATGCCGGGCATGAATGGGTTAGAATGTGCAGAACATATACGAAAACTTAATTACAAAATGCCGATCATATTATCTACGGGCAGCTTATCTGTCGAAGCTAGCTCAGATGTCAAAAAAGTAGGGGTTACAAGCTTAGTTACAAAGCCATACGAATTCGACACCATGCTTTCAACTATCCGCAGTCTCATCTAAAAATTTTTCAACAGTATCCTTTTCTCTCGCAACTTCTACTATCTTAACATTTTTTGTGTNTTCTGAAGTTAGCGGTTTTTTAATTGCATTTAGCTGATTAAGAATATTTGTAATCTCATTAATTCCCGTTTCAATATAATTCAAACGATTTAAGATTGCTTCTTTTGAAATCTGCTCTTTATTTAATTCTCTCTTAATTGCTGCAGAAGAGAGACTTATCAATGTTAGCGGCTGCTTAATTTTGTGATTGGTTGTGCCAACAGTCGCAGCATATATGTTTCGCTTTTCTGCTTCGACTACTTGCTTATGCGCCTCAGCTAATTTCAAAGCAGAGTTTATTCTTGCTAACATCTCCACTTTTTCAAATGGCTTTTTGATGTAATCGAATGCCCCAGCATCTAATCCTTCTTTNGCATCATCGGCACCAGATTTAGCCGTGACAATTATTATTGGAATGTCTGCNGTTACAGTATCTTGTTTAAGAATTTTACAAACTTCTATCCCTGTCATTTCGGGCATCATAACATCTAAAAGAATAAGATCGGGCATATCGCTTGTTGCTTTTGCAATACCCGTTTTTCCATCATAAGCCGTTACTACTTCATAACCTTCATTCTCAAGCCTGTCTTGAAGCATGAATACATTTTCAGGTAAATCATCAATAACCAATATTCGTTTCATATTATACTGCTCTCATCTTTGAAAATAATTTTTCAATTTTAAATGAAATAACTCCTGTATTGACCGGCTTAGTTATGTAATCGTCAAATCCATTTTTAAGAATGATCTGTCTATCTTCCAGCATAGCGCGTGCCGTAACCGCAAATACAGGGATATGCCTCCATTTAGGGTTTTCACGTATCTTTTTAATTGTTTGAAACCCATCCATTTCTGGCATCATTATGTCTAACAAGATAAGATCAGGTAAATTTTCCTCTAATATCTTGAGGCATTCGAGTCCATTTTTGGCAATCGATGTTTTACAATTACAAGATTGAACGATTTCATTAATTGTAAATAAAGTATCAGGATCATCGTCAACAATTAAAACTTCTCCCAAAAATTCATTTCCTGTCTGACTATCTCCCGCAGGTAAAATGTGAATCGGCTCCTCGGTAATATATAACTCTTCCACCGGTTGTTTGTTAACTGTATCTTCAACAAAGTATGAAAGTTCATCCATTCTGATTCTGTCACTAACAATTTTTAACACATCGAGAGGATGACATTTGGATTTAAGCGTTATATCTTCAACTATATGCTGAAGCGAACTTTTTTCTTCATCATTTAAATCTTTTGCTGTGCTGATAATTATTGGTATGTGTTTGGTCTCTTTATGATTTCTTAGCTCATGCGTCAGTGTAATTCCATCTATTCCAGACATAAGTAAATCAAGAACTATTAGATCTGGTTGAACATCAACTATCTTATTGAATGCAAACTGACTGTCTTTAATAAAGTGGACCGCAACACCATCATTAAGTAATGCTGCGCTGAATCGGTCAAACTCTAATTCATCATCATCAATCAAAACAATTGTTTCTATTTTCTTGCGAGAATAGTTTTCCAATTTGTTAATGGCGGAAAGGAGTTCGTTATGTGAAATCGGTTTTACGAAATACTCGAAAGCTCCAAGCCCATAACCAAGATTTTTATCTCCATTAATTGAAACAAGAATTACGGGAATGTCTTTAGTTGCCGGATCTTCCTTTAATTCTTTGAGAGCAGTCCAACAATCTTTATTGGGAAGAAGCAAATCCAAAGAAATTGCAAATGGCTGCAGTTCTATTGCAAGATTAATTCCCTTTGCGCCATTGTCTGCATAAACAACATTGTAACCTTTTGATTCTAAATATTCTCCGATGGTAAGACGAACTTCGGCATCATCATCAATTACAAGTATCGGATTTTTTCGGTTTTTCCTTAATGGTTCAACATTAACAAATCTTTTTTCTTTATTCTTTCCCGATGAAACTTTAAAGGGTATTGCAAATGTGAAAATCGAACCTTTATTAAGCTGACTTTCAACACTTAGTACACCGTTTAGCATATCAGCCATTTTTTTGCAGATTGATAATCCCAAACCTGTGCCGCCGTATTTTCGAGTGTTTGTTCCATCTATCTGCCTGAATTCTTCAAATATTATTTTTTGATCATCCGCGGATATACCAATTCCCGAATCTACAATATCAAATCTTAATCTATTTCCCGGCTCAGTTTCAATATTAAGCTCTACTAATCCTTTTTCGGTGAACTTAATTGCATTACCGAGTAAATTGATTAGGACTTGGGTTACTTTTCCTCTGTCGGTACTGATAAAAACATTCGTATTGGTTTTTCTAACGATCTTAAGCTCCAAATGTTTTTTTACAACTAATGGCTTAATTGAAGCTTCAACATCAAAAATTATATCTTCAAGAAGAACTTCATCGTTCTTAAGCTCCATCTTTCCAGCTTCAATTTTGGAAAGATCAAGAATATCATTTATTAAATTCATCAAACGCTTGCCGCTACGATGAACTATCTCAAGGCGTTCTTTAGTCTTTAAACTTAAGGAAGAAGTTTCCTCAAGTATTAGTTCTGTTAACCCAAGTACTGAATTCATTGGTGTACGCAACTCGTGAGACATGCTTGCAAGAAATTGGGATTTCAGTTTTGTAGATTCCTCAGCCCTCAACTTTTGAATTTCAAGCTCACGTGCTTTATCCTTAAGCTGATCATGTAATTTTATTAATGATTCGTTTTGCTGTTTTATTTGTTGATTCTGTTTTTGATATTCTTCATTCAACAGTTTTAGCTCAACAACAAGATTTTCAAGCTGTACAAATGCAAAAGCGTTGGTTAAGCCGATTGCAAGCTGTTCTTGAATCTTTGCTAAGTAATTTTTTACTTCCTGAGATGGCTTATCCAAACCGCCAAGTTCTAAAAGAGCAATTACTTCATTGTTATAAATAATTGGAATCAGCAGCATGTGCTTAATTTCAAGAGAGATAATCCCAGATGAAACCGTTGGNAAATTTTTTTCAAAACAAAGTTCAAGAATTTCTCGATTCTTAATTGCCGAATCAAAAAACTCAAAATCTTCCGCAGCAGTTTTTCCTTTAATTCCATATGAACGAATCAACGTAATAGAATTATTCTTTACTGCATAAATTGCCCCGACGGCAAATCCGCAAGTTTTAATAATTTTATTCAACGCTGCATCAGCAATTTCTTTCAACGAAGCATTCCTATTAATTAGAGCCAGGAAATCGGAATATTCAGTAATTGCACGATCATGTTTATCTAACTCGTCAAGCATGCTATTGAAAGCGGATGCTAACCGTCCGATTTCATCGTTCGATTTGATTTCAATTTTATTTTTAAAGTTTCCTTGTTTTGTAAGCTCAGTTGCACTGCTCAGTGAGCTAAGCTGGCTCCTAATTTTTTGTGTGAAGACAAAAGTCAAAATGAGCGAAAGAAATACCCCCGCTATTCCGACTGTGATTAAAATATATTTTATGCTTAATCTTAAATCCGCCGCTTCATTCAGTGTTAAGAATATTAGAAAGTTGAGACTCTGATTTTCATTAATGTTCGAAGAAATACTGCAAAGTGTTGTTATAATATCGGCTTGATCTGAATCTTCAGTATAAATATCAAATTTTTCTCGTCGGGATAAATTATTATAAGCTTTATTCAGAAAGTAAATGTACTTTTGATTTGAGGATTGATTGGAAACCTGCAGCGTAGAATTACCGGTTATAGTTGCAACTTGAGCATTTATTTTTTGAGCTATGGAATTAAGAAAATCATCCGTAAGTAAACGACCATAATAAACCGAAGCGCCATCTTGAAATGTATGGCTTTTAATTACTGCCGAAGGATTATCGCCTATAAATTCTTCAAGCGATGATACCTTTGGCGAAAGATTAACCCCTTCTTTTGCAACTGACCGTGAATAGAAATTTGCATTTTTTGAATCTTGCTCTAAAATAAAATCAATACTGGTAGATTTTAATCTTTCCTTAGAAAATAATTCCGATCTTGATAGTTGCGTAAAATCATCTTCAGTTTTCTGAAAAGTTTCGTTGTATGCTAAAATAAAATCGTGAGAAGATTTAAGCAGGTATTTGGATTGTAAACTGGTAAGAACGTTATACATTATAGAATAGAAAGCAAAGGAAGCGCTTCCTATAATCAATACTACTACAAAAAAGTTAATAAAAAGTATTCGATAGCTTATTTTCATTACTAATCATCTCGCTGCAGAACCTTACGAATTGTTATTAATAATTCATCTAAGTCATAAGGTTTACTAATAAAATCACAGGCACCAAGCCGTGCCGAATCTATAGCGCTCTTCACATCGGCATATGCTGTCAGTACAACGACTTTTACATCAAATTTATTTTCTGAGATTTCTTTTAGAACCTCATAACCGTCTTTTTCGGGCAGCACCAAATCTAGAAGTATAAGATCAACTGAATTGGTTTTCAGATAATCATATACTTCTGTACCACTTAAAAGAAAATCTGTATCATATCCTACTTCAGACAGCTCTTCCTTTAAGGTGGTACAAACAGCTAAATCGTCATCAACAATTAATATTGATTCCATAAACCGGCTCTAATTGCCGCTTCCCGGTTCTTGATTGAATTCATACATTTTTAATTTTGCTCTCTGTTTCAGTACTTCATCACGAACAGGAGTAGTAGAGCTTGTCCCGGCTAAACGATCTTTTAATGTTGGAACAAGTTCTGCTTTAAGAAGAATTACAAGTTCTTTTTTAGTTAATCGAACTTCATCGGTGCCGAAGAGATACCTCAACCCGAAAACATACCATGGAAGATCTTTAAGAAATGGTACACCCGATCGTATTTTAACCTCATCATTAACAAATAGTCCGCCGATTATGGTTTCCTCACCATTAAGCATTATTACTTCTGTTGAAGCTTGAGTTTTATTGATTATTGTGTTAGAAGGATCGGGCACAAAAGTGCTTCTTTCAGCAGTAATTTTTAACAGAGTGTAATCAACACCTTCCTCATTTATTACATAAGGAGTTACGTTAATGATTGTACCGGTTGAGAAAAAATTCTCGATAATATTTCCCGCAAAATCTTTTTGCTTAATAGATATATCTGATCCAACCTGAATCCTTCCAGGGCGGCCGTCTCTAACAACTATATTAGGACTTGCAATTACTTCACCTATGTTTTCAGTTTCAAAAAATTTGAAGATTGCTGTAGCTTCGCCAAAAAGATTCCCTACGTTAAAATCACCTGCGGCACCTAAATCAAATGTTGGTTCCTGCACAGTAGCTGTTCCTTGGCTTTGATTTTGAGTTTTATCAACACCTAAAAGTCCGCCAAGATCCAATCCCTTACCTTGCAAAATAAGTTTCCAGTCCACTCCTCTTTTTCTTGCCTCATTTACGTCCATTTCAAAGAACACGGCTGAAATTTTCACTTCACGTGAATCAACCGGAACATAAGTATCGGCGGTTCTATTCTCAATTTTCTCGCCCCTCTTTTTAATGATAATCACATCTTCTTTTTCTTCATACATTAGTCCACGATATTGAACCAATACAACCAAAGCTTTTTCATACTGCATATTCTCAATTTCCAGCCCGATTGGTTCTGCACTTTGGTAGGTTGATACTATCTTTTTTCCTTTCATGCTTTCGCTGACCTTGCTTAGGAGATCAACGGCTTGATCAAATGGGAGATTGGAAGACATGGTAACCAACTCGTCCGGGTTCACATAACCTTTGAATTGTCTTTCAAGGTATTGCTGAGATAACCCGGTTAAAGATACAAATGCACTCAGCACTAATGATAAGATAACTGTTTTCATAATTTCTACTCTCATTTATTTTTTCTTATTTACTTCTTCTTTTTCCAAATACAATTCTACTTTTTCGATTACACCGCCTCTGTTAATAATAAACTTTACCTTATTATTTTTATAATCGATGCTGGTCAAATATCCAAGATAAATCGGCTCGCCTTCCCACAGTAAGAATGTATTGCCCGTTGCGTCTGTCAGAAATGCGCCTTCAGGAACAAGTGCAAGAAGTTTTGCCCCCTGAATATCAAGTAGTCCTTCTGTGTTTGATGGAATATCATTCCTCAACAACGGATAGAATGCATCATACAGTGGACGAGCCGCAAGGTCATTCTCAACGAACTCTGCAGTTGCAAAGCGGTTGTCATTTGAATAATAAACATGAACAACTAAAGTGAAGGCGACGAGGAATTTCGGTCCTTCCTCTTTTTCATTTTTAACAAGGCTTCCAAGATTTATGGATGTAATTTTCTTCAGCTCTTTACTCTGCTCAATTCCATAAATGAATCTGTAAAGATCGTTGTAAGGGGCTACACCTTTAACATTATATTCATAGTAATAAAAATCCCGCTCTTGTTTTTGTTCACCATACTCAACATCAACTTTTGTATCCTCGGATAGTCTATTTGTCAACTGGGTTACAAAATCATAAAACTTTACAGACGAAAGATTTTGCGGTATATTGAATTTTCTGGCTGCTAATACAGAATCAAGGACCACGGATCTTTTGTACAGATCTTCATATTGAAGATTTAACTGCTCGGTGTTGTAGTCATTTGCTTTTAATTCTCTTAGTTTTTCTTCTTTAGCAGATAATTCGCCGCGTTGAAAAATTAAAATATATGCTCCACCGGCTATCAAAATAAATAACAGCAGCCCGACAAGAGCAAATGTGTTTTTTAGTTTCCTGGTCATTGTGTTACTTTGGGAAATTGTGATAGATTAAATTTTAGGTTAAAACGATAAGCGTTTTCCTCACGAATAGATTCGAAAAAAATTCCTTTTAATTCAGAACCATCAACAGAGTATGCAAATTCTGTGGGTGATAATTTTGATAATGCGAAACCTTCCAGGGCTATGTTGTTTCCATCTTCGCCCACCTTTGTAAGCCAAATATTTTGCTTGGCACCAAAGAAATCGGAAAAATGTTCTGTCAACTTTGACCAAACACCTGTTCCGACAGATGCTGAATCTAATATTGCCTGAGTCTGATCAAACCCGCTGATTTTACTTTCAAGATTGGCAATGCGTCCAAGTATTTCCTGGTTCTGTCTGAGCAAGACTGTTTGCTGAACAATTTCTTTTTCCAGTTCATTTGACCTTTTATTATTCATCAATATTTGAAGTGTTAAAAAGAAAGTTGCTCCAAATAATAACGGAAGAATTGCATAACCGTGCCATGCAAACTGAAATACTTTCTGTTCTTCTCTAACATACCTTGGCAGAAAGTTTATACTCTCCGGGTGTTTTTGTGCTTGGTCGTCAAAGTATTCGTTTGCTGTAGCTAACAATATGCTGTATGCTGAAATTGAGGATTGGACTTCGGAGCCCAGTAATGAAGAATCTATTTCATCGAATTCTAATCTAGAAACATTGGCTTCGGGAAAGGTACCATAAAAAGAGAGAATCAAATTTTCAGAATCATCTTCACCGCAAACAATAATATTATCGAGGGATGTTATTCCTCCATTATCCATTTCAAGTAGAATTTTAGAGAAATAAACATCGTAAGTGTGAAG
>C687J35503_10000258_pt1 | contig 13465 bp, 15 predicted proteins | sample RifCSP19_3_FD_35503 | JGI IMG/M metagenome (IMG submission 35503)
AACAGCTGTGCTACTTGCGTCCCAATCCCGTTAGATAGGTCTGCCACCGGTTGCACGAATTGCTGCGCCTGCATTACACTCTGACGCACAACCGAGATGACCAAATAAGCCGCCAGGCTTATGATGATTAAGATACCGATCACCAAGACCCACCCTCTAACATTGTTTGTGCTTGATTTTTCCATAAGATTCTCTTCTACTATAACTTCTTGCCCTAGAATTCACTTACCACGATAATTATAAGGGGAACTTCTTTAAACCACAATGCGTATTGGCCTGCTCATCCTTCACTTACACCTGGCGGGTTGCACATCTCTCAAGGAAAAACGCCGCCGGCTCAAACCTCTGATCGTCCGTCTACATCGCGAGTTTAACATTTCCGTCGCGGAGATAGAAAAATTAGATTCCTGGCAAGAAGCGTTAATTGCCTGTTCATTAGTCAGCAACGATCAGGGACACACCCAGCGTTCTTTGCAACAAGTTATCCGGTGGATTGAAGCCTCCTGGCCAGATGTTACCTTAATCAGTGAACACCTGGAGCTCATTTAACTATGGCTGTGCTCATCCTCATCGTGACGATCGTTGGACTGGTCGCTGGATATCGCTTCTACGCCAGCCGCCAAGCAGCCCATATCATCCTGCCAAATCTGAAACGCTCCGCTCCAGCCCGTCGTTACATGGATGGTGTGGACTTTATTCCAACCCATCCCAGCATCTTGTTAGGCTTTCAGTTCAAATCAATTTCCCTCGACCCGATCATCGCTCCGATCATCGCTGTTCAATTTGGCTGGTTACCGGCTGTTCTTTGGATATTATTTGGTACTCTTTTCTTCGGGTGGGTGCAGGATTACCTTTCTATAATCATGTCCATGCGGAGTGGTGGGATGACTCTCAGCAAGCTGGTGGAGCAGATTATCTCTCCCCAGGCAGGAAAAATTTTCCGAATAATTTTATTTGTCTACCTTTTACTGATTTTGGGTGAATTCACCATGATCATCTCTCCCTTGCTCGCTAAAGATACGGTGGCAACGGGGATCATTTTTATAGCCTTTGCCGGGCTCCTTGCCGGGCAGATGATCTACCGCTGGCGTATCAATATCCTGCTTTCGACCCTCCTCTCAGTCTCGCTCGCTTTCCTCGGTATTTCCGTGAGTTCACAGCCAACCGCCCAAAAGATTATTGAGGATATCAACAACTTGTTGGGGGCGGCTCAGGGTGCGATCATCTTCCATCACCCGCTCGGCTATGGGGATTTCACCTGGGCCTCGTTCTTCTGGATATTCATGGTGCTCACTTTCTGTTATCTTGGATCGGCCTTGCCGATTTGGCGCTTCACCCAACCAGTGAACTATGTCTCGTCCTGGTTCATCTTCCTTATGATGATCGCCTCAATCACTGGAGTCATCATGGCTGCCCTAAATAGAGAGATCCCCTTTTCTTTAGAGATCCCAGCCGTGGTAACTATTAACCATCCCCAGCTAGGTCCTATCTGGCCAATTCTGCTCGTTACGATCTCGAGCGGAGCGATCTCCGGTTGGCACTCGCTGGTTGCAACCTATAGCACTTCCAGGCAGGTCGAGAAAGAAACCCACGCTCTGCCTATAAGCGTAGGTGCTGTGTCCTTAGAAGCGATCCTGGTTGTTTTAGCAGTGATTTTTGCTGCCACCATTGGAGTAAGTGCAGGAAGATTCGACGCGAGCCAGAATTTTAAGCTGATTGCCGGGCCAGCAGGAGTTTTTGCGACCGGCATGACGCATTACTTAAAGAACTTGGGCATCTCTGACGCCTTGGGAAACGCTATTGGAACCATATTCCTGACTGTTTTGGGGTTAACTGTGATGCAGCTCGTGTTGCGCTACCTGCGTATGGTAGGTGCAGAACTGATGGGTTCGCAGATTCCCGCCTTGCGGAACGCTCACGTAGGTAGCCTTCTTGGCGTCCTGATCATACTGATCCTGATCTTGTCTGGCTTTTGGCAATGGCTGTGGGTTTTATTTACTGGCACCAACCTGTTGATCGCTGGGATCACGCTATTAATGGCTTCAATTTGGTTAGTCAGGCAGGGAAAACCGAATCGATGGACTCTTTGGCCAGCGATATTTTTATACGTCACTGCGATTAGCGCTCTGATGTTTACTTCAGTTTTTATTGCGTTTTACAATAAAATCTTCAATACCAGAGTACAAGATAACGGTTTCATCTTTGGGAATATCATAATCTCTGTTTTTGGTTTATTCATAATCGTCTCTGCGTCGCTTCTGTTCATCGATGGGTTGTGTGTGTACAAAAGGGCTCGTAATAGCGGTAGACCACCTAGCTTAAATCATCCGAGAGTTTAAGTGTTATTTGTTTAGACGAGTTTTCTCTATGGCAGCCTTGGCGCGGGGGGCGTACTCCGATGCGGGCCAAGTATCTAACACCGCGTTAAACTCCTTTATTGCTTGTGCCTCCACTTTCTTTAGACGATAAGCCACACCCAGGTTGTAGTGAGTTGCAGCTTCATATTTGATACCTAAATGCCCATGGTGTACCTTTTGCAAAATTCCCGTGAAAGTGGTAATAGCCTCGTCGAGCTCGCCCTGATGCAAACGCAATGTACCTCGGTTAATAAGCACGATCAATTGGTTAGAGTTATCCGGCCAAAGACGCGCCGCAATGGTGTATATACGATCGGCGTAAGTGAACTGTCTGCGTCGCGCAAAGACGTTGCCTACGTCTACCAACAAGCGCACACGCATGGTGATCAGGTAAATGATGATCAAGAACAATATCGGGTGAATTGAAAAACCTGATAATGCAGCCAGCCCACTGGTTATGACCGTCAGAGTCGCTGCTTCAATCGCAAACTGGCCAGAAAGGCCTTCGCGCCTTAAAAACGATAATCCACCAAAGAGAACTATATACAAGAATCCTTCAAGTAATAGCAAGGTAGGTAAGCTCACAGCAACCTCCCCGGATCATAGATGGATGAAAAGACTCAAAACATTCATGGGATATCTATTTTAGTGATTCTCCCATGATCTGGAGCCCTAAATAAGCAATGATGTTATTTGTCACCTGAAGAGCATGATAGTCAACAGTTGACTTTAGAATAAATGTAACGCTATAATATATCATGGATTTTTATACGTGAAAATCCTTGAATGGCTCCGCAAAAAAGTCAATGCCACACATAAAATCAGATCATATTCGATCCATCCCGAGAAACAATTCACAATAGTGACGTGAAAGCCACAACAATGCTTGAAGACAGGCTCTGGCTGACACATCGGTGATTTGCTTTTTAATAAACAACCATTCACAAAGGTGCGCCTGCCTCATAATGGCGAAAGGAGGTTGCCATTGAAGTGGTACGTTGAAAGTAAGTAAAAGGGTCCTTCGTTCTTGAAATGGACCCGAAACATCCGGGTAAGGTTCCCAGAATTCCCAAAGAAATTGCAGTTGAGGAGAAAAAAATGAACGCAATTCTGGCTCTCATTCTCGGTGTAGTAGTGATTGGAGTCGGGTACGGCATCTACGCCAGACGAGTTAATCTCAACGTTATCCGACCCGACGATAAAAAAGCGACGCCGGCCAAAATGTACATGGATGGCGTGGATTTTATCCCGGCCAACCGCAATGTCTTGTTTGGCTATCAGTTTAAGTCCATCGCTGCCTTAGGCCCCATCCTGGGCCCGATTGTGGCCGTCCAGTGGGGCTGGCTCCCCGCTCTATTGTGGATCATCTTTGGCACTTTCTTCATTGGTTGGGTGCAAGACTATGGCAGTATCATCATGGGAGTCCGCGAGGAAGGTCAAAGCTTTGGCGCTCTGAGTTACCGGCTTATCTCTCCCCGCTCCAGGATGATACTCATCACCTTCATTTACTTTTACCTGTGGCTTATTATGGGTGCATTTGGTATCCAGGTGGGCTTTAATTTACTCACTAATGCAGCAGTGCCACTTGGGGTCATTATTGTGATCCTGGTAGGCATACTGGCTGGCCAAATGACCTATAAGTGGAAGCAGGACATCCTCCTCACCAGTGTAATCACCGTAGTGCTTTCATTCCTAGGCATCTGGTTGGGCACACTACCGGCGGTCAAGAACCTCTTCGCCGCGATTTATGGCACAGTTGGCGGTGCCACCAGCCCAACCCTTTTCCTTGCAGTGACCCAGGCTAGGCTGATTGGTAGCCTCCTGGTCGTTGCCATCTGCTACTTCGGTGCTGTATTACCTATATGGCGTTGGGCTCAACCGATTAACTACGTGTCCTTCTGGATTGTACTGCTCGGTATTGTGGGTGGCGTAGTCGGGCTCTTAATCTGGCGTCCGGGTATGGGCGACTTTCCTGCCTTTACTACGTTCAATGTCGCCGGGCTCGGCCCGCTTTGGCCTATCCTGTTTGTGACCATTGCCTGCGGAGCTATCTCAGGCTGGCATAGCCTGGTATCCTCGTCAGGGACAGCGCGTCAGATTGAAAAGGAGACGGATGCGCTATACGTAGGTGGTGGAGCAATGTTCCTTGAAATGTTCTTCGCCATCATGGCCTTCCTGACAGCTACAACAGCTTTCGGCGGGTTTCAGGGTTACCAGGAGGCTGGCGGTGGTGCAAAGGCAGCCGCGATCTTCTCCAAAGGTTTAGCCGCCTTTATGAACCAATGGGGACTGGATAGGCTACTGGGTCAAGGCTTTGGTGAGGCGTACGGCGCAGTCTTTCTCACCTTGATGGCTTTAACCATCATGTATCTGGTAGTGCGCTTTATGCGCGTGGCAAGCTCTGAAGCCCTGGGAGATCGCTTCCCGATCATTAAGAACATGCACGTCGGAACAGCGATCGCTTTGATCCTCACTTTGGTCTTGATCTGGTTGGTGCCCTTCCTACAGATCTGGGTAGTATTTGGCGCGGCAAATCAACTCATGGCATCACTTGCCCTGTTACTTATTACCCTTTGGTTAATCTCGAAGGGCAGAAACTACCAATGGACGCTTTGGCCCTTTATATTCATGTTCATAACCACTATAGGGGCATTGCTTTATAAAGCCTATGAGTCGTTCTTTATTAACTTGCCAAAAGTAGCGGCTCTGGCTGAGGCGCAAAAGCTTTCTGTGGCCCAAGTCGCTACCGCCAACATTATCATAGGCGCAGTGACTCTGGTCCTCGTCGTATCTGCGTTGATCCTCGCATGGGACGCATTTAAGGCTTTCCAACGCTTCCGCGCAGAGGCTCCTGCCAGCGTTTAAGTTTACCCTTTCAGGATGTGCGACGCACTCTTGGGAGTTATGGGTATACACCCTGTGCGTCGCACATCACACTATTAAGACGATTTTATGCCACCTATTCAAGTCGAAGTGATCTCGCCCCTACCCGAAGGTTGGAGCCTCTGCGTGTCGTGCGAGATGCTGATAGCGCGCGCCAATCTGGATAAACCCCCTTATGATCGCGGGTTAGACGAGTATCCTCCCGAATGGCAAGAAGACTTTCGCCGCCTCTCGGCATTGATTTTTGATCTGGCAGCGCGTTACGGCGACAGCATATCGATCCAATTATTTGACCCCCGCTCAGTGAAAGGGTTGATCAAGTCAATACAATACTGGGTGCATCATTACCCGTCGATAATTGTGGCCGGAAGCGAAAAAGTAGTAGGGTGGGACATCGCTCACCTGAAGGAGGCGTTACAAGCCGCGGGTGCCATAGAGCAGATGCCAAGGCAAGATTGAACAGAACTGTGATTGTCAAAGATAGATTGGCTCAATGGAAAGGTCTTGCCCGCCGGGTGGCCATAGTCGTCGGCCAAATCCTTTACGGCGCTACCGTTTTCGAGATGGTACGCGACCTGAAAAAAGAGCGAGCTCAAATTGAGCGCTTGTTTGTGGTCGTCGTTTTCGGCGACCTGTTAGGCGTACCGGTCTTGCCTCCATATTACACACTGCGCCTGTTACCTTATGTGATGCCAAACATCACCGGTTGGAGGCATAGTATGTTGCGTGAACGCGACCTGACTGATTTATGTGATCAGGAAATTACATAAATCAGCAATCCCCTGTCAGTAATCGCTTTCCAATATCTGTTGCCTGTTACTGATGGCTGACCAATTAGAAGAGGAGCTTCCATGGAAGACGAAGAAAAGAAACCGGGTTTTCTTGATGGATTCAAGAGCGTCTTATACGGCATGGCCGGTCATGACATGGCGCGCTACGCCCTCAAGACGCGCGGCAGTATGGAGCACTTGTTTATATTAATTACGATGGGCGACTTGTTGGGTATTCCCATCTTACCACCCTACTACAGCCTGCGTCTGCTACCTTATGTAGTGCCGCAAATCAGCACCTGGAAGCGGCGTATGCTTCGTGAAAAAGATTTGACCGATGCACTTGCATAGGTCAAATGATCTTATCATCCCATTAGTCATATGCCCGGGAGTTGTGAGCCCTTAACGAATAAACCTTGCGGTGAGGTAGCTCGCCGAAGAATTGACTCGACGACTACCTCCGGAGAATAATATGTCACTTCGCCAACTCTTCGAAAAAAATCCCGACCGTCGTTATATTATGTATGGTGGCAAGGGCGGGCTGGGCAAGACCACTTTCAGCGCTGCCACCGCTTACTGGTTGGCAAAACAGGGGTACAAAGTGCTGGTATTTTCTGTAGACCCACAGGCCAGCCTGTCTGATATTTTTAAGCGAGATATTTTTGGCAAAGGATCAGTTGAAATCATGCCCAACCTGTTCGCGCAGGAGATCGACGCCGACCAGCGCATCAAAGAATATCAAGAAGAGATTCGCCAAAAAATCCGCGACATGTATGGGATGGAACAAATTCCGGAGGAAATCGAAAATTACATTCAAGCCGCATCTGCTGAACCGGCTATGGAAGAGAGCGCCATCTTTGACGAGGTAGTGGATATCGTCGTCGGCGGTAATTATGACTATTACATCTACGACCTGGTACCCCTGGGTCATGCGCTGTATTACCTGAGTATGGCTTCAGTTTATGACGAGTGGATAGACAAAATCACCGCACTGCGCGAGGAGATGGCCGAGTATAGCCAGGTAGCGGCTGTGATGCAACGCCGAAAGGAAGCCGAAGAGGACCAAATCCTCAAGGAACTTCAAGATATCAAGTATCGCATTAACACTTCGTCCAGTATTTTGACTGACAAGCAAAGGACGGCTTTCTTCTTTGTTGTCATCCCGGAAGAAATGATCATCTTGGATACGCAAAAAGCTGCCGGGCTTTTTGCCAAGTTTGATGTGCCATTGGTAGGCTACATCGTAAATCGCGTAATTCCAGAGGAGCTTGCCGGCCAGAATATCCCAGACTTCTTGCGTCACCGATTGGAAATGCAAAAGTCCTACCTGGCCAAAATAGATCATATATTTGGAAAAGAAGTACTAGCGCGTATTCCCGAGTTCGAGCGCGACATCACTGGATTGCCAATGATCGAGCAGATGGCGGAAGTCATGTTTGGAGGTAGAACATGATTGAAAAAACAATGAAGCAATATATGGCAAAAAACCCCCAGCTCAAGTATTTATTCTTCGGTGGAAAAGGCGGTGTAGGGAAAACCGTGCTCGCCGGAACAGCGGCTTTATGGTCTGCTGAACAAGGTAACAGGACGTTATTAGCTTCAACCAACCCGGTTCACTCACTCTCCAGCTTGCTCGATCAAAACGTTTTTGGCAAACCAACACCGGTGACGGGCGTGCCAAACCTACTTGCCTACGAGATTGACACGCGGGACACCATTGAAAAGTCGAAAAAAGAAATTCGTGAAAAAATCGAGTGGTTCTTAAAATACGCCGATATCAAGACGAAGGCTGATGAATTCGTCGAGTCAGCCACTATGAACCCTGCGTTTGAAGAAGCCGCCATGTTCGAGAACATGATTGACTTGATGTTTGAAAACAAATACGAAGTATACGTTTTTGACACGGCGCCTACAGCGAATGCACGGCGGTTGCTCGGCATGTCCAGCGTTTACTCGATGTGGGTCAATAAAATGATGCAAAGCCGGGAAGAAGCCATGACCCTGAAAGAACTACTTTCCTACAGCAAAAAGAAGAAAGAGAAGGACCCACTGATGGAATATTTGCTCAATCTGCGCGAACGGATGGGGCGAGCCAAACAACTGCTGACCGACTCAAGGCTGACATCGTTCTACTTCGTGACGCTACCGGAGGCGTTGCCTATTGCGGTCATTACCCGTTTTATAAACTGGTTCCACGAATTCGGTATCCCGGTTGGTGGTGTGATTGTGAACATGGTGATAGACAAAGAGAGTGTAGGACCGGACTCACCTGATTTTGTCAAGAACCGCGTGGCGATGCAGGATGAGTATATGCTGGAAATTGAACGCCAGTTTGATAGTTTGGTGCGGGCAGCGTTGCCGCTCTTCGAAACCGAGGTAAGAGGTGTGAAGATGCTCCGGCGCACCGCCGACCTGTTGTTTACCTAGAAACTGCTCTCGAACTGACCAATTGCTCAACCGAGATAAAAAACTCTTTCACGGAATGTTCTTGCAAAGGAGGCAGATAGGCTCGGATCACTAAATGGGGTTTCTTGCGCCGCAGGGATATGCGATGCACAGTTGTACGATATTGGTCTAGGAAGGCAGTCAGACGCGTCAGTCCTCCACCGCTCTCAGGTCCACGGTAGGCCAACAATAATCGCTCTTGATGTGGCAATTGTTCGAAAACCCACTGATCTTTTTCCTTCAGAAGAGCCCTAAACTGGCGATCCCTTGGGTGTGCCACCTCAACCTCTTGGGACGGGGCATTATGCAAATCAGCTCTTAATATTATCTCATCCTGTTTCTTACGCACACGGTTGAACAACCAGATTGGTAAAATTTCTCGTGATTCCAATAATAAGATAACCTCAACCCGCTGAAATGGTGCTTTTGCCTTTCCCACCACAAGCCGGGCCCCTGTGCCAGACGAACCGATCCAGGCCTTCTCACTGATCTCACCCATATATATCACTCCGCTGACCAGCCATCGATAGGTAGCAACACCTCGTCGTCGATTATATAATGTGCCTAACGCAAACCATACCCCCATCAAGGCACTTAACCCAATGACAACCCATTGGCCTGTATCCATTTTTATTTCCCTATTTGTGAATAGGGGATTCAGTAGGTGGTAACCAAGAAATTCGGTTACCTATTAACCTGACAGCCGCATGACATCTAACCAAGAAAGTTTAGTCGATATTTATAAGAATGTCAAAGATTTAAGCGATCAAACCTATTGTTCTATTCTTCGAAGCAATATGTGTATCCATTTATCGTAAACCTGGGTAACATCGAAGAAAACGAGGACTATACCGTCTGTTTTCTTTTATACCTTGTAACGGAGAGAACAATGGATCTCAAACTTAACGGAAAACGAGCCCTAGTTATAGGCGCCAGCCGTGGGCTGGGCTATGCCGTGGCGCTTGGGCTGGCTCGCGAAGCCTGCGCGGTGGCGATCAACAGCCGCAACCCGGCCGGGCTTACAAAGGCTGCCCAGGATATCCTGGCCAACACCAATAGTCAGGTCNTCCCCCTTCCCGGAGATGTGACNGATCCGCAAGTCCCAGACCGGCTCATCGANCAAACCGCGGCAGCTTTCGGCGGATTGGATATCCTGGTTACCAATTCCGGCGGACCGCCGGCGGGTAAATTCGAGGATTTCGATGACCAGGCCTGGCAGAATGCAGTCGAGTTAGTTTTCTTGAGTCATATGCGCTTAATCCGCGCCGCCCTGCCTTATCTCCGATCCTCGCCCGCTGCTAGCGTGCTCACAATCGCTTCATACTCTGTTAAGCAACCTATCCCCAATCTGGTACTTTCCAACAGCATCCGCTCTGCGACGGTTGGCCTGACGAAGAGCCTGGCGCTGGAACTCGGATCCGAAAAAATCCGTTTCAATTCCATTCTTCCTGCCTGGACTGAAACGGAACGGGTACAGGAGCTAATGACTCACCGCGCTAAAGTCAACCAAACTTCTGTCGAAGCTGAGATCGCCAAACAGAGCAAGGATAGCTCGTTCGGGCGAATGGCCAGCCCCGAGGAGTTCGCCAATGTCGCTGTTTTTCTGGTCTCCCCCGCGGCTTCGTATGTGACAGGGGTGGCGTTGACTGTCGATGGTGGCATGTATAAAGGGACGCATTAGCTGATTTGTTCTCCTATTGCGTCGCCAGAAAATGATTCTTCAGAGTGTAATAAATGTAATTCTGCCAGAGACGCATCATATCTTCCTTATGGTAATCGTGGGATGAATGGGTTTGGATGATAAATAACCCGTCCAGACAAGTCGCCAAAGTGCCATGACTGTCCTTTTCCCACGCCAGATTACCGGCTAAGAGCGTTGCATCGCTTCCTGGGATCTTTTTAATAAAATCTCCGGCATCACCATTCCAATGGATGCTATAGTGTGCCAGGGATACACCCTCGTTCGGTTCATGGAACACGGGGTGCTCTGGAACCAGCCACCAGACCGATCTGGACTCGCGGGGAGGATCCCACCAGTCACTTTCGAACTTGATCCCACATCGAGCGAAGATCGTGCTGATCCTACCCGAAGCAATATCATCCAAATTCCAGATTTCGAGGATCACTGCAGTTTCCTTATTTAATTGGTCGTTCAGATAATCGAAAAACTCCCCTTTAACACCACTGCGGGCCTCAACACCTGAGATAATCAGGTCCCAATCTGTTCCCGATAGAAGCTGCGCCTTGAAGTCGCCCACGGCGTCCTTTACATCCACATAATCCAGCCCCATCCCATCCAATGCATCTTTGATATACCTCTCAAGAAAGACCCCAGCCACATCTTCAAACAATAATATCTTCGCCGAATCCATCATAGATTCCATGTCAGGAGTAGGGGTTGCAGGGATTTCAGTGGGAGTAGGGACATCGGTGGGGGGAGGCGGCGGAGTCGCAGTCGCTGGAGGGGGAATAGTTGGCATTTCTGTTGCGGGCGTAATTGGTGTGGGTTCATTTTGCGTGGGCGCACTAATAGTGGGTGCATTCGCAACCATAGTTAATTGAGCTACTTGCTGAGCTACGATAGTTGCTTGGACGTTATACGCGACCTGAGTCGAAAGGGCAACCTGGGTCATCTGTTGACCAATATCCGTGCCTTGTGCATCTAGCACTACCTTCGTACTTGAGAATTCAGGTTGAGCTGCCGAAGGCAGATTGCAAGCTGCCCCAAGCAAAAGCAGCAGAAGAAAACCGATGATTTGATGAGGCAGATTATTAATCACAGATTTCCTGAATTCAAATCGAGATCCACGGTTAGATTTTTGCATTTTTATTCCTATCAATGAATTGGTTGATAATGATCTGGATCACTCCCCACGCTGGTGCAATCCAATGCCATCATAACAAGTATAGATTTTTTTTATTGATTGTCAATATACCTTGCAGTTTTGATTGCTACCAGAAACACCCCCTGACAAGCTCGCAGCAGACAAAGTCCCCCTCTGGATGGTGTGAAATTCTAAAGAGTTTTACTGAATATGTCGGTCAAAATTATTTTAAGACCCTCGACAAGCGATGAGATTTATTGTAGGTGAAGTAATATTTTTCCTTTATTCCACAGCTCCTCCAACCGGTAATAGTCGCGCCGATCGGTGGAGAAGATATGCAGGATCACATCTCCGAAATCTACCAGCATCCAACCATTATCTGGTAACCCCTCGACTCGGGCTGGTAAAGCATGCTTCTTTTTAACCTCATCCATAGCTGAATCTGCCAGCGCCTCTAACATTCGATCGCTACTCCCTGAACAGATCACGAAATAATCAGCGAATATAGCGATTTCATGAATGTCAATCAGGAGTATATCTTCCCCCTTCTTCTCTTCAAGCGCGTTCACGATAGTGTGTGCAAGATCAAATGTATCCAGAGATCACCTCAATCGAATTAAGAGATTCCTTCCAAGGGGACCGAAAATAACCGTGTATAAACTGCGCCACCTGGCTTGAGATCGCTCCGGTACAGGTGGATCGCCCTTACCCGAGCAGCCCCTAGGAAACCAACCTTAAAAGTATCCAACACTTCACCCAGCTGGTGGATTTCTGCCGGGCTGGCATTACGTGAAACACGTCCTAGCGTTAAGTGGGGAGAAAACGGTCGCTCTTCCCGGGCGTAACCCAGACGAGCTGTCTCTGTCTCAATGCTATGCTGGATAGCAACCAAATCAGAAGGCACTTCCAGGCCAATCCAAATCACACGCGGGTGATGAACCTTTGGGTAGGCACCCAATCCACCGACGCTAATTTCGAAGCTCGGGTGAGACGGAACCACAGCCCTCAGGATTTTTTTGAGCATCTCAAGGTTGGCCTGTGACACATCCCCCAAAAACTTGAGCGTTAAGTGGATGTTTTCTGCCGGGATCCAACGAACTGGATCACCCTCCAGGCGTTCCTTGAGCTGAGTCGAAACTTGCTCCAGGCAGTGTTGGATTTCAGGCGAGAGATCAACTCCAATGAAGGCTCGGATCACCGAACTTGACATTAAGTACCCTCAGTTTTCTCCTTAGCAGGGGGAGTGGCGTTTTCCACCGCAGCGATTAAATCCATATAGGATACTGGCTTGGTCAGATAAACGGTAGCTCCAGCCTCCAGGCCAGCCTTAATATCAGAATTCAGACCCCTTGCAGATACTACGATAACTGGCAAGTCAGCCAGAGTGGGATTGCTGCGGATAAAATCCAAAACATCCAATCCTGAAATATCAGGCATCATGACATCCAGAACTACGACGGTGGGCTTCACGGTGGTCAGATGATCAATCGCTTGTGCGCCACCAAAACACTTAAGCACCTGATACCCTTTCAACCGGATCATCTCCGCGAACATTTCCGCAGTGTCCGGTTCATCTTCGACCACAAGGATGGTTTTAAGGTCAGCATTCATTATAACAATCCCTCGGTTGAAATTGATCGTCGATCACTCCTCATTCACTAATCTCCGATAATCGTCTGCCGTGTCTACATCCAACAATAAACTTGCATCCTGCCACTCGAGCCAGTTAACAGGGTACTGTGAAAAGAGAGCTCGCCCGCCGATATCGCCTTGTAGAGACATTAAATCACGGAATGTGAGCCGGTCGAATAAAACCGGGTTGGCGCGCTGGCCTGCCATTTGAGGCGCTACGATCGGCACCAGGGTTTCCGCATGGCGTTCAACCAGCGACCGCAGCAGTGTGACGGTCACCCGCGGCTGATCGGCTAACAGGAAAATGGCCGCGCCGGTCTCTTGGGGAATAGCCCGTAAGCCCACTTGAACAGAGCTGCTTTGTCCGGACTCCCAATCTGGATTCTGAACCAGAGTCACCGGTAAACCCTGGACAGCTGCCTGGACTTGTGCACCATGAGCACCTGTTACCAGGACAACGGGCGAAAGACCAGCCGCCAGAGCGGTGTGTGCCACGCTGCGCACCAAAGGTTCCCCCTTCCACAGTAGCAATTGTTTCGGTTGGCCCATCCGG
>C687J35503_10000261_pt1 | contig 13425 bp, 9 predicted proteins | sample RifCSP19_3_FD_35503 | JGI IMG/M metagenome (IMG submission 35503)
TTTGAAAATGGAAAAATCTACGCTCATCCGACAGGTGGAGCTGCCAACGTACTCGACCTTAATTCGGGAGCGGCGCGACCCGCAACTCGGAAAGACGTTGAAGACTTGACCACAGTTGTCGATGCGCTTCCGCACATCCACACCCAAGTGATGATAGTCTATCCAAACGATGTTCACGAACGTTTGAGGGATATTTATGCAGTTGACGCTGTTCTGAGAAACACTGGAAAGAACTTCGATGCCACGCCTTTCAACGATGAAAGCTTCAAGTTCATAATCAACATGATCATCGCAGTTCAAGGAGAAGAAGAACTAACTAGAAAGCCGATAATAACTGCCAGTGCCTCTCCAACCAGTCCACTTCAGTTCTCAGCCGAGGTAACAAGAATAACGACTAGGGCAACAAAGTACAACTTGCCCATCGCCGTGCTACCCTGTCCTCTAGCAGGAGCAACTAGCCCTGTTACCCTTGCGGGGACGCTAGTTCAACAAAACGCTGAAATGCTGGCAGGCATAACCATGGTGCAGCTTCTAAACCCGGGCAACCCAGTTCAATATTCGCCCCGCTGCATACCATTGGATATGCTAACTGGGCAAGCCTGTTACGGAATTGAGGCAACCATGATGAATGTAGGCTGTGTTCAGCTCGCACAATATTATGGTTTACCATGCGACGTGTATGGTTTGGACACGGATTCCAAAATTTTGGATGAGCAGTCAGGCATGGAGAGAGCAATGGGTGGGCTTCTCCCTGCACTAGCGGGAGCGAACTCTTTGTCAGGTGCAGGATGCATAGAGGGTGGAATAACCGCAAGTTATGAGCAACTCGTCATCGACGACGAAATCTTTGGAATGATATTTAGAGCAGCCAAGGGCATAGACGTTAACGAGGAAAAACTTGCGGCGGACGTAATAGTAAAAGTCGTGAAAGAGTCGTCGAACTTTCTGGAGCAGAAACACACTCTAAAGCATTTCCAAAGCGAATACTTCCGACCCAAGCTTGCCAGCAAAGACGCAAGAGCACGTTGGGAAAAAATGGGCAGCAAGAGCATAGTAGATGTAGCCCGAGAAAAAGCTAGGAAAATACTGGCAGAGCACCAGCCGCCTCAACTCGATAAAGATGTGGGGCGTAAAGTGGACGAAATTGTGAAAACAGCGACGAAAGCGTTAGGACCTTAGAATACTGGCGCTGCGTCAACACCTGAAGACCAGTCTGGCTTGGGTGAATGTGAAACGTTTGGAAATTCGTTCTTACCAGAGATGCTGCCAGTCCTTTTTTGCTCAAAGGCTGACGGAAGCCTATTGATTCATAGCGGGGCACCAAGGTTTGTTGATGAAGTTTCTGATTTTCCTTTCAAAGGTCTTTCGAGGGGGAAATCCCAATGATGAAACGTAAGTGTTGAAATCCACCAGACTCTTCCCTTTCCGAAGTGCCGCTGTCTGGAGTCTTCTGACCACGTCGCCCGCGATGCAGTAGCAGGGGGCGTAGCCCACTGTTTCAAGGAAACCCCATGTCTCATTGTAAATCATTTTCTTTGAAAGTCCTGTTTCTTTGTGTGCCCATTCAACGAAATCGGCTATGGGTTCCTTTTCCATGTTTATCCTTACATCAAATATGGCTCTTAGAAAACGCATGATTCGCCATTTTTGAACGATGAACTCGTTTTCAAGCAACATTGTTTCAATGTCGTCCCCTCGGCTCAATATTTTCAGAAGGGCAGTTTCCTCGTCGCTTGGCTTCTTCTTGACTGAGAGTTTTTTCAGCAGTATGGCGAACTCCAGTTCTCTGTGAAATGAGATGCCGTCTGAGATGTGTGTGGAAATCGCTGACGAAACAATCTCTAATAGACGCGGGTTCGCTGCAAACTGTGTGACTGAATTCGAGTAGTTGACTGCGTGGCCATATTCCTCATGTAGGATCGCCTGAACGAGCTCGGGAGCATTGATCGACGATGAAGTACGAGGATCTGTGGTGATGAAGAAGACATTGAATGGTTTGTGGGTCAGACCGTCGAAAGGCATCATCGCGGCAGTGGTTATCAGGTTGACCAAGTATGGAGGAGTTTCTATGACTCTTGTCTCATACTTAGGCGTCATTCTTACTATGTTATCATCAAACACTTTCTGAGTAACATATCGAGTTTGCCTTACAAATTGTAGGGCTTCTTGCCTCGGAATGCCTTTACGTTTGCTTATTTCTTCATCCATTGTTTCCACTGACGGCTTGGCGCCGTAGGCTTTGGCTAGCGAGCGCGTAATCCTGTGAAGGATTGGTAGCTCTTTCTTGAGCCAGCGCGTGGCTTTTGCCTCGATTTCCTCCGTAGTTTCTGGATAGCCCCATACGTCGGCGAGAAGCTTCGGATATTTGGCTTTGTGCTGAACTTTCTCTCGGTTCTTCCTAATGATCGGGTATACTTCGCCAAAGTCTCCTTGTTTGATGCCTTTAGCTCCGAAGAGTCTTCTGTATTTTGAAGCTTCTTGCTTCAGTACGGTCATCGATTTCTTGACGTTTTCGTCTTTGGCTTCGGTGAATATTGTATCTAGTATGCCCAGAAGGTGATCGGTTGTTTGACATGTGAGTATTCTGATTTCTGTTGACCATTTTTTGTCTCCGAGTAGACTTGTATATGCTTTAAGGGCTTCTCCAACCTGCATTGCTAGAGACTGGAGATGCTCAGGAACGATTCCTTCTTTTACCAGATGGGCAAAGAAGGCGTTTGCAGCGCGTGAGGGAACCATGTATGGCTCGTTGAAACTCAGGGATGTCAAATAGCTTCGGAGAAGTCCCCGCTGGTCTTCATTCGTGGCTAGCTTCAGAACGCTTTTCAATTCATTCTCTGCAGCTGCAAGGTTCTTTTTGGAAGGAACAAAGAATTTTCCTGCGCACAGGTTAATTCCATCGGTGTATGCAGACGATGGGTCGAATTGCTTGTACCACTTGAGAAATCGCTCTTCAACTGCGTTTAGTTCTTTCAAAATAGGATTTGGCTTCATGTTCTCTCTTCATCCACGACAGTTAGTCATTATGAATCTTTCTTTGCTCAGGTTTTGAAAAAGCCATGAATATCACGAACTGGAAAGAGACTAATGCAAGGCCTTCTTGCTTTCTTTCACACGTATACTGCGTTTCTTCAACAAAGCCATCAACTTCCTGAAGATGACTTCGTCGGCGCCGAGTTTTTCTGGCGGAATTATGCCTTTGTCTGTTATGCTTTTCTTGGCGATTAGCTGAGCAACGCATGAAGCAGTGTACGCTGTAGTTCTTGCCATTGCTGTCACCATGTTGCGTTCGTCATAGTGATCTAGCAAGTAGAAGCTGTACCTGATTTTCCTGCCGTTCTTCATTCCGTCGACTTGCACTATCATTGCAAGAATGTCATGGACCTCAGGCTTCTTCAGTTTGTGCTCCAGCAGTTTGACCGTTACGCTTCTTGGGGAAACGCTGGAGTCATCAATTTGGACTGGTTTTTCATCGAAGAAGCCCATCTCTCTCAGTAGTCTTATTTTCTCGATGTGCCCAGGGTACCTAAGAGTCTTCTCCGCCAAGTTCTCGACGCCTTTCACCGTGTGGAGCAGCGTTCTCAGCCCGTCGCTGAAGAAAGCCTCAAGTTTGCCGACGCCGGGGAGTTCGATTTGCTCTAGCGTGGCCAGTGGTTCAACCTCAGTTATCTTGCCGTCCTTGATGATTCTTGCTTTTCTCATGTATTCGTCTATAAGACCTTCAACAGACCACGTTATCGTATAACCAAGAGGAGGAATTGGCTTTGAAGGCAGACCTCCAACCAAGATTTTAGCGTCGTGAACGTGATCGAGTTTGCTTACACCGCGCATCAAGAGCATGTGGCTCAAGCCAGGTGCTACACCGCAGTCGGGAACGATTGTCACAGCTGCCTTTGTGGCTTTTTCACTCAGTGCTAGGGGATTCTCAGGCATGAATGAGACATCGACCATGTTTACCTTCGCGTCGATGCACGCCTTAAGTGCTTGGAAGCCTATCTCCCCAGGAAGCGCTCCTATCGCCAAGTCAAATCCTTTTAGGGTGTTGACCAAGTTGTCGCGGTTGGACACATCGAGTTCAAGTGAGGCGACGTTCTTCTTGCCAATTCGGGCAGCAGCTTCCTCTGCCCTATTGTGATCTCTGTCTGCCACGACTATTCTCGCCGAGGGCATGCTCTCTGCAAGGTCTTTGGCAATTACGGAACCGATGTGCCCGGTGCCCAGAATAAGTATTTTCATTTCCATCACCTTGATTAGAGAACCGGGAGAGACTTGATCTTGTAGCGTGTCATGATCTCGTTTAAGGCTTCCCTTAGGTCGTTTTCAACGTCAGGCAGTAATGGTTCTGGGATATGATCCTTGAGAATCTTGTCCACGGCTTCTCTGGCTCGGGCTACCATTTCTTTTGGCTTCTGTTTCCTAGTGGCTTCCAAAGTTGACCGATCAATGACATCTGAAGGCATAAGCTGCTCTTTTTCGAACCATTTTAATGTGTGAGCTTCTCCAAGGTAGTGCCCGCCGGGGCCAACTTTGCTTATGACATCAAACGCTAAGGTCTCAGAGGTGGCGTTGATGCCCTCTACGAGTCGTAGAGCCATTCCGCAGATTTCGTTGTCAATTATGAGTTTTTCAAGAGACTGGCAGTTTTCAAAAACGAGCATTCCGGGGCCAGAGATAACGTTTACACCTGCAAGGGCTCCTAGAATTGCCCCAGCGCCAGATTCAATGCCACATTGAGTATCTATGATCTTTGAGTCGCTCAGACCAAGATACGCGTGGCTCGGCAGTCCATAATGCTTGGCGATTTGTGCGGCAGCGCATGCTGTCATCATGTTTTCAATTGAGCCGAGACGAGAAGAGAGGTATTTCATGTCGAAGGTTGTTGGGGACCCCCCGTAGATGACTGGTGCTCCTGACTTTACAGCCTGAGAAATCACCAAGCCGCTTAGGAACTCGGCGTTGAATTGAACGAGAGTTCCTGCAAGAGTCACGGGGCTTGTGGCGCCCATCTGTGGTGCGGGTATGATTTCGGCTGGTAAACCAAATTTTGCGCAGTCTATCAGGTTTTGGCATGTGGTGTCGCTCCACATAAGCGGCGAGGAGGGGCAACAGTCGAAAATCGCCAAAGGCTTTGCCGCTAGCTTGTTTTTTCCAACTATGGTTTCCAGTAACCGCTTCATATCCAGGAGTCCCTGTTTTGTGAATGCACCCGTGATCATGGGTTTGGTAGAATTCTTGAGCACAAGGTAGAGACGGTAGAGGTCTCCTAGTTCCTCAGGCACTTCGGACGGCACCATCGCTGTACTCTGCGCTTGGATATGCTCCAAACCGTCTACCAGTCTCACTAGCTGAACAAGATCTTTCGAAAACGGTTGTCTTATTTCGCCTGTCGCATGGTCGCTGAAATAGACAGCGCTTGAGCCTGGGTTGAAGACCGTGCTGTTCCCACCTATTTCCAGCTCATTCTTTCCATCTCGGCTGTACAGTCTTATTAGTGAGCGGGTCTTACGCAGGGACTCCTTTACCAGAGACTGGGGAACATGTACGGTTTTCTTCCCTAGGTTCACACTGCACCCTGAGTTCTTTAGCAGGTTCAGAGCTTCGTTGTTCTTCACTACTACTCCAGTTTTCTCCAGAATCATTAAAGAAGCATTGTGAATGTTCTCGATGTCGTTGGTTGAGAGAAGCTGCAGTGTCGGTCTAACGGCAGATGGCGCTTTAGGCATGAAGCATCCCTTATCGACATTTGTGGGAACGAACCTATTTTCAAAGTCGACACTTAAGGCTTCTCTTTATTCAAGGATGGCAGTCGATTTCCTTGCTAAGCGCTGTGTCATTTGAAAGCAGTATTGGCTACACGCAGCTTTCTAGCATTATTCCCCGTTTCTAGGAGTCTGGACCGCGATTCAGTCTCAAGCCTAGGCGTTTCAAAGAAGTGCGTGAGTTTCATTTTGTTTTCTTGAGGATTTCCTTCATGAATGAGTCAAGTTCCTTTTCAGTGTCCGGAGCAGGGTGTCTAGGAACGTGCTCTTTCAGTATTCTGTCCACGGTTTCTTTGGCTCTTTCCAAGGTATTCTTAGCTCCGGTTCTTTCCCATTGTAGCTTGCTCATTTTATCTATTACAGGAGAAGGAACGTGTTCCTCGATTGAAAACCACTTCACGGTGTGTTTCTGAGCTAGAAAGTGTCCACCCTGATCGACCTTTTTGAGCAAGTCGAATGCCAGTGTTTCCTCATTTACGTCGATGCCTCTTGCAAGCCTTAATGCCATGCCGCAGATTTCGTTGTCAATAACGAGTTTTTCGAAGCTCTGGCAGTTTTCAAAGGCTAGCATTCCTGGTCCGGTTATGCAGTTGATTCCAGCCAGCGTTCCTAAGACTATCCCGTTAGTTGATTCGACTCCTGTTTGTGCATCAACCGTTTTTGTTTCGCTCATGCCAAGATAGGCGCCTGAGGGTATGCAGTAGAATCTCGCTATTTGGGAGTAGGCTATTGAAAGCATACAGACTTCAATGTTGCCGACGCATTGGGTTCCGTATCTCATGTCCATAAGCGATGGGGACCCACTGTAAATGACTGGGATTCCTTTTTTCACAAGTTGAGCCATGACAAGCCCGGACAGAAATTCAGCGTTGTGTTGCACTAGGAGTCCAGCCAACGTCACAGGTGCGGTTGAACCCAATTGTGGGGCGGGTATAACCTCAAGAGGAATATCTGATTTTGCTGAGTCAATGAGGTTTTGTGAGGTTACCTTGCTCCATTTTAGAGGAGGTGAAGGGCAGACATCCATCAAGAAAGGTGGTCTCTCACTGAGTGTTGACGGGCTTCCAAGTGCAATTTCGAGCATTTTCTTCATGTCGTGAAGCCCTTCGATTGTGAAGGAGCCTCCGACTACAGGCTTAACGAGTTCTTGAGTATTATGTACAGACGATATCTGTCGGCTACTACGCTTGGCACGTCTGAGACCAGCATCGCAGTGCTCTGAGCATGAATGTGTTCCAACGCGTCAGTCAACCTGACAAAATCAACGAAGTCTTGAGACAGCGGAGTTCTCATCTGCATGGTCTTTCTGTCTAGCATGTACACTGCAGTTGAGCCAGGATTGAAGTACACGTTAGTGCCGCCGAATAGAAGTTTGCATTTGCCATCAAATGAGTACAAGCTGAATTCAGCGGGAGCCTTTTGAAGAGATTCCTTAACAAGTGACTCGGGAGCGCAAGCTGACTCTTTCTCGAAATCAACTTTGGCGCCGGCTTCGTCCAGTATTTTCAAAGCTTCTTGGTTGTCTATTTTGAAGCCTATCTTCTCCAGGACCCGAAGCGAGGTTGCATGAATCGTCTCTATCTCATCGCGAGAAAGTAGCTGCAACAGGCTCCTAGCCAACAGTTTTCACCTTGTCGTGTGGCGAAGGACCCTTCCCGGAAGCGCGCCAAGGTGTCTGCCTCTTGCCACCACTATTTCGCCGCTAACCATCACGTACTCGATTCCTTCGGGATATTTGTGCGGATAATTGGGTAAGGGAAAATGATATGGGAAACGGCAAGTTGCTCTGTCCTTCATTGTGTCTGGGTTGAAAACAACAATGTCTGCACACATGCCCACTCTTATCAAGCCTCGATCAAACAGGCCGAGTTTCTGAGCTGGAAAAGATGTCATCTTCCTAATGGCTTCCTGAAGAGTAAGGACGCCTTCCTCCCTGACGAATCTCTCCAAAATGTAAGGATACTCGCCGTAACTGCAGGGATAATATCCGGAGATTCTGCTCAAAACCCCATAGGGTGCAACTGCGCTACCGTCGCTGCAGATCATCATGAGAGGATGTTTCAAGACCGCGCGAATGTCATCTTCGTCTATGTAATTGAAGATGGCGCTTGCTTCACCTTTTTCCTCAACCAGAACGTCGAAATAGGCATCAAACGGATCTGTTCCTCGAAGTCTAGCGATGTTATCAAAACTATTTCCAACCAGTTGCTTGTTTTTCTTGGCAGTGAATAGGAAAATTCTACCCCACTGCCCATGTTTAACGAGACCGCAGTAACCTGGTCCAGGGAATTTATCCGCGACTATCTCCTTCTTAATCCTCTTTCGAGTCTTATGGTCCTTCAGTCGTTCTACGATTTTGCCAGATCCACCAGCCTGAGCCCACTGCGGAAGAACACTGCTTAGTTGAGGACCCAAGTCGCTGTGGGCGTCATTGTCAATAGTCAGTTCGATACCGCGTGTCCGAGCGTCTTCGTAAAGTTTCGACATCTCTTTGAACTTGCCGTGTCCTCCATATTTGGGGCAATTGTGGGAGACTTGGACAGGTACTTTGGCTTTCTCTCCGATTTGTATGACTTCTTTCAAAGCGTCCACTATTGTCTCCCTTTCGCCTCTAGTGTGAGATGCGTAGAAACCCCCGTACCCAGCAACCACCTTGCACAGTTCAATTAACTCAGAGGTTTTGGCGAAGCAGCCCGGCAAATACACTAGCCCACTAGATAAGCCAAAGGCTCCTTCTTTCATGGACTGTGCGACAAGCTGCTTCATTTCATTCATCTCCTTCCTTTTAGGAGACCTGTTCTCGACGCCCATCACAGCTGTTCTCACAGCCCCGTGGCCAACAAGCGAAGCCACATTCAGGGACACTCCCTGCTCCTCTAAGCGGTGAAGGTAGTCACCGAAAGTAGACCAATTCCACTTCACTGCCTTAGCTTCAGCTCCCCACTCATCTTTGAGAAAGCGTAGCTTCTCTCTTCTCAAGGGCGCAGGGCTGGTGCCACAGTTGCCGATAACCTCTGTTGTTACGCCTTGTCTAATTTTGCTTTCTGCTCGAGGATTTATCAACAACGAAAGGTCCGAGTGCGTGTGAATGTCTATGAAACCTGGAGAAACCACTAGCCCGCGCGCGTCTATAACTCTCTCAGCCTTGGAGTCGCTCAGCTGGCCAAGCTCGGCTATTTTTCCCTGAGCGATTCCAATGTCAGCTTTAAACCATGGGTTGCCCGTGCCGTCGACTATGACCCCATTCTTGATGAGAGTTTCGAAAGCCACAAGTGACCCTCACATGTCATCAACATATAATCTTAAGATTTTTAAGGTCTTTTCAACAAATGCTAGCACGATGTAGTATGGTCAATCTTGAAAAAGTCGGCAAACACATTGACGTGCATCTAAGTCAACACATAAGTAGGATGCAAGAGTTCCTGCGCCAACCCAGCGTGTCAGCGGAAAACTTCGGCGTCAGAGAATGCGCCGAACTCCTAAAGAACTACCTTCTCAATCTTGGATGCAAAGACGCAAGACTCATAGAGACAGGAAGTTTTCCAGTAGTCTACGGCGAATACAACAGTCAAGCCGAGAAAACCTTACTTGTTTACATGATGTATGACACTCAACCGTTTGCCGGAGAAGAGTGGTCAAGTCCACCCTTGGAAGCGAGGCTTGTGGACATAAATCCGTTTGGCAAATGCGTCATTGCCCGAGGCGCCATAAACACCAAAGGACCACTTGTCGCATTTCTAAACGCCTTAGAATCCATCCTAGCAGTCGACGAAGAAATCCCTGTGAATCTGAAGTTCATGGCTCAAGGCGACGAAGAACTTGGAAGCACTGACTTCGCCAGATTCGTAGAAGAACACAAAGAAATGCTGGGAAAGGCCGACGCGCTTTTTGGACCAGACGCCAGCCAAGACGAGAAAGGCAAGGTGATCATGGGTCTTGGATGGAAAGGAATTGAATACGTCGAACTTGAATGCAGCGGCAAATCCTGGGGAAGAGGACCCACGGAATTCGACATACATAGCAGCGACAAATCATGGGTCGACAGCCCAGCGTGGCGCATGATACATACACTTGCAACCATGACCTCCGAAGACGGTAACCAAGTCCTAATTGATGGCTGGTACGACAATGTGAAACCGCCATCAAACGAGGATCTTGAACTCATCGACAAGCTAGTTCAGACACTCGATGAGGAGACCGCCAAGCGCGAAATGAAAGTTGACCGATTCATGAACGATCTGCACGGGAAAGAACTGCTTATGCAATATCTTTATTCAACAACGCTTAACATCGACGGCATTTGGGGCGGATACACTGGCCCAGGATCGAAAACAGTTGTTCCCCACAAAGTCACTGTCAAACTTGATACGCGACTTGTCCCAGATCAGCATTCATCAGAAATCATACCAAAGATTCGCCGACACCTTGACAAACACGGCTACTCAGACATCTCAGTTAGGTCATTAGATCCGTATGAGTGGTCCAAGACAAGCGTAAGAGAACCAGTGGTTCAAGCTATGATCGAAGCATACCGAAAACTAGGATACGAACCCGAGATTTGGCCACACTATGCTTCAAGTGTGCCTTATCACATGTTCAGTCGAGGTGCGCTCTACCTGCCGTTTTGCGACGGAGGACTCGGACATGGCGGAAGAGCCCACGCACCGGACGAGTATTTTGTTATCGAAGGAAACGACAAGGTCGCTGGACTGGCCAGTTGTGAGAAATCCTACGTCGCCATACTCGACGCCTATGCAAGCTACAAGCCGCTAAAGTAGGGAATAGAAAGGGCTTATTGCCTTGTTGTAGCCTTTGCAGCGGCGTTAACGGCTTCGAAAGTTGTCTTCAAATCAGGGTTTGTGTGGGCAAGTGACGTGTAGTACGTGCGCCCAGGTCTAACGTATACTCCGTTGTTAATCAGCTCCAAGTCAAAGTTCATGCGTTTCTTGGAATCCGCTTGCGCAATGCCTCTATAATCCTTGATCCGACGAGAGGTGAAAATACTTTGAAACATTGAGGCTAGACCTATCACCTGAGCATCGATTCGGTTGTCTTCAAACGCGTCTCGCATGCACTTCTTGACTTCGTCAGCAATTTTATTTATGTGCCTATAGGTCCCTGGCTTCTTGAGAATCTCAATGGTTGCCAACCCGGCGGCTAAGACTGTTGGACAACCGTTGAAAGTGCCGCTGTGAAAAACACGATCAAAGGGAGACTTGGCGCCGACAGGAGACATGTGCTCCATAATGTCGGACTTGCCTGCGAACACACCGATAGGGAGACCACCTCCTACGACTTTTCCAAGCGCGACTAAATCAGGAGTGACTCCGAAATACTGCTGTGCGCCTCCAAGCCCAAGCCTGAAACCAGTCATTATTTCATCAAAAATCAACACTATGTTGTTCTCTTCGGTAACTGCTCTCAATCCCCTCAAGAAGTCTCGATCTGGCGGCAGGGATCCTCTGGCTACAGGTTCAATGATAACTGCAGCCAGTTCATCTCTGTTTTTCTCGATTGTTCGTTCAACCGTTGCTGTATCATTAAACGGTAGGACAATTGTGTTTTCCAAGATGAACTTCGGTAAGCCCGCTGAATTGGATACCGCAACTGGTGAGTTGCTTGGACCAGCTAGATCAAGCGGAGGAGATACGCTGACTGCTACATAATCATGCGCTCCATGATAATGTCCTTCGAACTTGGCGATTTTGACTCTGCGAGTATGAGCTCTAGCCAATCTTATGGCGTGTAAGGTTGCTTCCAACCCAGAATTCACGAATCTGCTCATCTCTGCACATGGAATCAGTCGCTTCATTTCCTTGGCCATTTTGATTTCAAGTTCGTGGGGAGTTCCGTAGATTGTGGTGCCATTATTGGCAAGTTGTTTCTTAATCGCTCCAACAACAGCAGGATGTCCATGGCCAAGAATCAATGGGCCTAGACACAAGCAGTAGTCGACATATTCGTTGCCGTCTACGTCGGAGATTCTGGAGCCTCTGGCCTTCTTCATGAAGACAGGGTACGGTTCGAAGAATTTGATGTTTGCAGTTACGCCTCCAGGCATCACCTTAGACGATTGTTTCCACAGTTTAGAAGATAGGCGTGTCCTTTTCATGTACCTCGTCTTAGGGTCGCTCATGGATGATAGACCTCATGTTCACACGTTCATTCTGGCAAATGAGATTAAGCATTAACTGAAGGTCTTCGGAAGTTAACTTTTGCGACCTTGATACGTTTAGAGGTGCAAACTGATAGGAGGATCTGAGGACACGCTTCATCCACCGCACAGAACAAAAAAGAAAAAAGGAAGTGTGCTTGAGATATCGCCATTAGACAACGAATGAGGACCTGAAGTACGAGAAATGGATTGGTGGATTATGATGGCTAAGATGCTTGTTTCCATGAAGATTTTTCCAGAGGACATAACCATACCTTTCGATCAGCTTAAACAGCAGATTCAAGCGATTATTCCACAAGATTCCAAGGTATTGAGGTTTGAGGAGGAGCCTATTGCGTTTGGGTTGAAAGCCCTGATTGCTCACATCCTTGTTCCTGAAGAGAAGCAGGATGAGTTAGAGAACATTGAAAACGGCATCCGCCAGATTCAAGGCGTGAGCAACATCGAAACCTTCATGATGCAGAGATGGTAATCCGCTTTTAGGTTTACACTTAAATAAGAGATGCATACTTCCCGATATACGATATTGTTACTGAACTGGAAGTGCATAGTATGAGCGAGGTGCAACTCAGAGTTGGAGACGCCCGTCAAAGAGACGTGGGCAGAGGCATTGCTCGCATAGACCAAAAGACAATGCAGAAACTGGGGCTTTCGGCGGGCGACGTCATAGAAATCGTGGGCAAACGCACAACAGCCGCAATCGCTTGGCCAGCTTATTCTGAGGATCAGGACAGAGGTTTGATCCGAATCGACGGGTTTACGAGAAAGAACGCTGGCGCAGCCATGAACGAGTATGTTTTGATTAAGCCTGGAAAGGTTAAGGATGCGCAGAATGTGGTTTTGGCGCCTGTTGACATGAGGTTAAACGTGGATGAAGACTTCACTAATTTTGTGAAAAACCGGTTGATGGAGCGCACGTTTGTTGAAGGCGACACAACGCTGGTAATGATGCTGGGTCACGCCATACCGTTTACGGTTACGAAGACTCGTCCGCACGGCATAGTGCGCATCACCTACGAGACTCAGCTTCAAGTTTTGAATGAGCCGATACCCGAAGCCAAGGTGGGCATGCCGAGAACTACGTATGAGGACATTGGCGGATTGCAAGAAGAAATGCAGCGCATTCGAGAGATGGTAGAATTGCCGCTGCGGCATCCTGAAATCTTCCAGAGACTCGGCATCGAACCGCCAAAAGGCGTGTTGCTCCACGGTCCACCGGGCTGCGGTAAGACATTGCTGGCTAGAGCTGTAGCCAACGAGTCTGAGGCAAATTTCTTCTCGATTAACGGACCTGAAATCATGAGCAAATTCTACGGAGAATCCGAAGCTCGATTGCGCGAGATCTTCCAACAGGCTCAGCAGAACTCGCCGAGCATCATTTTCATCGACGAATTGGACGCAATTGCACCAAAGCGTGAAGAAGTGACGGGCGAAGTTGAGCGACGGGTTGTGGCGCAACTCTTAGCTCTAATGGACGGCTTGAGCGGAAGA
>C687J35503_10000263_pt1 | contig 13396 bp, 13 predicted proteins | sample RifCSP19_3_FD_35503 | JGI IMG/M metagenome (IMG submission 35503)
ATCCGTTTACAGGTTCAGGCCAAACCCTTAAAGTTGCCAGAGCACTGGGCAGAAGATTTGTCGGTTACGAGATCATTCCTAAATATGTCGAATTAGCAAGCAGCCGTCTCAACGAGCCCTTAGCCATCCGGCCACAGCAGCTGATTGTCGTTTTCGACAAAGTTGAACTCAATGATCCGATCAATTTAATAAAACAAAATGGTTAAAACCTTTTATTTGTTGTCTGCCACCCTTCTTTCGACTGGAATCAACTTATGAACTGGGGCATGCTTGGCCATGAGTGGGCTGTTCAAATGCTGCGACAGCATGTCGCTCACCAGACGCAGCGTCACGCCTACCTTTTTATTGGCCCTCAAGGCGTAGGCCGGCGTACCCTAGCTCTGCACCTTGCCCAAGCGTTAAACTGCCCTCAACCCACCGCCCCAGGAGAAGCATGCGGGGGTTGTAAGTCTTGCAAACAAATCGAGCGCATGAGTCACCCTGATCTGGCCATCCTCCAGGCCGAGCAGGTTGGCGGGACGTTGAAAGTCGACCAAATCCGCGCCCTTCAGCATAACCTGTCTCTCTCCCCATACTCAGCTGCTTACCGGGTAGCAATCCTGCTGCGTTTCGAAGAGGCTAACCCCAACGCAGCCAATGCACTGCTCAAAACTTTAGAAGAGCCCCCATCCCGGGTGGTATTGGTGTTAACCGCTGAAAGCAGCGAGCGTCTCATGCCTACCATTGTCTCGCGTTGCGAGGTGCTTCGGTTGCGTCCCTTACCGTTGGATGTTTTAGACCAAGGCTTACAAACCCTTTGGGGGGTTCCCCCGCAGAAAGCCACCTTAATCGCCCACCTGTCCAATGGCCGGCCAGGTTACGCCCTCTCCCTGCATAACGACCCAGACTTGCTGGTCAAGCGCAGCACGTGGTTGGATGACCAGCGCCAGCTATTAAATGCCAGCATAGTCGAGCGCTTCGCCTACGCTGAAGACATGGTGAAGGATAGAGAATCAATGCGCGGCGCGTTTGCAGTGTGGCTTTCCTTCTGGCGGGACGTTATGCTCTGCGCCAGCGGCGCCTCCACCCCACTTTCCAACCTGGATCGGGTGGAGGAGATCAAGAACTTGACTTCCCACCTGGACCTCGCCAGTGTGCAGCGCACAGTCTCTACCCTCGAACGCACTTTCGATTTACTTGAGCGCAACGTCAACCCTCGCCTAACCGTTGAGGTGCTCATGTTAGACCTACCCAGGCATTGACACGTTCTTAATAACACTTGCGTCAGCGTTGGGTGCTCAAATATGCTATACTCAACGCCAAATCGAAAATCCCCAAATGAGCATAACTTCCCCGGACCCAGGAAAGATCTCGATTGGGTGGTCGGGAGCCGGGGGTCCTAAAGTTGGAGCGCTGATCGGTTGCACCAGGTAGTACTATTTCTCTCGCTGATGATCGCCAAGGATGAGCGAGTATGACCGTTCAAGTAAAGCAGTCTGAAATATCCAGAGATTCCCTCGAGCTGCTTTACAATATCGGCCGTGAGCTTGTGGCAGCTCTGGATTTACGGACTGTGTTGCAGCGCGTGCTTCTCCTGTCCATGGGTAATGTGGGCGCAGTCAACGGAACCATTATCGTCCTCGACAACCAGGGCCAACCAGTTGATTCAACCATCATCGTCGGGACGCAAATCATCGAACATACTACTGAACAGCTACGGATTACCTTCGAACAAGGCCTGGCAGGTTGGGTAGCGCGCCAAAAACAAGCAGTCTTGATCCCAGATACAAGCCAGGATGAACGCTGGTTCCGCCGTCCCGACGACGCAAAAGACAGGACCGGACCTAAGTCGGCCGTCTCTGCTCCCCTTTTGGCGCGCAACCACCTCGTGGGCGTTATGACCCTGGTAAATCCTACCCCAGGATTCTTCACACCGGAGCACCTGGCTCTGGTCCAGGCTATTGCCGATCAAGCTGGGATCGCGGTGCTTAACGCCCGGCTATACGAAGAGAGTCAGCGCCAGACACGTGTAATGACCGCCGTAGCTGAGAGCGCGGGGGTAATCACCGGCAGCCTAGAGCTCGAGGAAGTGCTGCAGCGCATTCTAGAACAAATCACCCTTGCCTTGCGCGTGGAAGTGGTGTCTCTTGCCTTGATCGACCCACGGGAAGAGATCTTAAAATTCCATATCTCATCCGACAAATCAGACAAAAGCATCGTCGGGCTGCAACTGAAGCAAAGTGAAGGGATCGCTGGTTGGGTAGCCAAAGAAGGCCAGGGAATCATAGTCTCCGACACTACCAAAGACCCGCGCTTTCATTCTGCAATTGATCGCCAGATCGGTTTTGAATCCCGCGCAATCGCCTGCGCCCCGATTAAGGCGCGGGGCAAGGTTATCGGTGTAGTCGAAGCCATCAATCCTAAAGACGGCGTTTTCGATCCTGACGCCCTCCAGGTTCTGACTGGAATTGGTACTCTGGCCGGGACAGCCATCTATCATGCTCAACTTTTCGAACAAATCGAGGCAGCCCATCAGCGTTACCTCGAACTATTTGAGGACAGCATTGACCCGATCATCATCACTGATCGGGATGGGAAGATCGTCGAAGCCAATCGCCAGGCCGAATTAACCACAAACTTCGATAACCAGGCATTGCTTAACCTGTCTATCAGCCAATTGCACACCGTTAACCAGGAAAAGGTTGGCACTGATTTCATGAAACTCTCCTCAGGAAGCACACTGTTCTACGAATCGGTTCTCCATACCAGAGAAGGCCGCCAGGTTCCGATACAGGTCTACGCAAGGGAAGTGCTGATCGACAGTGTATCTCACTTACAATGGATCCTGAGGGACATAACTGAGCGTAAAAACTTGGATAGCCTGCGGGATGACCTGATCTCGATGATCTACCATGACCTGCGTTCGCCGCTCGCCAACATCGTTTCCAGTTTGGACGTATTTGACGCCATGCTGCCTCAGGAAGGTGATCCGGCCTTTCGATCTTTGCTCAACATCGCCCTGCGGTCCACCGAACGTATCCAACGCCTCACCAACTCGTTGATCGACATTAACCGGCTGGAATCTGGGCAACCGGTCGGAAATACATTCCCAACCGCCCCGATCCTTCTCGCCAGCGAAGCTGTCGATGCCATCTTGCCTGTCGCGGAGACCAAAGACCAGGTGATCAAACTCGGTGTGCCTTCCAACTTACCCCACGTTATGGTAGAAGGGGATATGATCCGGCGCGTGCTAACAAATTTACTCGAAAATGCCGTGAAATTCACACCCCCCGGAGGCGAAATTTCCGTCGGCGGAAACCTGAACGGCGAATGGGTTCATATGTGGGTTCAAGATACCGGCCCCGGAATACCTTCCGCAGATCAGAGGCGCGTCTTCGATAAATATACTCGCTTGAACGCAAAAAAAGGTCCAAAAGGCATCGGCTTAGGGTTGGCATATTGTCGCCTAGCAGTCGAGGGGCATGGTGGACGCATATGGGTTGAGAGCCAACCTGGCCAAGGAGCCCGATTTTGCTTCACACTTCCTGTACTAAAAAGCTAAGGAGACTTCATGCACCAAGTTGCGCGTAGTATATATTATGAAGATGTGTACCCCGGTGTTACGCTTGGAGCCCTAGTCTTTCCTCACGGTACTATCTTGATTGATGCTCCGTTGCGCGCAGAAGATGCGCGCGCCTGGCGTTCCGTGATCAGTAATCTCGCCATGAGCCAGAACCGGATTTTGGTCAACCTGGATGCTCACCTGGACCGCACCATCGGGGCGCGCGCCATCGACTGTACGATTATCTCCCACCTTAAGACAGCCCAGGTTTTTCGCAACCGGCCCTCTGTTTTTAAGGGCCAGACCACCGAAAGTGGGGCAGAATGGGAGGTGAGCAACGATGTGCTCGGCACTCGCTGGGCTTTCCCAGATATTACCTTTTCAAATCGCCTGAATTTCAATTGGGGTGGCCCAGAGGTTATCCTGGAGCATCACCCCGGCCCAGCCTTAGGCTCGATCTGGGTGATCATCCCGACCGTGAGTGTGGTCTTCGTTGGCGATACTATCCTTCTCGACCAACCGCCCTTCCTGGCTTCTGCGGATTTGCCAGCTTGGATAGAGTCACTGGAATTGCTGATTTCTTCGTATAAAGACTATACAATGATCAGTGGGCGAGGTGGCCCGGTTGGCAATGAAGCAGTCCGCGCCCAACTTAAAAGTCTCAAGAGCATTCTCAAAGGCCTTGAACGGCTTGCCAAACGAAATGCTCCTCCAGAAAACACCGAGACGCTGATCGGGGGGTTAATCGCTAATATGCCGCTGCCCTCCAAGCGGCGGGAGCAATACATCCAGCGTTTACGCCATGGCCTATATTATTACTATACCCGGAGTTATCGGCCATTGGAATCCTTTGAACAAGACTAATCGCACAACAGCTCTCAAAATTCATGAGGAACTCACAATTACATCCTCTTCTCGAACTCACTCGCGGTGAGATCGTAGAGTCCATTCATTTTGGTTCCATCGCAGTCGTAGATGCCCATGGCTCCCTGATCGCCTGGTATGGGGACCCCGAGACCGTAACCTTCTTGCGCTCCACGGCCAAACCTTTCCAGGCGATACCTCTGATCGAATACGGTGGGCAAGCCGCNTACCACCTGACCCCCACCGAAATCGCCCTGATCTGCGCCTCGCATTCCGGCACTGAAGAACACATGCTCGTCGTTCGTGAACTTCAAAGAAAAACTGGCGTCGCAGAATTTGACCTCTTATGCGGCGTTCACTCCCCTTACCACGAGCCGACTTTTGAAACCATGCGTCAACTTGGAGAACAACCGACTCCCAACCATAATAACTGCTCCGGCAAACACACCGGCATGCTGGCACTCGCCCGCTTACGAAACTGGCCGACCGTGGACTATCTCAATCCAAGCCACCCCGTCCAACAGGTTATTGTTCAGACATTCGCCGAGATGTGTAATTTACCTGCTGAACAGGTCCAAATTGGGATCGATGGCTGCTCAGCGCCTAACTTCGCCGTTCCGCTTCGCCATGCAGCTCTAGCAATTGCCCGCTTATGTGATCCAATCGGCCTGCCAGCCAGCCGGGCAGCTGCCTGCCAGATAATTACCACTGCCGTGACCAAATTCCCATTCATGGTCGCTGGACCTGGACGCTTTGACACTTGTTTTATGGAACAAACCCATGGGCGCATCCTCTCCAAAGGCGGAGCAGAAGGTTACCAGGGCCTAGGGGTATTCCCCAGCGTTCTATCCCCGGGATCGCCCGCCCTGGGCATCGCTTTCAAAATATTAGATGGTGATGCAAAGGACCGGGCTCGGCCTGCTGTGGCTTTAGAAGTTCTGCGCCAACTAGACGTTCTCTCAACAGATGAATTGACAGCTCTATCTGGCTTCGGTCCCACCCGCACCCTTTACAACCTTCGTCATCTCGCCATTGGTCAGTCGCGACCTTGCTTCCAACTCAAAAAAGGATGAACCTGCACGAACGCGCTATTTCTATCCATCAAAAGCTGCTGGACTTTTATGGCTATCCTGAGTGGCGCCAACCCCTCCCACCGATTGATGAATTAGCTTCGACGATCCTTTCTCAGAACACCAACGATGCCAATCGCGATCGCGCTTTCGACGCTCTCCGTCGCTCCTTTCCTACCTGGGAGGAAATCCGAGACGCCGACCCATCCCAGGTCATCGCCGCAATCCGTCCGGCAGGCCTGGCGAACCAAAAAGGTCCTCGACTGCAAAACGTGCTGCGGGAGATCACCCGTCTGCGAGGAAACCTCAACCTGGACTTTCTGCGGGATATGGCTCCCGAAGAAGCCCGGCGCTGGCTGTTGCAGTTCAAAGGGGTCGGCCCAAAAACTGCCGCCATTGTGATGCAATTTTCCCTCGGTATACCAGCTTTCCCGGTTGACACCCATATCTACCGGGTCACCGGACGGCTCGGTATCCGCCCCGAGAAGAAGAACGCAGAAAAGGCTCACGACCACCTGGCCAATATCTTGCCACCGGAGACCTACTATTCCGCCCACCTTAACTTCATCCGGCTGGGCCGAGAGATCTGCCAGGCGCGCAAACCAAAATGTTCAATATGCCCTCTCCAAGACCTGTGCGATTATTACGCTAAAAACTACCTGCGCAAATGAATGTTTACTTCGCCTGCTCGATTACTGGTGGTCGGGAAGCTGAGACCGCCTACCATACCATCGTCGCTACCCTTCAAGCTGACGGGCACATCGTCCCCACAGCGCACCTTTCCCAACCAGATGTGATCGAGCTGGAAGCAGTTGTCGATCCGCAGGAAGTTTACACCCGCGATATTGACTGGATCAACGCCTGCCAAGCCCTGATCGCCGAAGTCAGTACCCCATCCCACGGAGTTGGTTACGAGATTTCTTACGCCTTGTGCATCGGAAAGCCAGTATTATGCTGCTACCAGCAAAGCAAACCTGTGTCGAAGATGATCTCCGGCAACACGCACCCCGCGCTGAACTTGAAAACTTACCAGAGCCATGCAGAATTAGAGCATATCGTTCGTGAATTCATAGCTGGCATCACATCATCCACACAGGAATCTGATTCTTTTGACATGAGTAATATCACCCGGAACTTATGATCTTTGGCAATCAACAAGATAATCCTTATGAGGTATTATGATGACAGAACAAAGACGGGAATCAGGACATCTCCTGATGCTCATCGCTGTTTCCTCCTTTGGCGAAAGCCTCCGCCGGGTTCACCTCACCGCCCCGGCGGAGGCTGTTTAACGCAATGTTATGTCTCCCCCCCAGTTAAATATTTAGGACTTACGCAGTTGCAGGGATTGGGGGGGGTGTTTGGGCGGGCGTTGCCCGCATAAACACCCCCATCCTCATTCCAACTGCGTAACTCCTAATATTATTATAGAATTCGGTTAGAATTATCGAAAATATGCATAATTTGCTTGACTTAGAATACCCGAGTGGCATACAATCTATATGCTAGATTTCTTATCGTCAGGTCTCGCTAATGAGGGGATATTCCTGAACCCTCAAAGAAGATTTTTATGGATTACAAAGATTATTACAAGATATTGGGTGTTGACCGTAAGGCAAGCGGCGATGAAATCAGACGTGCCTACCGCAAACTGGCGCTAAAATACCATCCAGATCGCAACCCCGACAATAAGCAGGCGGAAGATAAGTTTAAAGCAATCAATGAGGCTTATCAGGTTTTGAGCGAGCCTCAGAAACGGACACGCTATGATCAATTAGGCGAGTCCTATACAAGCTGGCAACAAAGAGGAGGTGCGCCAGGAGGTTTCAACTGGGAGGACTGGTTCACCCAAACTCAGGGAGGCGGCCAAGGAGGCGGCCAAGGAGGCGGCCAAGGAGGCGGCCAAGGAGGCGGCCAAGGAGGCGGCCAAAGAGGCGGCAATGTACGCGTCGAAGTGGGAGATTTGGGGGATATCTTCAGCGGCGCGGGATTAGGCGAGTTTTCTGAGTTCTTCCGCCGGATTTTCGGAGGCATGCAGGATATTAATGCATCTTACGGAGGCAGAGGAGGTGTACCGCGCAATGCAGGCCGTACATCGCAACCTTTCCAACAGCAGGTCCCAATCAGCTTGACTGAAGCCTTTCAAGGGACTTCTCGGCGGATCGAAGTGGATGGACGCCAGAAAGAAATAATTATTCCCCGCGGGGCGCGTACCAGCACCAAGGTACGCGTGCCCCAAGCCATCTCTACCAGCCCGGGTGCTCCCAAAAGTGACCTATTTCTGGTAATCCAGGTGGCCGACGATCCACGCTTCGAGCGTAAAGGAGACGATCTCTACACTGAAGTCCTCGTCGATTTGTACACCGCAGTACTAGGTGGGGAGGTCATCATACCGACTCTGTCTGGGAACGTCGTACTTTCAATCCCGCCGGGCACCCAGCCAGGACGGACTTTTCGGCTCTCTGGTCGTGGTATGCCGCATTTGAGGAATCCTAATGCATTTGGAGATCTTTTTGCCCGGGTTACGGTGCAGATCCCGCGCAACCTGACCTCGCGCCAGAAAGAACTATTTGAAGAATTAGCTCGGCTTAAGAACTAAAAACACCAACCGAAACCTGATACCTATTACAAATTCTGTTGATGTTCAAGAACCCCGAATTGAGAGGTATGTTGCATGAAACGTGAATCTAAACTCCTGATATTAATTTCTCTTTTAACTGTTTTTGCTTTCTCGTGTCAAATCCTGACCAATCTACCTGATCAGGTTACGATCACGGATGTACCAGAGATTACATCTGCACCGATCATTGTCGAACCGACCGGCGACACCAGTCAGACTGACGATGCACCGATAGTCTTAGGACCGGCCGCCTCTCAGGATTTATTTATTCGTCTATTCGAGAATATCAATCCGGGTGTCGTCGCGATCCAGGTGCTGACGCAAAGCAGCGGAGGTTTAGGTTCCGGCTTTGTCATAGACAAAGAAGGGCATATCCTGACTAATTATCACGTCATTGAAGGGTTTACCGACTTGGAAGTCGATTTCCCCTCCGGTTTCAAGACCCGCGGGGAAGTGATCGGCACCGACCTGGACTCCGATCTGGCGGTTATTAAAGTAACTGCCCCACCNGAAGAGCTCCATCCCTTACCCCTGGGCGATTCTTCCCAACTCAAGGTCGGGCAAACTGTGATCGCGATCGGTAATCCCTTTGGTTTGAGCAGCTCGATGACCACCGGCATCATCTCAGCCTTGGGCCGGACGCTAGATTCGATGCACGCCGCCCCGGGGGGCGCCACTTTTTCAGCCGGCGACATCATCCAAACCGACACAGCTATTAACCCTGGCAACTCTGGCGGTCCTCTGTTAAACCTGAACGGCGAGGTGGTCGGAGTTAATCGCGCCATCCGTACGTTTAACTTTACCTCCCAAGCTGAGCCCCTCAACTCTGGGATTGGCTTTGCAATTGCGATTAATATCGTCAAACGCGTCGTCCCTGCGTTAATCGCTGATGGGAAATACGAGTATCCCTACCTTGGCGTCTCGAGTTTACCCTCCATCAGCCTGATGGAACAAGAGGCGCTTGGATTGCCGCGTTCCACCGGTGCTTACATTACCGAAGTGACTCCAGGGGGCCCAGCGGATAAAGCCGGGCTGCGCGGCGGATTCCTCTCCACCGATTTTCCCAATCTGGCTGCCGGCGGCGATTTGATTATCGCCATCGACGATCATCCGGTTTTAACTTTCAGTGAAATGCTTTCCTATTTAATAAACAGCACAAACCCAGGTGACACCGTAAAGCTGACCATCTTGCGAGACAATAAGGAATTAGAGCTGGAGCTTACCCTCGATAAACGTCCCTGATAGGTAGCTTTTCACATTTGAGACCGAGCCTCATTCTCCCCGCCTGAAGTTCCACGTTTTCACCTTGTCAAGCGTCCCGATTCTTTACAGAGAAGGAGATGACTATGTTTACCGAACGTGATTTGCGAGAGTTGTTGGATTACAAAGCCAGCNATCCTGTGCTCAGCGTTTATGTGAATACAGATCCATCGGAAGGCAGCGCAGATGCTTATAAGCTCCGTTTGCGCNGCATGCTTAAAGATATCGAACTAAAAGAAGACGCCAGGGTTGTTGATCGATTTTTCAATCACGAATATGACTGGACCGGACGCAGCATTGCTGTCTTCTCCTGTGAACCAGAGGGATTCTTCCGGGCATATACCTTTGCGGTTCCACTGCGCGACCGGGTCCGCATCAGCGACCGCCCCCACGTAAAACCCGTCGCAGATCTCCTGGATTCATATGGAGGGTATGGCGTTGCCCTGATCGACAAGCAAGGTGCGCGCCTGTTCTATTTTCACCTGGGAGAATTGCGCGAAGAGGAGGGACTGGTGGGAGAAAGCGTCCGCCGCACGAAAAGGGGAGGTGGCTCCCAGGCCCTTGGGCAGCGAGGCGGCGTCGCCGGGCAAACCAAATACCCCGAAGAGGTGGCTGAACGCAATATGAAAGAGGCTATCGATTTCGCCGCCCGCTTCTTCGCCGAGAACAACGTCCGCCGGGTGTTAATCGGCGGCACGGAGGAAAACGTGACACCCTTCCGCAATCAACTGCCCAAATCCTGGCAAAGTCTGGTGGTCGGATCGTTCCCGATCAGCATGATCGCCAGCCAGACGGAAGTGATGGAACGCGCCCTTGAGATCGGGCGACAGGCTGAACGCCGTCGGGAAGCGCAAACTGTAAAAACCGTGGTGACCAGCGCAGCCAAAGGGCGTGGTGGTGTAGTCGATCTCGAGGATACACTGGGCGCAGTCCATGACGGGCGTGTCCAAACCCTGCTTATCCAGGAGGGCTTCCGTGCTCCCGGTTATCTCTGCCAGGGCTGCGGTTATCTGACATCCCAAAAGTTGCCTGCCTGCCCATTCTGCAGTAAGCAGTTCGATAATATCCCAGACGCGGTGGAGCTGGCAGTGCGCCATGTGATGCAGAAAGGCGGCGAGGTCGAAGTCCTCCACGACTTGGAAGCGCTCCAGGGTTTTGGAGGCATTGGAGCTTTGCTGCGGTATTAATTTAAAGTAGGTCTGCCGAAAGAATTCACAGCCGTTCTCATAATGAGAACGGCTGCCTTTTGTGACAATCTTTCCCTTTCCTCGCCAGAGCAACGGTATTTAATTCATGAGCAAGTCAAACTTCGTGGGTCACGAAAAATGGCTACAGAAGGGGAAAATCATTGAAACCAGATTAATTGGCGCTGATCTTGATCGCCTTTGGACGATGAGACTCAGCCTTCGGCACTCGCAGGCTGAAGACGCCGTTCTTCAGGCTGGCTTCCGACTTGGAGGGGTCAAGCGCAGTAGGCAGGGTGATCACACGGCTGAATCGACCTACAGGCAATTCGCATGTAAGGAATTTGTTGTCCTCTTTATCGGCAGCCTCAAACTCGCCTCGGATGGAAACGGTGTTGTTCAACACTTCAACGTTAATGTCATCCGCCTCGACTCCCGGGACTAAAGCCTTGATCGAATAAGCCTCATCGTCGGATTTCACATCCACCGCTAAGACCATCTCCCTTTCGGTTACTTCCGCTTGGGGGAAATTCTCTTCAAGCATGCGATCCATGGCATCGCGCATCCTNGCGATCCGGCGGTAGGGGGAAACGTAGAAAGTCATCATTTTTTATCTCCTTGTTGTTTTTGGATGATTGATGACCGAAGTTTACCGCCACAGTGTTAGATGCGTGCTAACATTCTATAGGCATTATATTAGAATCTTCTGGCTTATAACGATTAGATGGGGCGAAGTAGATTTATAATCCGACCGATCGTAATCTCCAAAGAGAGCCCTGGGGATCATCCCGGCGGCGCGTATTTCAGCCAGGTAAGTCTCGGCGGGCATAAGGTCATGGCAGGTCTCGATGGTCAGGCGCTCGACTTGCCCATCGGGGTATAAGTGGTCATAATGCCAGCGCAGAAGAAAGTTATTACCCGTCTTTTCCCACTCGCTGCTGATCTGCAAAGGATTACCACTCAAGGGATGGTTAATAGTCTCTTCGACTTCCGTCTCGCCGTAGATGGGCAAGCTCGCCAGTTGGTCTGGGTTAGGCAGACTGGCGGCAAACAACCCTCCAGCAGACAGATGCTGATTGATCAGCTCCAAAGATTCTCTGCGCGTCTTCACCGAAAGGGTGCTCAACGTATTGCAGGGCAATAAGATCAGTGGAAATTGCCTTCCAAGGTGAAAAGCTGCCAGGTCAGCCAAAAAGACATGCACTCTTGAGAGTATGTCAGGCGAATGATTGTCCCGCAAGAAAGCCAACATCCCAGCCTCACGGTCCAGGCCGAAGGTACGGTAACCGGCCTGGGCGAGAGAGACTAAGACGCGTCCGGTGCCACAACCCAATTCGAGGATTGGGTCGCCCTGCTCACTCGCCAACTCCAACCAAAAGGGAATGTCCTCATTCTGCTGGATGTGGTGGGCGTGAAAGATATGCGGAATCGGGTNCTCTAGCCGTCTCATTATGCCTTCCACTAAATTTTAATTATACCGACTGTTGACCCCTGTTGTTCTCCATGTTAAACTAATCAATTGCCATGCTTCGCGCTTTTTGCCTATTTTTACTCATCCTGTACGGAATTATTCCCGGTGTAAGCACTGCCGCCCAGGAACTAACTCCGACCAGTGCGCCTCTGCCGATCGCCATCTATTCGCCTACACCCGGACAGGCTTTGCAGGGCATCGTCTCGATTGAGGGGAATATCGCCCTCGACAGCTTCCAATCAGCTGAGCTGAGTTTCAGCTATAGCCTTAACCACAGGAATACCTGGTTCATTATTCGTGAATTTACCGCACCCACCTCAGACAAAACCTTGGCAGATTGGGACACGACTACTCTGACCGATGGGGAATATACTCTCCGCTTGACCGTGACTTTGGCCGATGAAAGCCAACCATCCATGACGGTCATACAGGTGCGCGTCCGCAATTACACCCCCATCGAAACAGATACCCCAGCTCCGACCGCTACAACAGTGCCTGGCAATACGCCTGCTCCATCCACCAGTCCGACCCTTACAAACACGCCAATCCCGCTCACCGCCACGCCTCTAAGCGTAGCCGAGGCGACCAACCCTGCTGAATTAACCTCCCAAGAGATCTCCTCAAGCCTGGCCAAAGGTGCGCTAATTGTCCTGGGAGCCTTCGTCCTGCTTGGGCTTTACCAAGCAATCCGAATTGTAATCAGGAAAGGGAGCAGGGGATAAGGGATAGGGTTTGAAACCCCTTATCCTCTTTGTGAACAGAATGGCTATCTACGAAAAATCTCCCCTTTCCCCTTTCCTCATCATCGGTCTTGGCAACCCTGGGCGCGAGTACAAGCACAACCGCCATAACATTGGTTTCATGCTTGTCGACCGGTTGGCAGAACGCCTGGGCATAACTTTCTCACGCCTGGAAAGCAGGGCATTAATCACCAAAGGCGATTACCGGGGTCAGCGTCTGGTGTTAGCCAAGCCCCAAACATATATGAACCTTTCCGGACAGTCGGCAGGGGCGTTGGTACGGTTCTACAAAGTCTCGTTAGAGCACTTTCTCGTTGCTTACGACGATGTAGACCTGCCCTTTGGAATGCTGCGATTGCGTCCTTCTGGCGGCTCAGCCGGGCAGAAAGGTGTGATCTCGATCATCGAACGCCTGGGCAGTCAGGAGTTTCCACGTTTGCGCCTCGGCATCGGCCGGCCTCCTGGACGTATGGACGCCGCGGCTTATGTGTTGCAAGACTTCCCCCGTCACGAGGCCGAGATTCTGCCCCAAATCCTCGACCGGGCAGTGGAGGCAGTGCTCACATTCGTCAGCGAAGGGCTTGTCACAGCCATGAATTCCTATAACACGCCACTAGATATTGACCAGTAAGAATTTGTCAGTGAA
>C687J35503_10000268_pt1 | contig 13213 bp, 8 predicted proteins | sample RifCSP19_3_FD_35503 | JGI IMG/M metagenome (IMG submission 35503)
CAAGCTTGCGCACCGAAATCCCGCCAGCTAGAGGGGGTTTTAAGGGTGGCGATGCAGCCAATTGTACAGGCTGATCCGGCTTTTATCTCTTCGGATCCTGAAGTACTGGTCGCCAACCATGTTTATGATTATCTGATCGATATCACTGCCGATAATACGATTGCCCCGCGTTTAGCGGTGGATTGGGATGCAAGTGACGATGGGTTGTTGTATGTCTTTACCCTCGCTAAAGGGGTTACCTTTCATGATGGTACCCCCTTGACCGCGGCGGACGTAGTTTGGACGTTCGATCGCCTGCGCGATCCGGATTTGGGCCTGCCGACAAAGGATCTCTACAGCAATATTGATCGGATTGAGGCGACCGGGAAGCTGGAAGTCACCTTCACGCTGAAGGAACCTAATCCTTTCTTCCTTTTCGATTTGAGCGACAACCATGCCTTGATCCTCAAGGCAGGCACAACCGATGCCGGAACACGCTTCAATGGCACCGGGCCTTTTAAAGTAATATCTTATAACCCGGAAGACCGCATCGTGTTGGAAGCCAATTCGAACTATTTCATTCCTAACCAACCCAAACTGGCTGGTTTGGAGTTTATCTTTTTCCCAGACCAGGTTGCCCAGGTGGAAGCGCTGCGCGGAGGTCAGGTGGACATGGTTTTTCTGGCCAGCTCAGTCGAGCTTTATTCAAGCCTGCAGGGAGAATCGGGTGTGATGCTGGTTGATGTTCCTACCAACCAGTTCGATCTGGTGCGCTTGCGTGCTGACCGGCCCCCTGGAAACGATCCCAAAGTAATCCAGGCCCTCAAGCTGGCTACCGACCGGGAGGCGATTTACCAGCTGGTTGTGCAGGGTCACGGGGCGATTGGACGGGACAGCCCGATTGGACCGATGTATTCCCAATACTATACCGAGGAATTCCCTGTGCCGGAAAGAAATGTGGAAGCGGCACGGCAATTGTTAGTGGCCGCAGGTTATGCGGATGGCTTAAATCTCGAATTGCATACGCCAGACACCGGCAACCGCCCCAACCTGGCTCAAGTGCTTATGGCTCAGTGGGCTGAGGCTGGCGTCAATCTCGAATTGGTCGTCGAACCAGAGAGCGTCTATTACGGAGACAATGGGTGGCTGGAGGTTGACCTGGGGATCACTGGTTGGGGGTCGCGCCCATACCCACAGTTTTATCTGGATACGATGCTGGCTTGTGACGCGGTCTGGAATGAGTCACATTTCTGTGATGCTGAGCTCGACCAATATATCCAGAAGGCTGGAACAACCATGAACGAAGTGGCGCGCGCAGCGGCCTATAAAGAGATCCAGCGCATTTTGATCGAGCGCGGCCCGGTGATCATCCCGTACTTTTCCGCTCAATTTACCGCCATAAGAGACAGTTTCCAGGGCTTTGTGATCAAGCCCTTTTGGGGCCGTACAGATTTGCGCCTGGTAAGTGTATCTGGTAATTAAATTTCGTGACTGTCACGCTGAAGGTCTCGCGCGCTCCAGGCGCCGCTCTCATCTGGGGGCGGCGCTTAGCCTGTTTTTTCAAGCGGCTGTATGCAAAACCGCTCTCGGCGATCGGTACCACGATTAGCTTGATCTTTCTCCTGATCGCCCTGGCCGGACCACTGATTGCGCCTTATGGGGAGAACGAGATCGTGGCCAGCGACGCCAGGCAGCCGCCATCCACGCAGCATTGGTTTGGCACGGACAACCTCGGACGAGATGTCTTCAGCCGGGTGGTGCTTGGGGCGCGCCAGATCCTGGTCTTGTCAGGATTGGGGGCGTTCCTGGCAGTGGTCAGCGGGGCTTTCCTGGGCTTGCTCAGCGGGTACCGGGGCGGCTGGATCGACGAAGGATTGATGCGCTTCTTCGACAGCTTGCTGGCGCTGCCCGCCTTACTGCTGGCGCTGGTCCTTCTGGGGACGATTGGCCATTCCACGTTTAGCGTGGTGCTCGTGATCGTCATCGTCTATACGCCCATTGTAACCCGTGTTGTACGCAGCGTTGTTCTTTCTGTGAAGTCGAAAGGTTTTGTCGAAGCGGCGCGCCTGCAAGGAGAGTCGCAGGCACGCCTCCTATTCCGCGAGATATTTCCTTTCGTGCTGCCAGCCCTGGCGGTCGAGGCGGCGCTGCGCTTTTCTTATGCAATCTTCTTAGTGGCTTCCCTGGGTTTCCTGGGCGTCGGTGTGCAGCCTCCCAATCCCAACTGGGGCTTGATGGTCAAGGAGGCGCGTAATTACGTCGACCAGTTGCCCTGGGCATTGTATTTCCCTGCTGGAGCAATTTCCATCGTCATCATCGGCGTCAATTTAACCGCTGATGGGCTGAAACGCGCCTGGCAGGCAGCGGATTGAATTGTGATCACTCCTGTCCTGCAAATCGAAAACTTGACTGTCGCCTATCGCCGGGGCGGTGAGTGGCTGGAGGCGGTGCGCGATGTCTCCTTTCACGTTCACGCAGGGGAGACCTTTGGGGTCGTCGGCGAGAGCGGCTCAGGAAAGACCACTCTAGCCCTGGCAGCGATGCGCTATCTGGGTGAAAATGGCGCGGTAAAGGCGGGCAGGATCACTCTGGCCGGGCGCGATTTGCTGGCCCTTAGCCCGGTGGAGATGGAGCCAGTCTGGGGGAAGCAGATCGCCCTGGTGCCACAAAACCCCCAATCCTCTCTGAACCCCTCCATGCTTATCGGGGAGCAACTCGCCGAAGTACTTCGCCATCAATTTGCAATGGACGCAGTAGAAGCCAATCGCCAGGCTCTGGATTGGTTTGAACGCGTGCACATGCCAGACCCTGACCGGGTAGCAAACAGTTACCCGCACCAGGTCAGTGCAGGGATGCAGCAACGGGTGCTGATCGCCACGGCCTTGTGCACCGAACCGCAACTTCTGATCTTGGACGAGCCGACCAGCAATCTGGACGTGACCACTCAAGCCGTCATCCTTGACCTGGTGCGCGAATTAATCCGGGGGCGGCAAACCGCTGTGTTATATGTCACCCACAACCTGGGAGTGGTGGCGCAAGTATGCGACCGGGTGGGGGTGCTTTATGCTGGGGAGTTCGTCGAGCAGGCCTCCACCAGGGAACTGTTCAGCCAACCTTTACACCCGTATACCCAGGGTTTGCTTGCCAGCGTGCCTCTGCTGGGCGAGACGAAAGAGAAAATTCACTTATGGGCGATCCCTGGCCAGATACCCCCCCTGGGGAAACTTCCTGGCGGGTGCGTCTTCCGGCCGCGCTGCGGGCTGGCGGTCCAGATTTGCGAAACCCAGCCTCCATTATATGTCTCCGGCCTGAAGCGGGTCTCGCGCTGCCACCGCTGGGAAGAGATCCAAAAAGGCGAAGTGGGTGACTGGCGGGTGCCTACGGTAAGCAAGGTGAGCGCGCCGGGTGAAGATGAGCGGCGACGCTTAGTTTTGAACCTGGACGCATTGCATGTGGATTATCCCCAACGCCCGTCACTCAAGGAAATGCTCCGTCACCGGCCAGCACGCAAGGTCAGTGCAGTGAGAGGTGTCAGCCTGGCCATTCCCCAGGGCCGGACAGTGGGCCTGGTGGGGGAGAGCGGCAGTGGCAAGACTTCCCTGGCGCGTGCCATCATGGGCTTGACCATCAGCTCCGCTGGTTCCATGGAACTACTGGAGATCCCCTTGCCTGCCAGCCTCTCACAACGCGATCTGGCCACTCTGCGCCACCTGCAGATGATGTTCCAGAATCCCGAAGAAGCGCTCAATCCTTTTCTCACCGTTGGCGAGACTTTGCGCAGGCCATTGATCATCTTGCTGGGGAAATCGCGTGCGGAGGCCGATCGGGAAGTTGCGGATTTACTCCAGGCTGTTCGCCTGCCGGCGAGTTATGCGGCGCGGCTGCCGGGACAATTGAGCGGCGGCGAGCTGCAACGCATCGCCATCGCCCGTGCTTTCGCTTCCAATCCCGCGCTGTTGATCTGCGATGAGCCGGTTTCTGCATTGGATGTGTCGGTGCAGGCTGCAATCCTGAACCTGCTGCTCGAATTGCAGGCGGAATCTGGCAGCAGTCTCCTGTTAATATCGCACGACCTGGCGGCCGTCGGGTACCTGGCCGATGAGATCGCCGTGATCTACCTGGGCTCTCTGATGGAAGTAGCCCAGGCCACCGACTTGTTCCAAACGCCCTACCATCCGTACACCGAGGCATTGCTATCAGCTATCCCGCTGATCGATCCGACAGCCGAACAGAGGCCTATTCGCCTGGCAGGCGATATCCCCAGCCCGACGGAGACGCCCACCGGTTGTCCTTTCCACACCCGCTGTCCGCGCTTTCTGGGGGAGATCTGCCAGAAGGAAACGCCACCCTGGCGGGAAGTCAAGGCTACAAGCAAACGCTATTATTGCCATATCCCTGAAGACGATCTGCGCGCCGTACAAGAGCGCCTGCCGGTCTTCGGGCAACCCCTTACAGGATGATCGATGTCTCGCTATCTCATGCGCCGGTTAGGATTCTTACTGCTCACCCTCTTGCTTACCTCATTGGTGGTCTTCACGATCACGCAATGGTTACCGGGCGATATCTGCCGCGTTATCCTGGGGCGCGAGGTGGGGGAAAACGCCCTGGAGGCCTGCCGCCAGGAGTTAGGGCTGAACCGGCCATTGCCGTTCCAATACCTTAGCTGGATAGGGAAATTATTAACCGGCGATTGGGGGTTAGCCTTTAGCACCAGATCCCTGATTTTTCCGCTTGTCATGGATCGGCTGGGCAATAGTCTGATGCTGGCATTGGTTACCCTGGTGATATCGGTGCCGTTGGCGGTGACCTTGGGGTCGATCGCTGGTTTGAACGAGAACAAGCCGGTCGATGGAACGATCAGCGTTTTTTCCCTGGCGGTCGTCGGTTTGCCGGAATTCGTCACTGGCATCCTTTTAATCCAGTTTTTTTCGTTTGGCTTGCGCCAGCGCGGTTTACCCGCCTTGCCTGCCAGTTCCGCTCTGCCTCCAGACGCATCATTCCTGGAAGCGCTACCGATGCTGATCCTACCATCTCTTACTGCCATGCTGGTCTTACTGGCATATATTGTCCGGTTGACCCGCGCCGGAGTGATCGAGGAACTGAAACGTCCCTATGTGCGCACTGCGGTGTTGAAAGGCCTGCCACGTCGCACGGTGATCCTCAAACACATCATGCGCAACGCACTCTTGCCAACCATCACTGTGATCGCCATCAGCTTTGGCTGGCTGATTAGCGGCCTAGTGGTGATCGAGAATGTCTTCAATTACCCTGGGCTGGGCCGGCTGCTGGTGTTTGCCATCGACCGGCGCGACCTGCCCTTAATCCAGGCGGTGACCATGGTGACCGTGCTCGGCTTTGCCCTGGCGAACCTGGCGGCGGATTTGTTGTATGCTCTGCTGAACCCCAGGATNCGCNTCGGATAGGAGGATAATCATAATAATTAGGCCAATANGGAACTCTCCTTGACAGCCATTATGCGCTCAGGTACAATTCCGCTACCTTAAAACTGGGGCCTGTAGCGCAGTTGGGAGCGCGCTTCAATCGCACTGAAGAGGTCGAGGGTTCGAATCCCTCCAGGTCCACAGGAAATGAGGGCCCATAGCGCAGTTGGGAGCGCGTCTCAATGGCATTGAGAAGGTCGAGGGTTCGAATCCCTCTGGGTCCACACAAGATAGAGAGTNGAGAGCAGAGAATGGAGAATAGTGACTACTCTCCATTTTCGAATCTTTACTCTCGNTAGAGTCAAGGCAGGAGTAGTAGGCCATCCAGCAGCGAGCCGGGGAAACAGCGTTCGCAGATTAACGCAAAGTGGAAGCACGGCAGAGTGCCCCTGGAGCACAGCGTAATGATGCGCTTGGACCGAACTCGCCTGCCGCCTCGGTCTTTCGGGGCAGACTCCACCGGTAAAAGTTTACCCACGGAAATCATAACGTACTATCCGGGCTTTTCGTGGATAAGGATAGCCGGTGGCGGGATTTGCCCGTTAGCGCAAACCAGAGCAGCCCAATGTAGGTCAAGATGCCATCTTGACCGAAGTAGGGTCTAAATGCCATTTTGACCTACTTTGGGAAGCAGGGTGGTACCGCGGAGAATCCCTTCGTCCCTGAGTGGAGAAGGGGTTTTTGTTATACGGAGGTGTGAGATGAATAACAAGAATCTGAATATTATGAAGCGGGATATTCGCTGCCTTCTCGCGCCCCGCCTCCCTCTCTTGCTTGAAGATGATCCCTTTCAGCTCAATCAAAAGGAACTCTACTCTCAAGAAAGAGAAGGGAAATATGTTTCCAGAATATCATCCAAACGAGATTGAACCCCGCTGGCAGCGGTTTTGGGAAGAGACCGGCCTGTACCGCGCCGTCGAGACAGGCGAAAAGCCCAAGTTCTATTGCTTAGATTTCTTCCCTTATCCATCGGGCGAGGGGCTGCACGTCGGGCATTGCCGTAATTACATCCCGACGGATGTGATTTCACGTTTTAAGCGCATGTGCGGTTTCAACGTGCTGCACCCGATGGGATGGGACGCCTTCGGTGAACCGACCGAACAGCATGCCATCGCGCACGGCATCCATCCCAGGGTGACTACCGACCAAAACACGGCCAATTTCCGTCGCCAGATGACCCTGATCGGGGCCAGCTATGACTGGTCGCGCGAGATCGATTCCTCCCAACCAGATTTTTATCGCTGGACGCAGTGGTTCTTCCTGCTGCTCTACCGGCGCGGTCTAGCATACCGTGACACCAACTGGCAGTGGTGGTGCCCGTCCTGCCAGACCACCCTTTCAAGTCACGAAGCTGCCGGCGGAGTGTGCTGGCGCGGCCACTTGGGTGTAGTCAAACGTGAGATCCCGGCCTGGTATTTCCGCATCACAGCCTATGCGGACGCGTTGTTGGCTGGCCTGGGCGAGATCGACTGGCCTGAACGGATCAAGACCATGCAGCGCAACTGGATCGGCCGCAGCGAAGGCGTGGAAGTTCAGTTCCCAGTTGTCAGTAGGCAGCTGTCAGTTCCGGGTGGAGACATTTCCCTACGAACTACTAACGACTGGTCGCTGATGACCGTCTTCACCACCCGGCCTGACACACTGTGGGGCGTTACTTTTATGGTCCTGGCGCCAGAACATCCCCTGGTTGAAGAAATCACCTCCACTGAGCAGCGTGCGCAGGTGCGGGCTTACATCGCTGAGGCCGCCCGCTTGAGCGAGATCGACCGCNTGGCAGAGACGCGCCAGAAGACTGGGGTCTTCACTGGCGGGTATGCGACCAATCCGCTTACTTCAGAACGTATCCCGATCTGGATCGCTGATTATGTGCTGCCCTCCTACGGGACCGGCGCAATCATGGGTGTGCCAGCCCACGACCAGCGTGACTTCGAGTTCGCCCAGGAGTATGGCCTGCCTGCGCGAGTGGTGATCGCGCCGCCTGGCTACAACCCCGAAGAGGAGTTGCCAGCGGCGTTCACTGGTTCGGGCATGATGATTAACTCTGGCCCGTTTGATGGGCTGCAAAGTGATTCAGCGATCCAGCAGATCAGCGAATATATCGAAGGGCATGGCCTGGGCCGCCGGACTGTGCAGTACCGCATGCGTGATTGGTTGATCAGCCGCCAGCGCTATTGGGGCACACCGATCCCGATCGTGTATTGTGAGGCGTGCGGCGAAGTCCCCGTACCTGAGAAGCAGCTGCCAGTGCTGCTGCCACCATTGGCAGATTTCCGTCCAGATGGCAGCGGGCGCTCCCCGCTGGCGCGCTTCCCCGAGTTTGTGAATACCACCTGCCCGGAATGCGACGGCCCTGCCCAACGCGAGACCGACACAATGGGCGGATTTGCCTGCTCTTCGTGGTACTTCTTGCGCTTCACCAGCCCGCATTACACCCAGGGACCGTTCGAACCAGACGCGGCGCGCTACTGGATGCCGGTCGACCTGTACGTTGGCGGAGCCGAGCACGCGGTGTTGCACTTGTTATACGCCCGCTTCTGGACGCATGTTTTAGCGGATGCCGGGCTGGTTCCCTTCTGCGAGCCTTTCCAGAAGCTGCTCAACCAGGGCCAGCTGATGGGACCGGATGGGCAGCGCATGTCGAAGTCGCGCGGCAACGTGATCACGCCCGACAGCATGGTAGAAACTTTCGGTGCTGACGCCTTGCGGGTCTATGAGTTATTCATGGCTCCCTTCGAGCAGGATGTAGACTGGAGCGCCGAGGGCATCAGCGGAGCGCGGCGATTTCTCAACCGGGTATGGAGCCTGTACGCGGCTGCTTACGCTGAAAGTGCAGGAGTTGCTGGGACGGACCCAGAACTCGAACGCCGATTACACAAGACCATCCGCAGGATAAGCGAACGCCTCGAAGGATTCCGCTTTAACACGATGATCTCAGCCATGATGGAGTTCGTCAACTTCCTGTCTGAACGGCAGCGGACTGGCGCCTGGCGCACGGCGACTTACCACCAGGCATTGGAGACTTTCATGGTCTTACTGGCTCCCTGCACCCCCCATATTGCCGAGGAATTGTGGCACCAGACTGGGCACAAAGACAGCGTCCATGAACAGGTCTGGCCGACCTGGGACGAGCAGTTGGCGCGGGATGAGATGGTGGAGATCGCGGTGCAGGTGGATGGCCGGATGCGTGCGGTGATCCTCGTCCCAGCCGATGCCAGCGAAGCAGAGGTCAAAGAGCAAGTCTTCACCCAACCCAAGGTCCAGCAATATGCCAGAGACCGGGAAGTGGTCAAGACTTTTTATGTGCCTGGTAAGGTTTACAATATTGTAACGAAGTAGAAACATGAGCATTGCCCTAGCCAGCGCCTGGCATCCACGCGGTGAACTATCCAGGTTTAAGAACCTGATCACAGAACTTGAGCAAGTGTATGTTGGGATGGTGATTTCTTTGCCGCCGGAGGCTGATACCGAAGTGGTGCGGGCGCTCCAGGGGGTCGGCCACTTGCAGGTTGTCATTACCCCTTTTTGGTCCGGGGGACGACATCTGGCGCTCGAAAAGGCACTGGAGACATCCGCCACTCACCTGCACTATGTCGATTTCGACCGTTTAGTGCGCTGGGTTGAGACCAGGCCGGAAGAGTGGCGGCAAACTGTGGCTGCCATCCAAGAAGTCGACTGCCTGGTGGTGGGCAGAACGGAAGCCGCTTACCGCAGCCACCCGCAGGCCCTGTACCAGACCGAAGCGATCAGCAACCTGGTCACCTCGTATCTGGTGGGTAAGCCCCTCGATGTGAGCGCCGGTTGTAAGGGATTCAGCCGACGGGCAGCCGAAGTCCTGATGGCGAATTGTACGCCGGGCAAAGCATTCGGCACAGACGCTGAATGGCTCGTCTTGCTGAAAAGAGCTGGTTTTGAGATCGACACCCTCGCAGTGGATGGATTGGATTGGGAGTCAGCCGATCGCTTTCTGGAGCGGGCGGCTGATCCACAAGACCAACTCCAGGCAGCAGAAGTCTACGATGCCGACCCACAAAACTGGTTCAAGCGGGTGCGTGTAGCGATGGAAATCATCCAATCTGGCCTCGAAGCTGAGGAAAGATATTTGGAATCCACGAGATGACAAAGAGAAACGAATAGTTCGTTTCCCTTTGTGAATCAAAATGCCTTTTGGAGGACTTAATGACCGATCAAGCGACGTATAATCCCGCTGAAATCGAACCCAGGTGGCAGGCGCGCTGGGAAGTCGATGGCCTGTATCACGCGGACATCGACCCCGCTAAGCCCAAGCATTACGCCCTGACCATGCTGCCCTATCCCTCCGGCGACCTGCACATCGGCCACTGGTACGCGATGGTCCCCTCAGACGCGCGCGCCCGCTTCATGCGCATGCGTGGCTACAATGTAATGTTCCCGATGGGATTCGATGCTTTTGGCTTACCAGCCGAAAACGCCGCGATTAAAAATAAAACCCATCCCAGAGAATGGACCTACGCCAATATCAAACGCATGCGAGCTCAACTCCGAAGTATGGGCGCCATGTATGACTGGCGCCGGGAGGCGGTTTCCTCCGATCCGGAATATTATCACTGGTCGGAGTGGTTCTTTCTCCAGCTCTACAAGCATGGTCTGGCTTACCGTAAGATGGCGGCTGTGGACTGGTGCCCACACTGTAATACTACCCTGGCGCGCGAACAGGTATGGGGCGAAGATCGGCACTGCGAGCGCTGTGGCACGCCGGTCATCAAGAAGGACCTCGAGCAGTGGTTCTTCAAGACCACCACTTATGCCGATGAGCTGCTTGACTTCTCGCACATGGATTGGCCGGAGCGCGTGGCTTTACTGCAAACCAACTGGATCGGACGCTCAGAAGGCGCTGAAGTTCACTTTCCAGTAGTCAGTAGTAAGTGGTTAGAGGATAGTGGTGAGCTTTCCCCGCTATCTACAAACAACTGGCCTCTGATCACTGTCTTTACAACCCGCGCTGACACGCTCTGGGGCGCGACCTTCATGGTTTTAGCGCCAGAGCATCCCCTGGTAGAGCAAATCGCCACGCCGGAGCAGAAAGCTGAGGTGGAGGCTTATGTCTTGTACGCTACTCGCCAGTCGGACATCCAGCGTGAGGCGACCGACAAAGAGAAGACAGGCGTGTTTACCGGCGGGTACGCCCTTAACCCGGTCAATGGCGAACGTATCCCGATCTGGATCGCCGATTATGTTCTCATGACATACGGGACCGGCGCCATCATGGCTGTCCCGGCTCACGACGAGCGCGACTTCGAGTTCGCCTTGAAGTTTGGCCTGCCGATCCTGCCGGTGATCGCCCGCCCAGATGGGTTGACCAAGTCCTATGTCCTGGCAGGGACGATGAAGGCAGGTTTCGCCGAAGCCGTGCAGGCGGAGGGCATTCCCTTCGACCAGCGCCAGGCAGGCTTGTCCCTAACCATTCCGCCGGATAAAGTCGATCGCTACATTGATCTGGCGCAAAGGTTTGTCCTGCCAGATTCTTGGGTCGAGGTGGTTGGCAATCGCTGGACGTTCATATTTTCCGATGGAGTCTGGGAATGGGATTCGCTGGAGAGCGAGGCGCGCATCCTGGAGCGGTGCAAAGGACCCGAACCGGGCGGCCAGGAGGCGCGCACGTTGATGGAAATGCTTTGGCGTCGCGAGTTTTACCAGGATGCCCTGTACCATCATGAATATGGCCGGATGATCAACTCGGGTGAATTCAGCGGCACAGCGGGAGAGGTCGCCGTGCAAGTAGTGACGAAATGGCTGGAGCAGCAAGGGAAAGGAAAGGGTGCGGTGAACTACCGCCTGCGAGACTGGCTGATCTCTCGCCAGCGCTATTGGGGCGCGCCCATCCCGATCGTCTATTGTCCACAGCATGGGGCGGTGCCCGTGCCCGACGAGCAGCTGCCCGTATTGCTGCCTGACGATGTCCAGTGGCTGCCCACGGGTGAGAGCCCGCTCAAGCTGCACCCCACNTGGAAGAACACCACCTGCCCCATATGTGGCGAACCGGCCGAGCGCGAGACGGACACCATGGACACCTTTATGTGCTCTTCGTGGTACCACCTGCGCTATCTGAGTCCGCATTACGGCAAAGGTCCCTTCGATCCCGAGGAGTATGACTATTGGATGCCGGTGGACACCTATACCGGCGGTATCGAGCACGCTACCATGCATCTGATCTACACGCGTTTCTTCCATAAGGCGTGCCGCGATATGGGTATCACTCAGGGGCCGGAACCCATGACGCAGCTGCGCAATCAGGGCATCATCCTGGGTGAGGACTCCGAGAAGATGTCTAAGAGCCGCGGCAACGTGGTATCACCGGACGAGCTGGTGGCGCGCTATGGCGCCGATACCGTACGCGCATACCTGATGTTCTTTGCCCGTTGGGAGTTAGGCGCGCCGTGGAACAGCAGCGGCATCGAGGGCGCGGCGCGCTGGCTGCGGCGCGTGTGGGCGCTCTTCACTGAACCGGCAGCAATGGGTGAGTCGGGATCGTTAACGGTTGACCCCTCTTCCGGCGAACAGACCCAACCCTACACCCGCGCCTTGCGGCGCAAGCTGCACCAAACCTTGCGCCAGGTAACGCGCGACTTCGAGACCTTCGAATTCAATACGATTGTTTCGGCGTTGATGGAGTTGCTGAACGAGATGTATAAAGCCCACGACCAAGGAGTTCCCGGGACACCTGAATGGGAAGAAGCCCTCGACCTCTACTTGCGCATGCTGGCGCCGGTGGCGCCGCACCTCGCTGAGGAGGTTTGGGCGCGTCATGGGAAGCCCTATTCGCTGCATAGCCAGCCCTGGCCCGAAGTGGATGAAGCTGCAGCAGCGGAGGAGCAGATCACCCTGGTGGTGCAAGTGAATGGTAAAGTGCGCGATCGCATTACCGTGCCAGTGGACATCGGGGAAGAACAGGCCAAGGCGCTTGCCCTGGCCAGCGAGGCGGTGCAGAAACACCTGGGCGGCAAACCACCGCGCAAAATAATCCTGGTGCCGGGGAAGCTGGTAAATATTGTTGTTTGATCGCGGAAAGTTATGTATCATCTGAAAAGGATATATTCGATTATACTAGTAGGAAATAGTTTGGAAAATACCCTTTAGTAATATTTATCGGTATTGGATGCAAAAGGCGCTGGATTCCGTACTTTCAATGAATCACTCAGCGCTGCGAGAGGCTGGTCTGAGTGATGGTACGAGCTGATCTGAGCGACGAGCAGTTAATCAGGCTGATCGCCAGCAGAGATGGAACTGCGCTGGAATACCTCTATGAGCGCTATTCCGCCTCAGTGATGGGGTTAGCGATGAAGATGTTGGCTAACCGGGCTGAAGCGGATGAAGTCGTCCAAGAGACCTTCTGGAGGGTCTGGAGCAAGACAGACTCCTTTCGTGCCGATCGTGGGACGTTGTTGAGCTGGATATTCGGTATTGCCCACAATTTATGTATTGACTTGATACGGCAGCAGAAGGTGAATCCAATGAATTTGGAGGAAGCCCCAATTGTAAATATTGCAGATCACGGAATGAACGAGGCTGCATCGATAAGAGACGCTGTGGAAAGAGAGCAGCTGCAGTCTGCTATGGATGATTTGCCATCGGATCAGCGAGAAGTGATCGAGATGGCATTTTTTAAAGGTCTCACTCGGCAGGAAATAGCGAAGGTGACTGGCGTTCCGCTTGGAACCGTGCATACCCGGGCACGGCTTGGCCTGCAGAAATTACGGACATCGTTACAGGCACGGGGCTTTGACCAGGATTAGTCGTTATGGAGGATAGAATCGAAG
>C687J35503_10000269_pt1 | contig 13209 bp, 15 predicted proteins | sample RifCSP19_3_FD_35503 | JGI IMG/M metagenome (IMG submission 35503)
AGGAAATAGAAAGAGAGCTAAAAGAGAAACGTCATTACACCTCGACTAATAGATGGGTACCTACAAATGACATAAAAAATGGGTATATAACAAGTTCGAGGCATACATCTCTAATCAGTGACGCTGCGGCTCTTGATTACATTACATTTTAGAAATTAAGATCTATTCTTATTTTTGATTGGCTCATGCGTGGCTATAATTGGCAAAAAAACCTATAAGACAGAAAATAAAAATTTTAACTATGAGTACCAAAGAGATTGAAGTTAACGGAACCGACTTTAGGGTTACACTAACAGATCAAATTATCAATCAAGTAAACAGCTTAAAGTCTCTTTATAATGCAGCTTATGAAGATCCTGAAAGTTTTGAACAAGTAAGTGCCGAGATTTCAAGTACAATTAATGATATTGCAGACTCGGTAGAACCAAGGGCGTCAGATAGCGACCTTGATGGATTAATTCAAGAAATTATCAAAGTAGTAGACAACAAAGCAGCTCAAATAGAAAAAGAACTGCAAGGAAAGGAACCTAAAGCAGAAAAAAAGCGTACTACAAAGGTTGGAAGAAAAAAATCAAAACCCAAAAAGTAATCTCATTTTAGTAAAATATCAGAAAAAAATATGCAATTTTCCTTATATTCTGTTAATGATATTATCTGATTATGAATAGAAGTTGTGAATGTGGTATTTGTGGACATTATACTGAAAAGGAATGCATCAAGAATGAATGTAAATGCTGTAGCAATTTCCATATTAGATCTGGACCAAAATCTAAAGAGGATTAATATTTTGCTTTATGGTTAAAATAGAAAATATTGAGGAGCTCAGAAATATCAAGGAATCAAACTACGGGTTTGTGATAATTATTACAAATACTAAATCAATAATTCATAATACAGATTGTAAATTAATTTTTGAGCAAGATTTTCTAAAGGATGGTAATAATGATTCAAAGTATCATTGGTTTTCAACATATTCGTTGGCTGAAAAAGAATTGGGAGATATAAAATCCTGTAAACTCTGTAATCCCTGAGCTTATTAAGATCATTTATTATCAAAACAGCTACATTTTTTCGACATATGTTTAACACATCCAATTAACCTATGATCTTTGCAACCACAAATCACACAATAATTTTCATCTTTTGCCAATAATGAAAGATATTAGGAATTCTCTATTATAGATTCTACTTTTTCCATTAGTTTTTTATCTTGAAGAGACTCAAGAATTGAATTTCGTATATTTTTTAATCGATTGGGATCGTCAGAATATAACTTCGACATGGTTTCGATTTCTCTTTCAAAAGAGTAATTTTGCAAGTAAAATTTTGCAGCAGATGATAATTTTACATATTTATCAGAACTATTATCGATGTTTTCAAGTTTGTTAACAATAACCTGTAACAATCCATTAATTTTTGCCAGTTCTTTTTTAATAATTTCTAAATCCCCAGGAACATCGTTTAGATGTTCAAGTATTTGGTAAGAATCTTTGATTCGCGATAGAACTCCATTTAGATTATTGTCAAAATTAATCAAAGTTATCTCTAAAGTAAAAATAACCAATCTAAAAGTTTGGTATTTTATGAACAAAAATTGGCATGCTTAATGAAATTTTGAATTAATACATTTTAAATTTAAATTACTATGAGCTATCGTATCAGCGTTGCAAGATAATGCATATCTAAAATGTATAGATCCTCAGTGTGGCTTAGAGTATGCTATAAAATCAGGGATTTTAGAGTGTAGGAAAGGACATTTACTGGATGTCAAATATAAAAAGAATCCTTCACGCGCACTAAAAGAATTATTCTACAGTAGACGTAATCCTCAAGGAAGTATATTTAATGAAAGTGGAGTCTGGCGCTTTCGAGAGTTATTGAATTTTTGTCAAATCGATACAGGGAATTTAGAAGAATGCTCTCAACACTTAGTATCGCTAGATGGAGCTGAGGGAAGACAGTCAAAACCTTACCATATGTCAAGGGTTGCTGAGTTCCTAGAAATACCTAATGATAATTTGTTACTTCAACCAGAAGGCTACAATCCAAGTGGTTCATTTAAAGACAATGGAATGGCAGCAGCTGTAACTCATGCAAAGCTTGTCAATGCAAAAAAAATAGTATGTGCGTCAACTGGCAATACATCTGCAGCTGCTGGGATGTATGCTGCTAATGAAAATATGGAATGTGATGTATACATTCCAGCTGGGCAAATTGCTCCTGGTAAGCTAAGCAAGCATATCAGTTTGGTGCTCAAATAATTGAAGTCGATGGAAATTTTGATGATGCATTTTCAAAATCTCTAGAAGACGCAAAAAAATATGGAGGATACACTGTAAATTCAATCAATCCATTTAGAATAGAAGGTCAGAAAACTATTCCATTTAGAGCATTAGAAAATCAAAACTGGGAAGCTCCTGATTGGATAGTTTATCCGGGAGGGGCTTTAGGAAATACATCAAGCTGTGGAAAATGCTTAATAGAATTATACGAATGGGGATGGATTAAAAAAATTCCACGAATTGCTGTTGTAAATGCTGAAGGGGCAAGTACATTGTATGATTTGTATAATGGGAAATTTGAAGAAACAAAATTACGATGGAACAAAGGCAGACCAGACATTGAATTAATTCAGAGATATTATGCGTTTTTAGATAAAAAGGGAATTCGACCAAAGACTAAGGCTACTGCAATTCAAATTGGTAGACCATCAAACATTCTCAAAGGATTAAGAGCATTAGATTTTACAAATGGTGTTGTTACCCAAGTTTCCGATTCTGAAATGTTAGATGGTATGTCTATAGTAGGACTAAATGGGTTTGATTGTGAAATGGCTTCAGGCTCAGTCCCAGCGGGAATTAGAAAATTAATCCAAGAAGAAATAATTAAAAAAGATGATGTGGTAATTGGAATTTTAACAGGCAGACAAAAAGATGCGATGTTACCTGTAGATTATCATAATAATCCTAACAACAGATTTGCTATTCCACCAAAGCAGTGATTAATTAATTAAGAATAAACAGGAATTTAAAAATCGTATATTAAACCTTAATAATTACTTTAAAGAAAATAAATTATTCGAAAAACATGGTGTCTTTAATATAGAATTGAAAGAATTTAATGATGTTATTTTTTTAGAGAAAAGTGTTCCTCTAAGATTTTTTTCTTTTCATCCATGTGGAATAATTCTTCAGTATGTTTGAATGCATCTTTGTATTCTTTTTGAAATAGCATTGCTTGCATTAATAGATGGTTTTCTGGAATCACTATTCCTGTTTGATCATCAGAGTACATCATTTTGACAGTGTCTCCAATGGATTCTATCATGTTTGCATGGATGTGAATCATGTTAGTATCTTTAAAGCTAAACTTCATCGAATCTGCATAGTCACGAACTTCCTTTGTTCCTTTCGCGGTATACAATGTAGCAACACCATACTCATTTTTGAATGTCTCTAAAAATTCAGATGGCCTTGGGGCAGTGTCTTTAAAACGCACATCTAGTATATGTAGGTGCATTTGTCTGGTTGGTACTTTTATTGCACGCAAAAATAATGGCGTATCTTTTCCCATGTAGCTTTTCACATCATCTCCATGATGTGGATTCTCTGACCATTCAATGGTATCTTTTACTTCTTTATCTGTCTGTTCCAGATCAGCCCATCGTCGTACTAGTATGACATCAAATCTAAGCAATCGCTCATTATATTTTTCTCGAAGTGGTTGCAAAATTCTTCCCATCCCTGTCACATTACAACTTCCTTGCATGACGTGTTTTTTCCCAATCGCTTGTTTGTAATTTACACGTGAGTTAAACAGCAAATCAGATACTGCTTTTTCTCCATAAATTGTTTCACCACCTTGATAAATAGCCATTATGTCTTTTGGCTCGTATAGATTTTTTTTATTTAGAAATCCATGGCCTGAAGGAGCTGCATCAATTACTAAATCACAATCAGATATCGCATCTTCTATTGTTCCAGAAATTTTGTAATTCTTAAACAAATCCTGTTTTTTCTCAGGTACATATACCGAAAAGCCCCTAGATATTGCCATATTCACTTTTTCATCAGGAGAATATTTTCCAACGCCAATAACTTCAATTTCAGAATCATCTTTGATGAATTGTGCGATTCTGCTACCGATAGAACCATAACCGTTGACAAAAACTTTCTTCATATAGTTTCTAAACTTTTACCTTTTATTTACATTACACAAACAAAGAACTAAATTAATCCTATTAAGAATCGTATTTGAATATGGACGAATCATCTTCAGACAATGCTGCTGAGATGCCTATCCAATCTCAGCCTAAAACTACACGTGGATTGCATGGGCCTTCTTTAGGGATTGGAGCAGGGATTGCCATAGTTTCAATAATTTCAGTGTTTTTGGCAATGAATGTAATAGATACTAATCCAGAACTACAATTTGAAGAAAAAACTCCAAACCAAGAGAACCAAGAAGTTACCCTGTCTTTGTTTACAGCTAATGCATCACCATATCTTGGAGATGAGAATGCCCCAATAACACTTGTTGAATTTGGAGACTATCAGTGCTTCTTTTGCAATAAATTTTTCCATGAAACAGAATCAGCTATTTTAAAAAATTATGTAGAAACTGGTAAAGTAAAGATTATTTTTAAAGATTTTACAATTATCGGTCCTGATTCCATAGCTGCTGCCAATGCTGCTCATTGTGCCAAGGAGCAAGGCAAATTTTGGGAATATCATGATACATTATACAATAATTGGGGTGGTGAAAACAATGATTGGGCTTCATCTGAGAATTTATTGAAATTTGCCCAGTCTATTGAACTAAATGAGGAAAGCTTTGTCAAATGCATGGTAGAAAAGAAATACGATCAGTTAGTAACTTCAAGTAACAATGATGCTAGAACTCTAGGCCTTACTGGAACTCCTGGATTTTTTATTATAGGTCCGGATAACCAAATTACAAAGATCGGTGGTGCGCAACCCTACGATGTTTTTGAAAGAATATTTGAATCAGAACTAACAAAATAATAGATTTTCATGATATTTTTAAAAAAATTATAAAAATAGGCGAATCTTGCCTTATTTGTAATGCAGATTAGGCCCAATACCTTTATGTACGAATTGGAGATGGCTAGTTTATGGCAGCTGGAATTGACGATATAGGAATTTACATCCCTAGATTATACGTAGATGCAGCTGATTTTGCCAGTGCTAGAGGCTTAGATCCGGCTAAACTGATAAGAGGACTAGGCATATCACAAATGGCCATGGTTGATACCAATCAAGATCCGGCATGCTTGGCAGCAAATGCATGCCTGAGGGTTATGAAAAAAAATAATCTGTCTCCTGATGACATAGGTCGACTTTATGTTTCTACAGAATCATCATTTGACGAATCAAAAGCAATGAACTCATATGTTATTGGAATGCTTGAGCAAGTTTACGGTAGCGAATCATTTGAGCATTGTGGAGGAGTAGAAACAAAATTTGCATGTGTAAGTGGTTCATATGCTTTGTATGATAACGCAAATTGGATAAGAGCTGGGGAAGCTGAAGGCAAAAGTGCTTTGGTAGTGGTTTCAGATATTGCGAAGTATGATTTAGGTTCGAGTGGGGAGTTAACTCAAGGGGCAGGTGCATTGGCAATGCTTCTAAATGATAAACCAAGGTTACTATCGTTTGATCCAAAAGTTACCTCAACTTCCATTAAAGACGAATATGATTTTTACAGACCATTTGGAAAGGAAACACCTATTGTTCATGGTCAATATTCTAACTTGCTTTATCTAATTCAAGTTAAAACCGCGCTGATGGCCTATAAGAAAAAGGCACTAGATAGAGGCATTATCAAGCTAAAGGAAGGAGAGTCCTTTTTAGATTACATTGATTATATTTGCATGCACCTTCCATATAGTAACATGGGCAAAAAGGCACTAGCGTATCTAGTGAGACATGAATGGAGAGGATTACCACGGTGGAAAAAAATTATTGAGAAAGTAGGGATGGAAGAACCGGCTCCAAAGGATCCACGTGGTACAATAGAGTCAGTTCTTGGCGATGCTGAGTTCATGGCAAAAGACCACGAATTTACAAAACTATTTACAAAAACAGAAGAGTTTCAAGACATTTATGAATCAAAAATTGCCAGCTCTTTAATCGCATCTAAAATGATAGGAAATCTTTACACCGCTTCATTATATCTTGGTTTTAGAAGTGCTCTAGAGTTTGAATTCCAAAAAGGAGTTGAGCTTGAGGGAAAACGTTTTGGATTTGGTTCTTATGGAAGTGGAAGTAGTGCCATGGTCTTCAGTGGCGTCATTCAGCCACAATACAAAGAGGTTGTTAAAGACATGAATTTAGAGGCAGAGCTTGGACCAAGAAAGAAATTAAGCCACAAAGAATATGAAGAAATTCATGAGAATAAACGTAGTCCTACTGAAAGCATTCTTGATGGAAAAGAAGAATTTATCCTAGTAGATGTAAAAACGGTAGCTGAAAGCAGAGGCGAACGAAGATACATCTTTAATGAATAAGATTTTAATTTCATGGAAATAGATTATTCAGTTAAAGATTTACTATATCAAGAATTAGCCAAGATCACAGAAGAAAAAATTCAAACTGCAAAAGAAAACATTTGGCTAGTTTTAAGTACCGATTTACAAATGAAAAATAGAATGTATCATATTGATAACTATTGGTTCGTTTACTAAAATTTTAGATGACATAACTGAGTTTCTTTCTTCAAGAAAACAAAGTAAATTTAAAATCATTAAATCCTAAGCTATTTTTAAATTTTCTATAGAGTTAGTGATTTAAGATCAATTTTATTTGTAATAATTTGTGAAATTTTTTCTAAATTGAACTCTTTAATGTATGGAATCGAACCAATTACAGGGGTTTCCGTTAACTCTTCAATATCTCGTTTAAGATCATGGGTAGGATAACCACTGGAATTTAAATTGTTTATAATTATGCCACGAACCTTAATTCCATAGTTTTGACACATTTTGATTGTCATAATTATATGGTTAACTGTTCCAATACGTGAGCTAGTAACTATGATTGTTTCTAAATCCATTTCTTTTATCAAATTAGTTACAAAATAATTCTTCAGTATTGGAGTCATTATGCCACCTATCCCTTCAACTAACAAAACATCGTGCATTGTAGATAATTTTTTGAAGCTATTTAATACAATTTTAATATCAATTTCAAGCCCAAGATTTTGCATTGCAGTAAAGGGCGAAGCAGGAATTGGAAAAAAATACGGATTAACTAATTCCTCAGCATCGTTTACTTGTGCTGCCTTAGAAAGTAGTTGTACATCTTGTGATTTGTAGCCTCTGTTCTGTACAGTCCCTGCAGCAAAAGGCTTCATTATTCCAACATCTATCCCCATTTTTTTCATTGCAGCGGCAATTCCTGCCGTTACATAGGTTTTTCCAACATCAGTATCAGTACCGGTTATAAAATAAGATTTCAGCATGAATCACTCTGTTTGCTTGATTAAGGTTTCACAAGTCATATTTTTTTTCAGTCTTTTTTATTGTCAAAATTGTACGGTCTATGAGAAGATCTAATTCCTTTGTAGAAATTGCTAACGGAGGCACTAACATCACTATGTTTCCCAAGGTTCTCAAGTAAATGCCATTGTTTTTGCCCTCATCAAATATTATTTTGTTAATTGATTTTTTTGGAGAAATTGGAGTTTTTTGCTTCTTATTTTTTACCAGTTCTATTCCCATTAACATTCCTTTATTTCTTACATCGCCTACTAAATCCAACTGATTTAATTCATCTCTTCGTTTTTCAAAAATTTTAGATGTATTCTGGATTTTTTTTATCAGTTTATTTTTTTCATAAAGTTTAAGATTTTCATTTGCCACTGCTGCTGCTATGGGATTTCCAGTAAATGTATGCCCATGAAAGAGGTGTTTCATTTCTTTAAATCCTCCCAAAAAGGAGTCATAGATTTTTTTAGTAGTTAGCGTGGCACCCATTGTCAGATAGCCACCAGTTAACATTTTACCATATGCTACGATATCTGGCACACTATCTTGTGCATAATATTGTACAAGAGAACCTAATCTACCAAAACCTGTTGCAACTTCATCTAGAATCAAAAGAATATCATATTTTTTACATAACTTGCTAATTTTTTTCTGAAATCCTGGGGGATAAATGATTACTCCACCAGCTACTTGTGCACCACTTTCCATAACAAAGGCTGCAATTTTGTTGTTAGTTGAAAATAACGTTTCAATTTTTCCTAAGCAATGTTGTTGATAATCATCAAATGAAAAACCTGGAGGTAGTCTATATCTATTTGGAACTGGAACTTGAGTGGTAGAAAAAAGTTGTTCCTTAAATTTTGAAAAAAATTCTGGCACGTATCCTACTGACATTGCGCCAAAAGTATCACCGTGATATCCATTTTCCAGGGTTGCAAGTTTGGTTTTATTATCAAGTCCATAATTTTTCCAATATTGTAATGCTAATTTAAAAGCAATTTCCATTGCAGTTGAACCGTTGTCAGAATAAAATACTCTATTCATGTTAGGTGAGATTTTAATGAGTTTCTTAGCTAGGTCCTCAGCTGGTTCGTTTGTTAGATTAAAGAGTGAAGAATGTGGAATTTTTTTTGTTTGTCTAATAATTGCGTTGATTAACTCTTTTTTAGAGTGTCCCCAAACATTACACCACATGCTCCCAACGCCGTCAAGGAGTTTATTTCCTTTGGAATCAATTAGCCACATTCCTTTACCTTTGACGATTTTATCAAAGTAATCCCATTCTTGCATCTGTGTATTTGGATGCCAAACCGAACTCTTTTGTTTCATTTTTTGCATCTATTTTATCTTAATAATATCAAGTAATAAAAAAAGGTAAACCTCTCATTTTAGTAAGGTTAACGCTTCTAAAATCTTAATTAACCCATTTTAGGGCTAAAAATTGATGAGTTCAGAATATCATTTTGTCATAGAATGCCAAAATAAAGTTTTTTCAGGTCAGGCTTTAACAGATATTGAGGCTAAAAAACTCCTAAACATTTCAAAATCTGAGTTAAAAACATTATCTGACTCTGCAAATAAGATTACAAGAAAATTCCAAGGCAATACAGTAGATGTCGAACAATTATCTAACATTAAGAAAAATTATTGTAGTGAAGACTGTTCTTTTTGTGGGCAATCTGCTTTCTTTAATACAAACATTGATGATTATCAATTACTTTCTAAAGAGGAAGTAGTAATACAAGCAAAAAAAGCACTTGACGAAGGAGCACATTCTTATTGTTTAGTGGCAGCTTGGAGGGAGCCTACAGATTCTGATTTTAGAAAAGTTTGTAACATCATTGAGGAAATCAATGATAAAGTAGGAGTCAGTGTTGAATGTAGTCTTGGTTTTCTTACTTTATACCAAGCAAATCAGCTAAAAAAATTGGGAGTAAAGAGATACAATCATAATTTAGAAACAGCTAGATCTAAATTTCCTGAAATCTGTACAACCCACACATACCAAGACAGAGTAAACACCTTAAAGATAGCAAGAGAGGCGGGTCTTGAGCTTTGCACTGGGGGGATAATAGGAATGGGGGAAACACGAGAACAAAGACTAGAATTAATTCTAGATCTAGCAAAATTAAATCCAGAGGAAGTTACAATGAATTTGTTAGTACCAATACCAGGAACCCCATTAGAATTACAAACACCTCTTCCCATTGATGAAATTCTTAGAACCTTCGCTGTGATTAGATTTCTTTTACCAAAATCAATAATAAAAATTTCTGGAGGACGAGAAGTAAACTTAGACGATGATGGGGAGAAACTTTTGTTAGGTGGTGCAAATGGGATAATTAGTTCTGGATATTTGACTCTTGGTGGAAATGAAATGAAAAAAGACCTCGAAATGATTAGAAAGATAAATCTTGAAGCCTAAGCTGGCTTTTGTCAATAACCAGTTAGACAAAATTAAGAAAGAAGATCTTTACAGAGAGATGCGATATGGGCATGTAAATGGACCATATATTATCATTAGAAATAAGAGTCTCCTTAATTTGTGCTCAAATGACTATCTTGGAATCCATATTTCAAACAATTTATCTGGTCAAATGCAATCTAGCTCAAGGCTTGTTTCAGGAAATGATGTATCTTTCCAGATTTTAGAAAAAAAACTTGCAAAACACAAGTCTCAAGAAGGATCGTTGATTTTCCCAACAGGGTACATGGCAAATATTGGTGCAATATCCACCTTAATTGAAAAAAATGATTTGATCATAAGTGATGAGCTAAACCATGCAAGTATTATCGAGGCATGCAAGATTACTGGTGCCAAAGTCTTAATCTACAAACATAATGATATAGATGATTTATCATCTAAACTAAACCATAGTAACAAAAGAAAATTTGTACTAACTGAGGGGATTTTTAGCATGGATGGAGATTTTGCAGATCTCAAAAAAATAACCGAAGTTGCTGAAAAGAAAAATGCCATTACAATTTTAGATGATGCGCATGGAGATTTTACAATAGGAAGAGATGGAAAAGGGACTCCAAATCATTTTGATGTGGCAAAAAAAATTGATTTGTATGTGAGCAGTCTCAGTAAAGGGTTAGGGTCTTTTGGAGGCTATGTTGCAACACAAAGAAATATCATTGATCTTCTCATAAATAAATCAAAATCTTTTATCTATACTTCTGCCCTTCCTTCATTTCTTGTAGAACATTCACAAAACAAATTTAATTCAAACAGAGAAAAACAAAGGAAGAAGCTTTGGAAAAATGTAAAATTTCTTTCTTCAGGTCTAAAACAGATTGGATATAATTTTAGTTCAACAACTCACATCATCCCAATAATTATAGGAAAAGAAAAAATTGCTCTAGAGTTTGGAAAATATTTATTTAGAAAAGGAATTTACGCACAACCTATAAGGTATCCAACAGTACCACACAACAAAGCAAGAATAAGAATTTCAGTTACTGCATGGCTTTCTAAAAATCAAATTGAAAATGCTCTAGATGTTTTTGAATCTGCTGCTAGAAAATTTGAGATTGTTTAGATCATCGAAGTTTGTCAAATCCACCAAACATTGGTGAACCAGCGAAAAAAACAATTCCCAGAGCTGCCCCCAAAATTATGCCAACTATGATAAATCGCTTATTCATATTGAAAAAGCGGAGTATGCCTGGATAAAAACGAATTGGATAAAATATGAATGAATTTGGAAGAAGTTTTAATAAAAAAACTTGTGGGTTATCTTCATGTCGGAAGTAACTCTAGCCGTGGCGGCATTAGCAGGACTAGGTTCCTTTGTAGCCCCATGCATATTGCCCATGATCCCAGCGTTTTTGGCCTATATTTCAGGAACAACAATTTCTGAATTTAATCAAAAAAATGGAACTAAATCTCTTTTAGTAAATCGAACTAATATTATTCTCAATACAGTATTTTTCGTATTAGGTTTTTCAATAGTTTTTTCAGCATTAGGAGTAATTATTAACAGTACACTTGGGAGCGTATCTAGTGAATTAATTTCTGGTTTTAATCAAATCGGAGGAATCATAATTATTGGATTTGGGTTATTTTTACTATTAACAACAAAATTCAGATCATTAAATATTGAAAAAAAATTCATTCCAAAGAGAGAGAAAGCAAGTTATCCATTATCATTTTTGTTTGGTTTAGCTTTTGCAGCTGGATGGACACCATGTGTAGGACCAATTTTAGGAACAATTCTAACTTTAGCTGCTGCCACTCCAGTCGCTTCGTTTAATCTCTTATTAGCTTATTCTTTAGGTCTTGGAATTCCGTTTATTCTAATCGGAGTGTTTTTTTCAAGAGCAACTGGAGTAATTCGAGCTATGAGCAAGCATCTCAAGTATTATTCTATTATCATTGGCTGTTTGATAATAATTTTGGGAGTTTTAGTCTTAACAAACCAGTTAGCGTATATTGCAAACTTTCCACTTCTAAATGATTTGATACAATTGGGATGATCATATGAAAACAGAAATCAAAACTGCAATCATATTTGGTATAATGATAGTTGGTGGAGTTACAGGTTTAAGCCTAGGGTTTTCTTCATTAGAAACATCTCAGACGCCTATAACAACTGAAATCGAGAAACAATCATCAATCGACACATTAGATAAAAGTAGTTTTAAAATTGCACCTGATTTGGTAGGAATTGCACATTATATCAATACCACGCCAGAGGAACTATCAGAAGAAATCAAAGGAAAGGTTGTACTATATGATTTTTGGACCTATAGCTGTATTAATTGCATAAGAACTATTCCGTACATTACTGCATGGAATGAAAAATATGCTGATGATGGTTTGTTAATTATTGGAGTACATTCCCCTGAATTTGAATTTGAAAAGGATCTAAACAACGTAAAAATGGCAGTTGACAAAAATGGAATTAGGTATCCAGTTGTTATGGATAATGAGATGAAAACCTGGAAAGCCTTTGAAAATAGATATTGGCCAAGAAAATACATTGCTGATAGCGAAGGATACATTCGCTATGATCACATTGGAGAGGGAGAATATGAACAGACAGAAAAAGTGATTCAAGAACTTTTAGAAGAACGGGCAACTAAATTGGGACTCAATGTTGCAGCTGCAGAACCTCTTGTGGCAATTAAGGAATTTGAACATACAAGTTTGAGAACCCCTGAATTATACTTTGGATACAAGTTTACTCCTGGACGAAATCAGTTAGGTAATGCTGAAGGGTTTATCCCAGGAAATGATGTAGAATATGTCATTCCTGAAGAGTTACAATTACATAATTACTATCTAGGTGGAACATGGAAAAACTTGGAAGGAAGTATGGAGCTTGTTTCAGATGAAGGGATAATTAAACTCCCATACTTTGCAAAGGAAGTTAACATAGTAGCTGCCAATGAATCTAATCTAAGTATTTTCATTGATGGAAAGCCAATTACATCAAAATATGCAGGTAGTGATGTTGTTTCTGGAGAGATTCACATAGTGGAGGCTGGATTGTATAATATTATCAAATCAGATGAAGCCGCCCCCCATACTTTAGAAATTATTGTATCTAATCCAGGTTTTGAAATATACACCTTAACCTTTGGTTGAAATTATTGTAACTACCGATCGTTGTAACTAGAGTGACACATACTCGAGATACAGTAGTTTAAAACAAATTTCTTGAGCCTAATTGGAAAAAATTTGGGTTCGCTTA
>C687J35503_10000285_pt1 | contig 12932 bp, 14 predicted proteins | sample RifCSP19_3_FD_35503 | JGI IMG/M metagenome (IMG submission 35503)
TGGTAGCCAGGAGGAAAGATTATGGGCGATTATATGGACTTCGGAATGCCTCTCAATGAGGTCATGCAGACGCAACGGGCGATCCGTCGTCTGAAGCCGGATCCGGTGGATGATGAAGTCATCCTTCGCCTGATAGACCTCGCAATAAGAGCGCCGACCGGCAGCAACGCCCAGAGTTGGGAATTCATCGTAGTCAGAGACCCGAAGATCAAGAAAGGACTCGCCCGCTTCAACCGGCAGGCTTGGCGACTCTATGGCTGGATTGCGCGGTGGACTACGCGACTCAACCCGAGGCGCCGTAGGATCTTGAATGCCGTACAATGGCAGGCGGATCACTTCGAGGAAGTCCCAGTCATTGTCGTCGCCTGTCTGAAGGGTCTATACATCCCTTTCGTGCACATCTCTACTACAACCTACTTCGGCTCCATCTTTCCTTCTGTGCAAAACCTGCTCCTGGCTGCACGTGCCGTGAACCTGGGTGCTACCCTGACTACAATTCCATTATGGAACCTCATCTCTGTCCGCAGAATCCTCGGCCTACCTTGGAACGTCACACCTTGTGCTGTGATTCCTTTGGGTTGGCCACTCGGGCACTACGGTCCTACGACGCGAAAAGCTGTTCGCGAGGTAGTGTCATTCGATCGGTTCGGGAACCGACCAGACGCCTACCGATGAATTGAAAAGTCAAGAGTCAATCGTGGCTTGGTTTGAATACTTTGAACTTTAACAGAACCCTACTTACCCCAGGCCGATCGTTTTTCAGCCAAGTAATGGGTTCAGTGTTCGATTGGCGAGGGCAGCGATCAGTCCGCCGAAGGCAATCCCGCCCGCGACAGCGGGCGGCTCACCTCGAGGCTGTTAGCCGCGCGCGGAGTTAATAATCTTGCTCAGCTTATGTTTTCGTTGTGGAGAAAAATAAGATGGTAAAGGACCCCTCAACCGTTTGTATAAAGAGGTTTGTATGAAAGTAGCGAGTCGTTTCTTTTTGGGTTTATTTTTGCTTGTTCAGTTCGGCGTCGGTTTATCAGCAGAAAGCAGAGCGGAGATCAGCTGTGGCCAAACCATCACGGAAGATACAACCCTCGTTGAAGACCTGGCCTGCCCTCCCGGCACCGAATCAGCTATCGTCATCGGCGCGTCGAACATCACATTGGACTTAGGCGGACATGTCCTATCAGGTTACGCTCCTGGAACAGGTGTGTTTTCCATAGGCCATGAAGGGATAAACATCCGGAATGGCACCATCGAAGGCTTCAATTATGGGGTATTTATTATTGACACTCGCCGGGTGACTGTGGAAAATCTGACGGTCAGGAATCTGGATATTAGTGACCCGAACCACTTCATTTTTGGTATACATATCCTCAGCAGCCAGGATGTTGTCGTTAGAGATACGCTGTTCGAATTTCTTTCAGTACCCCACAAGGAGGCAGTCGAGATTTTTGATAGTTTTGTGGATGTCAGTAATATCGAGGTGCGTGGGGGTGGTGCTGGGGTCAGCTTCAGCTTTGCTGGTGGGGTCTGCGACCCGGTGAACAGCCCAAGCAACGGTACGGTACTCAATAGCAGGTTCTCCGAAATCTACGTAGCAGGGATCTGGATCGCATGCAGCAGTAGTGCATTGATTGAAGGTAACGATTTCTCCACTGCACCGGGTGTCGGTGTAGGTATTCAGGGTGATGCACCTTTCTTAGGAGCCGTGACCGGCCTCATTGTCAAAGAGAACTTCATTCACGACGCTGTTCTTGGTATCGAATTTCGCGGCATCAGTGAGTCGAGTATTTTAAATAACTATGTTTTTGACAATCAGGGTTGGGGGATTGCGATGAGGCAATCTTTGGGCTGTCTCACCCCCGAACCTGGCTGGGAGTGNTTNTACTCGACCGCCAATGTGATTGCTGACAATCAGACTTGGGGAAACGTTATAGATCTTTACCATTATGAAGACAGCCTTGGAAATATCTGGGAACGAAATACGTGCGAAACGAAGGATGGAGTTGATATTCCGGAATGCACTCCGCCTACCGCAACCCTTACAATCAACTATACAAGTGGCAAGCCTGGCAGTTTCTTTACCCTTGAAGGAGCCAATTTTCCAATTAGCGACGTAGCAACAATCACGGTCAATGGCAATACACTCGGTACTGTTCCTACAGATCCTTCTGGAGACCTGGTCTTTCTGCTCAACACCGACCAAGCCGACGAAGGAGATTACATTGTTACTGTAACCGTTAATCCAAGTTCATCGATAAGATTTGTTCTTGACTCAAGCAAACTAATCCGTCCACAAGAAGGACAAGGACCTATTTTCAACGTGCCAGGTGGTATAACCACCCATATTGTCTACTTACCGTTCGTCCTTAGATAAATTTTCCATCCAATAAATACGCGGCGCGATTTGGGAGATTCCAACCCCGAAGTTGATCTTGATCCCTGCCCATCCGTCGCTCACACAATCGTTGGGCGGCTCAGTATGTTTTTCAGGATCTGACGAAAGGAATAGTATGAGCGCTAATCAAACAGCACCCAGAAACATTGATGAATATATCGCCGGCTTCCCAAATGATGTTCAAGAGATTCTGGAAAAGATAAGGATGACGATCAAAAAAGCGGCACCTGACGCGGAAGAGACAATCAAGTATCAAATGCCGACCTTCACTCTGAAAGGTAATTTGGTTCATTTTGCTGCTTTCAAAAAGCATATCGGGTTTTACCCTGTACCGACAGGAATTGAGGAATTCAAGAATGAGCTATCTGTTTATGAGGGAGGAAAGGGTTCGGTAAGATTTCCATTAGATAAACCAATTCCTTTCGACCTGATAAGCAAAATTGTGAAATTTAGGGTAAAGGAAAATTTGGCAAGAGCAGCAGCAAAAGGGAAGAAGAGATAGTGAACATTGGCTACCATTTGCTGTTCTGTTCGCGTTAAGGAATCACCGCCCAACAAAGCGTACAGTCCCTACGCTTCGCTTCGGCGGCTGGGATTCTGCGGCATATTCCACGCCTCAACAGAATCCTGTACCCAAACAGAGTTCACGCCCGCCGGACCGCCGCTACCCGGTAAAGAGCACACGGGACTTTCGCGAACCGTTCGATGAAAGAGGAATTATGAGATTCCGGCGTGCCCTGCTCCTGGCGTTTCTACACTCTAATGCCACGCTGATCGCAACAGTATCGGTATGGGCCATTTGGTTGGGCTGGTTCGTCTTTATCAATGGACATCACGATGTGGAATGGGGCGGGCCGTGGGGCACCTATCGCTTCGGGATGTACATCGCCCTCATTGTCGCCCTTATTCTATGTAGCGGGTTTTTCGTTATGAGCCTTATCTATCTGCGCAATCCGATGATTTCGATCAGTAAATCCGGGTGATGGCGATCACCCAGACCGGTCATGCCGATCACCGATCAGAGGAGAGATGGCTGGATAAGCAATCATAACGCTAGTTATCGNTGTTGATCAAGGGGGAATGGACTTTTCGCATAGAATCTCCTGATAAATTTAGTCGGTAGGCGTTGTGAATGAGGCGGTCGAGGACCGAATCGGCGAGGGTGGGGTCGGGGATGCGGGCGTGCCATTCGCTGACCGGGACCTGGGTGGCGACCAGGGTAGCAGTACGGCCATAACGGTCGTCGAGGATTTCGAGCAGGTCTTTGGCCTGGGAGCGAGAGAGCGGGTCGCGAAGCCAGTCGTCGAAGATAAGTAAGTGAGTGCGGGCGAGGGAACGCAGCAGTTGAGGATAGGAGCCATCGGCTTGAGCGAGTTCGAGGGATTGCAGCAGGCGGGAAGTGCGTAGGTAGCGCACATTGAATTCGGCCTCACAGGCAGCCCGGCCAAGTGCGCAAGATAAGTAAGTCTTGCCCGTACCCGTGGCGCCCAGAACCAGCACATTAAGACGGCGGCGAACCCAATCTCCCCGGGCTAGTTCGAGAACCTGAGCTCGTTGGAGGCCGCGCCCGGCAGATAGGTCGAGGTCTTCGAGGGTAGCCTGGAGAGGGAAACGAGCGGAGTGGATGCGGCGGTGCAAGCGGTGGTTGGTTCTGCGGGTGATCTCGATATCGACCAGTAGGCCGAGGCGCTCTTCGAAGGACAGTTCCGCATAGCGGGGATTTTGTAGCTGGTCTTCGAAGGCAGTGCGGAAAGCAGAAAGCTTGAGTTGGGATAGTTTTTCCAGTAAGGGTTGGGTCAACATAGGAATGCTCCTCAGCGGTAGTAATTCTCACCGCGGATATTTTCATGCGGCGGCAAGGGGAGGTTGGATGCGGGGTCAAGCTGCCGTTGGTCGAGTTTGTTTTGGAGAATGTTGTGCACCCCTTTGTAGGAGCGAATACCGGCAGCATTAGCCCGTCTGCAGGCAGCTTCCAGGCGTTCCGGGGAGTAGCGCTTGGCCAGGCCAAGGACACCCAGGCAAGTACGGTAAGCCTGCTCCGGGTGCCTGCGGGTGTCGAGAGCACGCCGGATAAGTTCGGTAGCCTGCTCGCCGATCTCTCCAGCCCAACGCAGAAATCGTTCTGGAGACCACTGGCTGTAGAACTGGTGCTCAGGCGGCATATGCATGCTATGGGTTGAAAAGCGCCCATTGGCGGTAGAACGGGGATGGGAGGCTACCCGTTTGTGCTGGTAGAAGATCTCAATTGTAGTTTCGGTCGCACGGATGGTCACTTCCTTGCCGGTCAGGGTGAACGGGACACTGTAGAAGTGTTTGTCGAAGTCGACGTGGTAGTCGATGTGGACGCGAGCCTTTTTCCACACCGCAAACTCGTAGGGCGTTTCCGGCAGCGGGGAAAGGGCCGGTTGGTCGACTGCTTCAAACAGTTGCCGCCGAGATTGGCCGAGATGCTTCATCTCTCGTTGGTTGAGTTCGGCCAGCAGTTCGGCAATCACCTGATTGAGCTCGACCAGACTGAAAAAGACCCGGTCCCGCAGCCGGGCCAGGATCCAGCGCTCGACTACCTGAACAGCCACTTCTACCTTCGCCTTGTCACGCGGTTTGCGCACCCGTGCTGGAACCACCGCGATCCCGTAGTGATGGGCAAAGTCCTGGTAGGTCGGGTTCAGGTCAGGCTCATATAGGTTCGGACTGGTCACGCCCGCCTTGAGATTATCCGGAACGATCATTTCTGGCATGCCGCCCAGGAATTCCAGCGCCCGAACCTGGGCTGCAATCCAGTTGGGCAGGTTCTGGGTCCAGTGTGCTTCCGCATACGTGTAGTTGCTGGCTCCCAGGGTCGCCACGAATACTTGCGCTTCCCGGATTTCACCCGTCTCCGGGTCTACCACCGCCACCGTCTGCCCGGCGTAGTCCACGAAGAGCTTCTCCCCGGCCTTATGTTTCTGCCGCATGGTAGGGTTGAGTTGACCCTTCCACTCTCGGTAGTGTTGGCAAAACTGGCTGTACCCATATCCGTCCAGGTGCTCCTGTCGGTACTCCACCCACAACAGGCTCAGGGTTACTCCTTTACGCTTCAACTCCTGGTGCACGTACTTCCAGTCTGGCTGCGGGATTTTGCTTCTGGAGGTCCCCTTATCCGGATACAAACGGGCTTCCAACTGCTCGGCCGTCATCCCTTCTGGCAACGGCCAACTCAGCCCTGCCGCTTTAGCGTGCGTGGCGTACTCACTCACCGTACTGCTCGACACCCCACAACTTTTGGCAATCGCCCGGTGCGGCAATCCGACTTCAAATTTCAATCGCAGGATTTCTTCAATTTTTCGCATGGATAAACTCGCTTGAGACATCTCTTCCTCCTCGGATCGGTTCCGAAGAGGATGCCCGATTTGTTCGAGTTTATCCAGCCATCTCCCACCACTTTTCTCTGCGTTTCTTGATCGGCATGGCCGGAATCACCGATCGACATGAAACGGAATCGGTGATCGGCATGCGCCGGAATTCATGATCGGCATGACCCGGATTATGCATCTATCACTTCTTCGCGGTATATATCTCGAGACAACGGCACATATTGAGTTCGCTTACGCTCGCTCTTTCCAGCCTCATCCTTTGGCTAGCGTTACCACAAGGGGGAATGCCGCTCATCGCCCTCTTGATTGGATTGCCAATTGTGGCTGCTTCATGGATGATTGGAAGCACGCGAAGAGCACAAAAAACATGATATCGAACACTAGCTTGCACCGTACGGCGCACAAGGTGCGCCGCCGCCTACGCTAACCGTTGGGCGGCGTCAACCAAGTAAGATCAGACTCTCACAGAAAAGGGTAAGACAAGATGGATTACTCAGAGATCATCATTTCCCAATACCAGGCCGCTCTCGAAATGCTCAAGCAGACGATTGCCAGATGTCCCGACTCGATCTGGAATAGTCCTGATGACAAGACCAGGTTCTGGCACATCGCCTACCATGCCCTCTTCTATACGCATCTCTATCTTCAAGACTCCGAGCAAGCCTTCACTCCTTGGGCCAAGCATCGAAAGGAATATCAGTTCATCGGTCATCTTCCGTGGCCGCCACATTCGCCGCCGCAAATTAGTGAACCCTACGACAAGGACAGCGTGCTCGAATACCTCGCCTTTTGTCAGCGCCAGGTGATCGAGAGAGTACCTCAACTGAACCCGGAAGCTGCCTCGGGCTTTGACTGGTTGCCTTTCAGCAAGTTGGAGCTTCAGTTCTACACCATCCGCCACATCCAACAGCACACCGGAGAATTGATGGAGCGACTTGGAACGCGGGCAGACGTGAAGATCGATTGGGTAGGTATGCAGCATACCATGCCTACGGAGCGATAAGAAAGACTCGGCCAATTACAGGGACAGTAGAATTCTTGTTGTGGGTCGTTCTATTCTTGATAACACAATGTTTCTATCCTTTATGAGGCACTGGGGAGCGATCGGCATGTAAGTAGACATACAACATAACGAAACCATCCTATCAGTGTTTCAAAACGATAGGAGATTCGCCATGTTACGTGTGCGCCCATATGTTCCTGATGACCGGGCCTCCGTTCTCAGTCTTGCCCCCCGTCTGGCAATTGGCATGCAACCTTGGCGTGATTTGGCTCTCTGGCTTTCAACGGTTGAGGTTTGGCTCACTGAGAGTATTAACCAACACAATCAGAAGGCAATGGTCTTCATTTCGGAAGATGAAAAGGGCGAACGGTTGGGTTTTGCAACAGTCTCGCATAGCACACACTTTACTGGTAAGCGCCAGGCCTATATTGGGGAGCTTGCTACCCCTGAAGCGGTCGAAGGTCGTGGAGTTGGCACCGCTTTGCTCGAGGCTTGCGAGCAGTGGGCACGCGAGCAAGGCTATAAACTTCTGACGGTTTCCACTGGTGCTGCGAATACACGGGCGGTCAGCTTTTATCATCATCTCGGCTTTCGTGACGAAGATGTCACGTTGACCAAGCTCCTATGAGCTTACACTCATACTCAGTTGCCGCCAATCAAAGCGAGCAGTGGATAGCTGAGATTCAGCAGCATTTTCAGGCGTTTTCCACGCCCAAATAGAACCCGGTTTCCAAACCGAGTCCATACCCGCCCAGCCGCTGCTAACGCAAATTGTTTTGTGGTTTCATAGATAGCATACTTATGTATCTAATTCCTTTTGCTCGCCTCACTTTATTTAGCCCAAAGTCGCCCGAGGCGGTTAGCCAATTATTGTTACGGGCGGTCCCACCAAATGGGACAGAACCCAAGATATCAAAGCATACTCATCGAGAGTACTATGGATCAATCTGGAAAGAATCCTTTGTGATTCAGCGAAACCTTAATTATCAGAATCAGCTCTACCCTTGGATTACCAAGTTCAATGCTTTTGTGCCTATAATGCACGGTGCACTAAAGCCTTACCCGGAAGGGACAAAGATTATCGTGACAGCTCTGTTTTCTCCGATCAAACTTGGATTCGCACTTCTATTTTACGCGGTATTATTGCTTCCGATGATTTTCTACTTGCACGAGGTGACTTCGCGTGAGCGAGTCGAATGGAATGTTGCCCTTATGGGCCTGCCTTTGCTAATTTTGTTCTACCTTTGGCATACAATCAGCTTCAATCATGAGGTTAACAAGGTCAAGGATTTCTTATCCAAAGTAGTTCGGGCAGGATCCACATCTGGCACCAACGTGATGATTCCACCTAACTCCCGCTGCACCTGACCATGCCTCGCCTGTGGGTATATTGAGCGCGTTGTGCAGAAGAGAGCCATTATGGCAAATCTCGAATTGCCTGCAAACCCGGCAGGTGAGCCTGGTCGTGGTGTAAGATTTCACCAGTCTCGGAAATAGTCAAAAAGGAGAAAACGATGAATACTGATCAAAATATCACCACATATTCTGCTCGGCTGGAGATCGACTATCCGAATAAGCTGGACAGGCTGACAACCTTCGTCCGAATAATCTGGATCATTCCCATCGCCATCATTCTTGGCCTCATCTCGGGGGCTGGCGAGACGATCAACAACACGGTTTTCCTCAATGAAGCTGGTGAGGTTGTGAGGACAACTAGGGAGACGGTTGGAGGGTTGGCGAGTGGTCTCTCTGTAGCCACAGCCTTGATGATCATCTTTCGACAGCGTTATCCGCGCTGGTGGTTCGACTTTTCTCGTGAGCTGACCCGCTTCGGGTACAGAGTCGGCGCCTACCTGTTCCTGCTCACCGACCAATACCCATCCACCGTCGAAGAGCAGTTTGTCCACCTGGAAATCGACTACCCCGACGTGCAGAATGACCTCAATCGATGGATGCCCCTGGTCAAATGGCTGCTGGCGATCCCGCATTATATTGCCCTGCTTTTTCTCGGGATTGCCGCTTTCTTCGCAGCGATTTTTGCCTGGTTCGCCATTCTGGCGACCGGTCAATATCCGAGGGCGCTCTTCGACTTTATAGTCGGCGTAGGTCGCTGGGGCCTGCGGGTTGACGCCTACGCAATTTTGCTGGTGACTGACCGCTATCCACCATTCAGATTGCGCTAGAACCCATCTAAGCTAGGCTCAATATTCGCTCTTTGTCTGGACCTACCTTTATGACTCTGACAGATTGGGCCAAGAGTACTTGGTCTCAATTTGACGTGGGTTGGTCAAGGCAGACCAGGCCCACGGACGGCTTTTTGCAGTCGACCGGCAAAGTATATTGATCCTGGTTGTTGCTGAAGTGGGTCGGCTACCATTAGATTGTTCTTGCAGGCTTGCAGGATGGATTGTCGCAATCTATGCTTAAAATTAGCGAATCAAAGCAAATATTGAGGAGACTCATGAAAGCGATCGTGTGGACAAAATATGGCTCAGCTGACGGTCTTCAGCTCCGAGAGGTAGCAAAACCTACCCCCAAGGATAATGAAGTCCTGATCAAAGTACATGCGGCAACCGTAACAGCAGCAGACACCGAGTTCCGAAGGCTCAAACTCCCTCTTTTGTTTTCGATCCCTCTGCGAATATATCTGGGTTTCAGAAAACCAACCAGAATAACGATACTAGGGGCGGAGTTTGCCGGTGAGATTGAATCAGCCGGCAAAGATGTAACCCATTATAAGTTAGGCGACCAGGTTTTTGGATATACCGGTCTTGGTATGGGAACATATGCTGAATATATGTGTCTGCCCGAAAAACCTTCAACGCTGGGCAGTGTGATGGCAAAAAAACCGGCCAATATGACCTATGAGGAGGCCGCCGCTGTTCCGTTTGGTGGACTCGAAGCACTTCATTCTCTTAGAAAAGCTGGTATCCTGAGTGGGCAAAAGGTTTTGATTATTGGCGCGGGTGGTAGTATCGGAACTTGTGCGGTACAGCTTGCCAAGCACCTTGGGGCTGAAGTGACTGGCGTGGACAGCACGGAGAAGTTGGACATGCTGCGCTCGATTGGTGCAGACCACGTCATTGATTACACTCAAGAAGATTTCACCAAAAGCGGTCAGACTTATGATGTCATATTTGATACAGTCGGCAAGAGCTCGTTTTCAGGTAGCATCAGATCGCTAAATGAAAATGGAACCTATCTGAACGCTAACCCTGGAATGTTAGGCAGGGTTCGAATGGGATGGACTTCGAAGAGAAGCAGCAAGAGAATAATCCCTTGGACAGCAGGCTATACGGCCAATAATCTGCTTGCCCTCAAAGAGCTTGTTGAGGCGGGAAAAATAAAATCGGTCATCGATAGACGCTATCCGTTGGAACAGACTACCGAAGCCCATCGGTATGTCGATACTGGACGCAAGAAGGGAAATGTGGTTATAACTATAGAACATGCGAGCAAAACCTAACCCCGGTGTACAGTGGACTGGCTTCAGTAAAGAAGTAAAGTTCAGCAGTTAGCACAGCAAGATCGCAATATCGTTTTGGTAGGTCTTAACCATTCCTCGCCAAGCCATTGTACTTTTCACCATATTTTTGAAGATTTGGCGCATGCTGAAACTCGATACCATTTCGAAATTCAAGAGATAAGCGCGTTCTGTGGACATTGAAATCCAACCTGCCTCAATAAGTGATAAAACTGTTCTCCGCAATTTGATGGAGTTTTGTCAGCACGACTATAGTGAGTACGACGGTGCTGATGTAGATGAGCATGGCCTGTTCGGATACAAATATCTCGATCATTATTGGACGGAATCGGATCGATATCCCTTCTTGATCAGAGTACCCGGTAAGTTGGCTGGTTTTGTTCTTGTCCGGAGGGTGGATTCACGGGAAAAGTGTGTGACTCACACCATTGCCGAATTCTTTGTACTGAGAAAATATCGCCGCCAGGGGATTGGGCGGCAAGTTGCCTGGCAGATTTTTGATCTGTTTCCAGGGCAATGGAGCATTTATCAAGAAGAGGGTAATCTGCCCGCTCAAAGCTTCTGGCGAAGAGTGATAGGCGAGTACACGCAAGGGGCTTATACAGACGAACGTCTCCAGACAGAAGAATGGCATGGCTCACGCCAGAGATTTCAAAGTAAGATGGCAGAAAAGTGAAACAGATAGGACTTACGCAGTTGGAATGAGGATGGGGGTGTTTGGCCGACATTGTAGTAGCATTGATTCTACAGGAGATAAACATGAATAGAATTAAGTCAATTGGGACAATAGGAATAGCGATGTTGCTGCTATTTGCCTGTAACCCCGCTCCAGTGACATTACCGAATGCAATAGCAACCATACCGCAAGCCACCGCAACCGTGCTCCAGGATACAGCGGCACCAACGATATCTTCCCAGGCTACGCCGACAGCGCCAATGGCCACTCAAGAACCAGCTGCCTTTCCGCTTTCAGAACGTGGCCCATACTTTACCGGTCACCGTGCATATAAGTTTCTAGATGAAAGCCGCATTGGGCGCGAGGTTCGGATCACCCTTTGGTATCCGGCGTTGAAGCAAACCGATGCCGATGGTCGGAATATTACCCGCGATGCCGTAGCTGACCTGAGCGGCGCACCCTACCCATTGCTCCTATCGTCGACCAAAGTGGCCGGTATTTTCGCTCCATATCTGATCAGTCACGGTTTTACCTGGGCCAGCGTCGATGGAATCGACAGCTACGATCAGATGAATGAAGAGATGATCGATCAGCCCCTCGACATCCTGTTTGCGTTGGACCAGGTTGCCTCNAGTTCGCTAGAAGGTCTGGAAGGCATGATCGACNCCGAACANGNTGGAGCCATGGGNTACTCCTTTGATGGTTATAATGCGTTGGCCCTAAGCGGAGCGCGCATCGACCCAGAATTTTACCTGGCTCAATGTGCGACCCCCGAAGCTACAAAAACAACGTATCTGTCAGCTTTTTCCTGCGATCCGGCCCGCAACTGGGATGAATTCGCCGCCCATGCGGGCGAGGCCATCACCGCCAGTGAGGATGGACTCTGGCAGCCGATGACGGATGAGCGGATTCGCGCTGTACTACCGATGGCCGGGGAAGGATGGTGGTTATTCGGTGAAAGGGGACTGGCAACCGTCGATCGGCCTGCCTTGATCCTCGTGGCTACCAAGGATGGGCTCTACCCGGAAAACGTGCAGATCTTTGAGCACCTGGGGACCTCCGAAAAGGCGCTGATCTCGTTTGTGGGTCGAGATCACATGATGGTGTTCGAGCAGAAGATGGTCGACCGGATGGCGCATTTCGCGGTTGCGTTCTTTGGCTACCATTTGCAGGGGCGCCAAGACCTGGCTTGGTACTTCTCACCCGATTTCGTCGCCCAACACGATGACCTGGCCTGGGGTGTGTCTCAGGGCGAGTGAAGCGTGCAGATTATGGGTTAGCCGCTGTTAGACAACCCGAGTCCTTCAATGTTGCCCACGCCATACCCTGAACTCAATCAAGTTCTCCGCCACCTTGTATCGAGGCTGCAAGCTATCCTGGGCCAGGATCTCATTGGCGCGTACTTGCAAGGCTCATTTGCAGTAGGAGATTTTGATCAACATAGCGATGTCGACTTCATCGTCGCAATTGAAGACGACCTAACTCCGCACCAGGTTGATGCATTGCAGGGATTGCATGATCAGGTCTATCAACTGGAATCAGAATGGGCAAAGCACCTGGAAGGATCGTATTTTCCGAGGGAGATTCTGAAATACCCTTCAAGGCGTGGTATGCAGCTCTGGTATCTTGACCATGGTGCTCGCCATCTCATAAGGTCAGATCACTGCAATACCATTCTCGTTCGGCGGGTCGTTCGCCAGCAGGGGATAACACTATCTGGTCCCCCTCCAGAAACACTGGTGGATCTGGTATCCGACGAATTGCTGAGAGCAGAGATCTTCGAGACACTCACCCGCTGGGGGCAGGAGATTCTCGCTGATCCAACCCCTTACAATAACCGCTTTTATCAGGCATTTATCGTTCTGAGCTACTGCCGCATGCTGCACGACCTGCATCGGGGCTTTCCTGGCTCAAAGCGAGAAGGCGCAGAATGGGCGAAAGCCGTTCTCGATCCCTCCTGGTCCGATTTGATCGATGCAGCCTGGGAGGGTCGCCCAGATCCAGCCCGCAAGGTCCAGGAACCTGCT
>C687J35503_10000286_pt1 | contig 12891 bp, 13 predicted proteins | sample RifCSP19_3_FD_35503 | JGI IMG/M metagenome (IMG submission 35503)
TCAGATGGCCGGTATCGAGAACGACGCCCAGGTTGTCATGCTTCAATTCAGTGATGATCTTCAGCGCATCACTCGAGGTATTCACCAGATCAGACACCATTNTGTTGGCAGGCTCGATGCCGAGCGAGAGATCATATTGGGAGGCGTATCGACAAATCCAATCGATGCTGTCCAGNAGCCTTNGATGAGCATCTTCCACACGCTGGCCGTAAAGCGTGTGNCCCGGTANGACCAGCAGAATCTTCGCTCCCAAGATGGCGGCNTTATCCGCACATTGGCGCATGTAATCGAGGCTATCCTGGCGGACAANTTCGTTCGGGAGGCTGAGGGAATGCGGATAACGATAAAAAGCAGGCATGAGCGAGACTGCAGTGAGATTATAGGTTTTCAATAATTTCCGCAATCGTTCAAGTTCTGGTTGAGGATAATCCTGGCGGTAAACATGGGGCCGTCCTCCCCAAAAATCGATCCCGTTGTAGCCTGCTTGGGCGACCAACGAGATGGTGTCCTGGATCGAATAGTTTACGAAGACCGAACTGGCGACGCTTAAGTTCATGTTATTAGATCCCCTGTGCGCTTATAAAATCTGGCGATCAAATCTTCTATTTGCTCGGTGAGCGGGTAGATGAAGAAGAGCATTTTCGAGTATTTAGTCATCCGCCAGCGGAACTTATCCCCATCCTGGATGAGAAAACAGTCGCCTGGCCTGGCGGTTAATGTCTTTCCTTCTGCAATCAGCTCAACCTCTCCTTCGAGAATAAAATCGATCTCATCGAAACCGTTGATCTCCACATCAAACCAGCCGACGGGGGATTCATAGTACGCAACAGTCATCTTGCGATCTTTGGAAAAGTAAAAGAAATTCACCTTTGCCAGGAGGCTGGGATTTGAATCGTAGGGGTGATCTACGACCCCTTTGATCAGTTCATCCCTGGTAAACACCTTCATCATATTCTCCCTTGTGGTACTTTTCGTCTAACTGTTCGATTTTGGCCACCTTCGGTGCAGAACGACCCCCGGTGAACTCCGAGATAAGCCAGTGATCCAGGATGATGTGTGCCAGGGTAGGTGCAATAATCTGTGCACCCATTGTTAAGATTTGGGCATTGTTGCTCTTGCGAGCCCGTTCAGCGGAATAAGGGTCATGACAACAAGCGGCCCGTACATGAGGCACTTTATTCGCAACAATTGCCATTCCAATTCCTGTACCGCAAACGAGGATACCGCGCTCAGCTCCTCCCTCGGCGATTCGCTCCGCAACACTTGTAGCCACGTCCGGGTAATCTACCGACAGCTCAGCATTCTCACAACCCAGGTCTATCATCTCATGCCCTAGGCCGATCAAATATTCCTTAATATCTTCCTTCAATCCGTAACCAATATTATCACTGCCGATTAATATCTTCATTTTTGCCTCTTTACCCTATTACGTTCTGCTGTCCCGCGAACAGTGGGGAGTTAAGGTATCATCCGGCGCAATGCGAATTCACGTTTCAAGCGCGCAGTGTCCATAAAAATGGCTGAAGATAGGCCATGCATAACTGAGTGGACCGCACGCGCTGACATTCCATCCACCATCAGACAGGCATCCATGGGTTGGGTGGCTTGGCACACCGAATAATAGAAAATATCAGGGTCCATCCTAACCAGGTGAGATTCGGAAGTAAAAATCACCTGGTTAGGATGGAAGCATAAGTAAAGGTCGGAGTGGTTTGCGAACTGTTCAACCCATTCAGGTGGATAATCCGAGATAAGCCATAGGTTGTAAGCATCAGGTAGTTCTTTGATTGCTTCCAGTACAGGAATCCGGACGGTTACAGACTTCTTGATTCTGGCTTCTAATTCTTCAGCTGCAATGACGATTCCGCTCAACTCTAATGTTCTTTGACAAAATAAACGACTATTAATCCGCCCCAAAGACAGGTCTTGGGCAAGCCCCAAAAGTCGCATACGATTTTCGTAATTAAGTTTGCTTACAGGTTGGTTATATAGCCCAAAAATCGCACTTTCCGGGATAGTTTGCGTGATCACGCCCCCCAACCAAAAGAAAATTGTATTAATCTTTCCCATAAGCTTTATTCCCCGGACACTTGTAACACTACATACCGTGGGGCTGGATCCGTCTGGTCATCAATAACCAGGATCTCCTGGTAGGTCCCTAAGAGAAGTTCGCCATCAAGTATTGGAACAATCACGTTAATCGTCATCAGAGCGGAACGAACATGAGCGTGGCCGTTGAAATCTACCGCGCGGATGTGATGCTTATATTCATGGACGATTGGGGCAATTCTCTCAAACATCTCCATAAGGTCAGCGATAATCCCAGGCTCATGTTCCCCGACAATGACTGCGCCTGTCGTGTGCCGGTAGTAGACCAACACCTGGCCATGTTGAACCTCCGTCGACCGGACATAATCACGAACCTGATCGGTGATATTGACGACGGCAAAATTGCCGCCAGTGTCTAATTCCAACTGTTTTGTGTAAATCACGAGCGTTAAGTCGCCTGACCTCGGCCTGGGATCTCCCAGACCGCTTCGACGATATCGTTTCGGATAGCATAGAACTTATTGTAGAGATTAATCGTCCCATTCGCATCACGGACCCACAATTCGACCTTGTCTCCAATTTTCAGGTCGCAGGCTTCCCTCTCGAGATGTAAACGGCAATGCTCCTGAGGCATAGAAAACACACTTGCTCTCGGTGGATATTTCACCTCTGGAAAGCCTAAGATCGTGTCCATAGCTTTTCGCCCGACATCGATAATCGCCATATCTTCTGCTCCAACACGTTGGGGGCGGCTGATAACCGTCGCTAAAACGGTGAGCGCGCAATCGAAGTCAGTGACTCCCTTTTCCTTAAAGGCTGTGTCCATGAGCAAGTAGGTACCGGCCTGGATTTCAGTCACGCCTTTCATCTGGCTCACGATTTTGTATGTGAATGTCCCGCCTCCGCTGGCGATCTGGACAGGAAGCCCCGCCTTTTCGATGTATTCCCGGGTTTCGACAAGCATCTGGTTTGCTTTGCGCGCGCAAGCCTCGCGTTCCCAGGCTTCCACCTGGAAAGTACAATGCCCATCATAAGCCATCAAACCCATGTATTTCAAACCAGGTGCCGCGTGTACCGCTTTCGAGAGGGCCAGAGCCGGGCCAAATGGCTCAACTCCGCAACGATTATTTCCGATGTCAACCTCGACCAGCACTCGTAGCTGGACTCCCTTCGCTTGAGCGGCTTGAGATAACGCGGCAACATTCTCGTAGTCGTCAACTGCGACCATCACGTCCGTATAGGCGGCCAAATTGATTAACCGCTCGATCTTTCTGGCACCGACGATTTGATTGGCAATCAAGATATCTTTGATGCCAGCAGCAGCCAGAACTTCCGCTTCTGCGAGTTTGGCGCACGTGAGACCGACTGCTCCAGCCTGGAGCTGCAGATGCGCCAGGATGGGTGTAGCTTTATGCAACTTTACATGAGCACGTAAATTTACATCGGATCCCTTGAAGTAATCTTCCATCTTTTGGAGATTTCGCTCCATGGTAGGTAGGTCGATTAACAACGCAGGGGTATCGATCTCGCCCTTATGAAGCCCCACCTCATATTCATGGGTGCTCATCCATTAGCCTCCATTCGGAGTTCACCAGATCTTTTCCCTCATAATTCATCGAAGTCGACAAAAAGGCCACTTTACTCTTCCGCCTTGTGCCCGAATACCGAATAGTAAGGGCATCAATACTCGGGAATCATCTCTCCAATTACGATCTTGTGCTGAATTTCCATGATTTCATCCGCTTTCATGGTGGTGTTGATGACGGCGCGGACTGAGTCGCTTCCCCGGCGGGCAACAAAGGTTGCGGATACAGATTTCTCACCGACGAGTTCCATAACCCTGTCTGAAAGCGGTCTTTGTTGAATTCCAGGCCCGAGGTAGGCCTCCTCCTGATCTGAGGTCCACACGGTCGCATCCACATCGCCGTTCTTCAAGAGGCGAGAGATTTGCACAAAAGATGTCCACCTGAACTCAACCTCTTGCCCGGCGAACTCCAGTTCAGTCAAGCGTCGATGGTCAAACGAGTCCGGATCGACGGCGACACGCAGCGGCCTCCCAGGCTCTGGCGGCGGGGANCGGTAGAAGATGCAATAACTCGAAATCCAACTCGCGGGAGGCAGTCTCAGCAGGATCTCGTGTTCCCGGTTACATAACTCGTCAGCTGCCAGGCCTGACATCACTGACACATGGCATCTATTCTCCATCAAGGCCTTCAGCCTGGTGCGTGAGCCGCGGATGAAGATCAAGTAAGCTTCGATGCCGGCTGCCTCACATGCTTTTTTCAAGCCGGTTGCTAAACCCTCGAATCGGCCGTGCATTGGCAAAGTCATGGCAATGACCAGAGGACCTTGCTCGACCAGGTTCCATAGTTCACCGCGCGAGAGCGAGAGTACGAGAGAGCCCAGATGGCCACGTTTTTGTATCTTCACAGCTCCCATGTCCTGCAAACCATTGAGAGCCGAAGAAACCGAGCCAATGCTCATTTGAGTGGAGGCGGCTAATTTCCGGATACTTGGCAGGCGCTGGCCTTCCTCAATCTGGATCAAGTACTTTGCCAGGCTGACTTGCAGGTCTCTGATGCTTCGGGTGCCTTTGCGCATGGTAGCCATGTTGTCTTCCAACAGTGGAATTTTTGAATTAGAGCCCATGTTCAAAAACCGTTGACAAAAGATTTGGAACAACGTTACGGTAGGTCTCGAGCCGCTCTCTGTGCAGGTCAGCTCGCGCTGGATCGGGCTGGTGCACCCGGTTGGTCCCCGCGCAAGCCTGGCTGGCTTCGTCAAGGTCGTTGAAGACGCCGATTCCTACGCCAGCCAGCAGAGCAGCGCCCAGCGTGCCGGGTTCCGGCTCGGCAACTACCTCAATGGGCACTTGCAACATATCGGCTTTGAACTGGGTCCACCACTCCGATCGCGTCCCCCCGCCGGTCGCCCGGATATGGTCTACTTTCACACCTTCTTCACGTAGCAGGGAAAACGTATTGACGTGATCGTAGGCTATGCTCTCCATGAATGCCTGGACGATGTCGACGGGATTGGTGGCTAGAGTAAGGCCTAAAAGCACGCCGCGCAGCTTGCGCCCTCCTTGCCAGTAGAGCATGGCGCCAGAGAGATAAGGGAGAGCAAGCACCGGGCTGGGGTTTTGACCTTTCTCTGCCAGCTGGCTGGCGAGCTCTTCAATGGAAATCCCTAAGAGACTTCTCGCCCAATTGAGAACCGCATTGCCGGTAGGGCAGATCGCATAAATGGAGCGTTCAATCTTGCCTAAATGGGGAGTGACGGACAAGCCGCGCAACAGCATGGAGGCTGTCGGAAATTCCACAGTAGGGATCAGCATGTTTTCATAGGAGCCGCTGATCAGCAGCGCCGTACCTAGCTGAGATATGCCGCCTCCGACTCCAGCGCAGTTCAAGTCATGGCCGCCAACAACCACCTTCAAGTCAAGGGGAAGATCCAATTCAGCGGCAACTTGCCTCCTTACATCCCCGATGACGGCTCCCCAGGGTAGCACCTCCGGCAGGAACCTGGAATCGATCTCATATTCAGCCAGGCGCTCGGGAGACCAGGTCTTAGTCTTTAAATCATAAACCAGCCACCTTCCTACCAGGCTCCGCTCGCTCACATTGCGGCCACACAAACGCAGCGTCAGGAAACTATGCCAGTCAGGATAGAATTTGGCTTTTTCCAGTATTTCGGGATGGTATTTACGCCACCACAAGAGGCGAAACACGGGGTCCATTCTCTCCCGTAAATGACCACAGGAGAGCGTCCAGGGCTCGGGAACAGGCACTCCCTGTGGGGGGACTTCGAACTCCTCGCCGCGAATGTCAGCGCCCATTTTATTGTTCCCAAGCGGCTTCCCATCCGCATCTGCCGGAAAGTTCTCTCTCCCCGAGGCACTGACAGCGAGTGCTCTGGGAGGATCGCGCCGGACGGGATCCAGGCTTACTAATTCGCCCAAACCACGGGCAGTTGCTTGCCAGACTTCTTCAGGATCCTGCTCCCACCAGCCGGGCTGAGGGTGCAATGGGGTCAATTCGTTATTGACTACCCTCAAAAGCTTCCCGTCGACGCTGTAAGCAGCGATCTTAACCGAGCTGGAGCCGACGTCAATGCCGATCAGGCTCATAATTTCCTCCGCGTAAACCACCAATCATTGAACCACGCCTACTCAGCGTTGGTGATGAATCCGCCATCAATCAGGAGCTCAGCGCTGGTGATATAGCTGGCATCGTCGCTGAGCAGGAATGCAATCGCACCTGCGCATTCCTCTGGCTCGCCGATCCGTCCCAAGGGCGTCCGCGTTTCATAATATTTGCGAGATTCGGACGCTGGATCCAACAGCTCGGCGCTCATATCGGTGAGGATCGCACCTGGTAGAACAACATTGATGCGAATGCCGTGCGGGCCGAATACAGTCGCCAGCGCCTTGGTCAGCATCCAGATGCCGGCTTTGGTGGCGCAGTAGACGGTCTGTTCTCTGGCTCCCACCCAGGCGGAGATAGATGATACACAGACGATGGCCCCTCCATGGCTTTCACGAATCATCTCTTTCGCGGCCGCCTGGCAAACCACCCAGGTGCCACGCAGATTGATCTCCTGGATGCGGTCATAATCTTCCAGGGTGATCTCATCCCACTTCAGGAGGGGATTGATAGCGGCGTTGCTCACCAGGTAGTCAAGCCGGCCACCTCTGCGCGCCACCTCGGCAACCATCGTAATCACCTGTTCCGGTTTACGCATATCGGCCTCGACTGCGAATGCATTCCCTCCGATTGCCTNGATGCGGGCCAAGGTCTGGCTGGGATCACCGGTTGAACGGTAGTTGACTCCGACGAGGGCACCCTCGGCTGCCAGGCGAACCGCGGTGGCTGCCCCGATGCCCTTGGTTGCGCCAGTGACTAACGCTACTTTTCCATCGAATCTTGCCATATCTCCTATCCTCTAATTGTTATCGTTTTGTGTGTTCATAATTTCTGAAGTCGTTACTATAAAACGATTTCGAGAAGTTGTTTACTCATTGACGATGCGCGAGAGAGCTCCGGGTAGTGTCTGTCCGCCATCTACGGGGATCACTACTCCAGTTACCCAACTCGCCTCGGGACTGGCAAGCCAGACGATCCAAGCAGCAAGCTCCTCAGCTGTCCCCATGCGTCCCAGCGGAAGCTCACTGCGCATGCGTTCATATGCGCCTTCCAGGTCGTTTCCCGCCCAGGAGCGGTGAATGGGGGTGTCCACCGGTCCAGGAGCGATGGCGTTCACCCGGATGCGCCAGGGAGCCAGCTCGGCTGCGAGAGCGCGCGTCTGATACTCAAGAGCGCTCTTGGACATTCCGTACATAGATTGTCCTGGTATAGCGAGAGAACCCGAGGAAGAAGAGATGTTGATGACCGCCGCTGACTCCGACTGGCGCAGATATGGCAAGGCGGCTTTGGTCAAGAAATACGGGGCGCGCACGTTGACGGCCATATGCAGGTCGAAGACCTCCACAGGCGCCTGCTCGAGGGGAAGGTGTTTGATCGCGGCTGCGTTATTCACCAGGACATCAAGGCGGCCCCACCTGCTCACGACCACTTCAACCATCCGGTCCGGAACGGCCGGATCGGCCAGGTCGGCAGGGAATGCTATTGCTTCTCCACCCGCTGAACGAATACGCTGGACTGTCTCATCTAATGGTTCGGGCCGCCGTCCAACCACAGCGACCGCAGTTCCCTGAAGGGCAAAGCGATGGGCAGCTGCAGCTCCAATTCCAGTTCCGCCGCCTGTGACCACCGCGACGCGATCAAATTGAGCCATCACTGAAAGCTCCTTTCATCCAAAAAATCAAGAATGCTGCGCTGTTCTCTACGCGCTGCGGGCGCCTCGATCAAAAAATGGCAATCGGATTGAACGGGGAACCCGTAGCTTTGGGCAGGCGGAGTGGAGCCAGCACCACCATGAACTCCCAACGTCCTTCCTCTTCGCAAACTTGAGTGAGCTCCTCGAATTGCAAGCTATCGGCAACGACCATTCCCATCGCCGTGACCTGGAGGGGATGAATCGGATACTGGATCCCCTCCACGGAAGCGGGCACGACTTCGCCGTCGCCATCGGGCAGAAAAACCGCCACCTGCCTCTCGTGAAGCAGTGAGAGACTGTATGGGTCAAGGCCAGCTCTACCCTCACCGGTGTAACCAACATCCCATGCGCCCAGCTCAAGCCGCCGNCGGTGGTGGCCTGTCCGGAAAACCATGATATCACCTTCACCGAGACGAACTCCCTGGGCTGCTTCGGCGGCTTCGATCTCTGCGCGGGTAACAGCCTCGCCTGGCTCGAGCCACTTCACACCCCGCAAGCGGGGCATGTCGATGAGCACTCCTCGACCCACAATCCCGTGGGCGTAGGTAGTGATATCGAGACCGAGCGCGCCGCGAGACGTGACGAGACCTGCAGGGCGACCATTGTAGAGCTGTCCCTGGTAGGCGATGTGGCAGAGAGCATCAATATGGGTATGGCAATCGCCGTGGAACTGCATGCCGAGAAAGTCTGTTGCAAAGCGGAGTTCGCCAGAGCCAATATCAACATCGAATGTAGTGTTCATGTAGTGGATGGCTGGGTTGGAGTTATCTGGCCCGGCAACGGTGTTGATGGGAATGGTCATCGATACGCTGCGGCCACTGCGNACGAGCGTGGCAGCAGCACGCACTTTGTCNGGGGTGATGTAGTTCAACGTGCCTTTTTCATCGTCTGGACCCCATCGCCCCCAATTCTTGAGCGACTCGAAGAGCCGGTCAAACTCCGCGAGGGACATTTTTGAGTTCCTGGTCCTGGATGTGAGCATAATCCATTTCTCCTTGCGACGTCCCGCTCGGAATTCCACGCGCAAACTATGAGCTCTGGCGCCATCCCCAATCCATCTCACTTCAGATGAATGGGACGACGCCAGAGATTTGGCCTAAACGTCTATGGGCTCTGCTGCTCCTTCGCCTTATTTTCAGCTTCCTCCATGTATTTGATTACCGAGTCGACATTGTCTGCAGTCACGAGAACCAGGCCAGAATCTACCGATCTTGGCATCCAGTTGCCAAGCCAGGGGTCTAACCCGGCGGTGCGGATGGCGTCGTTGTGCCAGGTGTAGAGCAGGAACAGCGCCAGGTAGTTCATGATGTCGTAGTTCTCCATGGTGATCAGGACCGCTTTTCCTTCTTTGAGGTTGCTGAGGAATTCGCGGCCAGCTTCATTCACCGTGACTACCAGTTGGCCAGACTTCCCGGCTTCGTCGAGGGCTGTGATGATCCCTGGGCCGGCTTCCGAGTCGAGACCGACCATTCCAGTCAAATCTGGATAAGCAGCCAGCAACGCAGCCGTTTTCTGGGCGGCGATGTCGGCCTGCGAGTCATTGTCCTCTTCGGCCACTACTTCGATGCCGGTCCCAGCTAGCGTATCGCGGATCGCCTGGCGAGATCGCTGCATGTTCTCGTTCTGGATGGGTGAGATGACCCCGATCTTACCGGAAGTCAATCCACGTTTTTGATGCTCAGCGATTTGTGCCTCGGCCATCCTGACGCCTAACAGGTACCAATCGGTCCCGGCATACGAGAGCCGTTTCGATTGGAACAGATCACCATCAGTAACGACCACCGGAACCTTCATGTCGATGCACTTGTTCACCGGTTCGGTGAGTGCCGGGTCCCAGCCTCCGACGACGATGATGCCAGCTGGCCCTCGAGCGCATTCTTGTTCAACAGTGGCGATGTAGGCAGCCAGGTCGACCGTGGTGGGGCCGGCCTTTCGCACCGTGACGCCGAAGTCGCGTGCGAAGGCGTCCAGGCCCGGATAGACCCGTTCCACGAAGAGGGGCAGGGTGGAGAATTGGGAGATCCATACGTATTCCTGATCGGCCCGGTCGGAGCCTCCGATCTTCCCCACGTGCGCGACTTCTCCACCAGCCTGTTGCGGCGCGGGCGTGGCGCCTCCGCAGGCGGCCAGGAGGAGCGCCAGGATCAATACGAGCGAGACAAACATCCATGACTTTCCGAGAGCGGTTCTCATTTGATCACCTCCAGTAGGTTATGCGAATCGGTTTCTTTCCTCATCATCAACCCCTGCCATGGGGTTAACCGAAAATTGTAGATTACNTGTCGTGCGAAATCCNGAAATCAGCCACCTCCTTTCNCCTTACTCGCCTCTTCCTTATGAACTAACTACATGACGACCTCGCCATTACTGATTGCTCTGCGCCAACTGGTCAACCCCGATGGCGACGAGCAATACAACGCCGACGACGATACTCTGCCAGAACACCGGCACGCGGCCGATGATCAGCGCATTCTGAACAAGGGACATAAACAAGACCCCCAGAAACGCGCCGGGGATCGTACCTACGCCGCCAGACAAGCTGGCCCCACCCAGGATGGCCGCCGTGATCGTCCGCAGCTCGGTTCCTACTCCGGCCAATACCACTGCATTGCTCAATCGAGAGGCTAGCAGAGTCCCTGCCAGGCCGGAAAGCGTACCCATCATCACAAAACCATATAGAATCATGCGGTCAACCTTGATGCCTGCCAGGTCGGCTGCTCCGGGATTGCTGCCAATGTAGTAGAACTGCCGGAAGAAACGCGTGCGAGTCATAGCAAACCAGGCGAGAACCACCACCACAGCCATAACCCAGAAGGGAGATTGGAGCCCAAAGAAAACAGTCTGTCCGTAGGGCCGAAAATTCTGCGGTAGATTAGCAACCCCTGCCGAGGACACCAGCTGCGTGACACCGCGGAGAATACCTGCCATCGCCAACGTTGTAATGAGCGCATTGATCCGCAGCTTGGTAACTATCAGACCGTTGATGACCCCAATCACAGAGCCGGCAGCGATACCGATCAGAAATGCGGCAAGAGATGGCACGCCCATATCTTTCACCAGTGTGCCCGCGACGATGCCGCAGAACGCCAGCATGGAGCCGATAGAGAGGTCAAACACACCGCTTACCAGGAGTATCATCATACCTACGGTAAGTATTCCGCCTTGAGCCGTATCCAGTAGGACGGCAGCAATGTTCGCGCGTTGTGGGAAGGACTCCGGGTAACTGATTGCCATCCAGGCTGATAGAATCACAATGAGACCGATAAGTATCAATGGACGGTCCTGGGCCAGGCGAATAGACAGCCTTTGGAGGCCGCTCCCAACAGATCGCTTTTTCCTTGGCTCAGCCGCTGCTNTGTCGACCGTTGATCCCGTCAATGAAGTCCTCCGTATGCACCTGATCTGCTAAACCTAACCAACCGGGTAGACTTTCTGGTTTGTGCGTCAAGGGTCAGCGATTTGTGGAACGAGCTCTCGCGAACAATTATTCCATTCAAATCAAGGCTCTTTGGAATTCGCATCCCCGGTGACTTTATATAGATTTTGAAATCGGCTAGCTACATCAGAATGATCGTTCACGAATCTTGAACATTTTATCATAACCTTTTTAAAGGAGTCAATACCCCGTGCAGGGATTGACAGGGTCATTCAGTTCGTGCTATGATTGATGTGTTCATGGATTGTGAACATTCTTATTCAATAAATCAGTGAGGGCAGCTTTGGGCGACGAATACATTGTCAAAATGAAAGGCATATCCAAGCGCTTTGGCGCTGTCCAGGCGCTCAAGAATGTCGACCTGGAATTACGCCGGGGTGAAATTCTAGGACTGGTCGGTGACAATGCCGCTGGCAAATCAACTCTAATGAAAATCCTTGCTGGGGCGTATATACCTGATAGCGGGGAGATCTTTCTCGAAGGGAAACCGGTCCAACTTGAAGGTCCACGCCATGCGCGAGAGCTGGGTATATCAATGGTTTACCAGGACCTGGCGTTGTTCAACAGTCTCGACGTCGCCAGCAATATTTTCGTCGCCAGAGAGCCTATGACCCGCGTGTTGGGCCTCAAACTGTTCGATCGGAAAGCGATGCGCGAGCAAGCCAGGATGCTGCTGGCGAGAATGGGGGTCAACATAAGCTCGGTGGACCTTCCGGTTGCTCGGATGTCCGGAGGCCAACGGCAGATGATTGCAGCCGCCAGAGCTCTGGCGTTTGCGGCAAAGATCCTCCTGCTAGATGAACCCACGGCTGCCTTGGGGGTAAGGGAAGCCAGCTCCCTGCTCACACAAATCAAGGAGTGGAAAGCTCAAGGTCTGTCAATTATCCTGATCACCCAGCGAATTCCCGATGTCCTTGCCATTGGAGATCGCGTCATGGTTCTGAAAGGCGGAGTTCGGCAGGACATACTGGATGTTGCCAATTGCAACCTGGATGATATCGTCAACTTGATCATAAAAGGGCGTGAGGATTTACGAGAACCTGCTGCCGAAAAGCAAGATCTTGAATACCTGTCCTTTGGGTAGATAAATTAGCAGTCGCATGTTGTGTTAGTGCAGCAGTTGGCGTGCACTGATCATATAAGATCTACACACCCAATTTTCAGCCTCCAGCCAGGTGAACGCGGGCGTCCAGGGCGCAGCACCCGTCGCGGGCGTGAAAGACGCGCAGCGGATTGATATCGATCTCCTGAATCTGCGGAAAATCGGTGAGCAGCTGGGAGAGCCGCAACACAGCTTCTACCACTGCCTCGATATCCGAGCGCTTATGCCCACGCGCTCCCATGAGAATNGGCGCGCCACGTAATTGGGCGATCATATCGTTCGCCTCTTTNGGNGTGANTGGCGCCACCCGCAAAGCAACTTCTTCGAAGACCTCTACGAAGATGCCGCCCAGGCCAACCAGCACCACCGGTCCGAAGTGGGCATCCTGCCGGCCGCCCAGGATCAGCTCGCGCCCGCCGGTCACCATCGGCTGAATCAACACTCCATCCAGGTGGACATCCGGGTA
>C687J35503_10000293_pt1 | contig 12827 bp, 12 predicted proteins | sample RifCSP19_3_FD_35503 | JGI IMG/M metagenome (IMG submission 35503)
ATTACCGCGCGTTGGTCGAGTGGGCCTGAGTTTAGGTGAGCGGGTTCGAAATCAGTAGCACAGGCGAGAAGNAACGATCAGCAGCTGTTGCCAGCTAGTTTGCTATTGCCGTTGCGCATCTTCATTCAGAAGATACTCTTGCACCTCAGCGATACCCCGCCTGAGAAGGTCGGCGAACTCCGGCATCTCGTAGTAGTAAGCGAGAGTTCCGCTTAGGTCAAATGGAACAGTATCCTTCTTCACAAGCGCTCAGCTGTCACGAGAATTCTCCTATTGTCAACTTGATCTAGATGAAATGTTCGACCAAATGAAATGGCGATGGCAGCATCCCCGTTGAATTGGCATTCCTCGCCATAGCGGTTTCTCCAGAATCTTCTAAACCCTGTTATCCCATCAGCGCCTTGGCGCTCGCCTTACGATTGCTCTCTTCCGAGCCTCATCGGTTTCGACGATGAAGAGATGAATCCTTCCCTTCAGAAGGGCCCTCTCTTACGCTGGCCCGATAGGGCAGAGTCTCATCGTTGACCCTGAAGGCCTACCGTGGTCCGGAGCTACCTCTCCCTCGGGTTAACGGGTCCCCGCGTGTAGCCGATTTCGGGTCACAGGGAACGGCTGGCTCCCCGATCCTCCTGCCATCGCCAATTCAGTCTCACGTTAAGTTGTCATATAAACACGGCAGTGCGACTTGGCAAGATCAAGCTGCAATCGCATCAAGCATCATGCAAGCTTCGCAGAGTTGATGCGGTGTAGGGTCTCCNCATTTGGCGCATTCATTTANTTCTGCAACTGGCGCGGTTNGGCTCAAGAGTTCTCTAAGTCTTTCAGCTGTTCTTTGGAGCGTGAACTTGGAGCCAGGATGCTTCTGATCCAACTGGTTCAGGAAGTTTCGAATATCATTCCTCAAGGCTGCGTTACCATGCGGACATGTGATACTCTGAAAATCGAACCCGTTCAAGTAAGCGTAGAGAACCACCTCTTTCTCGGGTATGTCGCAGAGAGGTTTGATTCGCGTCAGGAACTTGCCGCGAGGGTCATGAAGAACCGGCCCTGAACGCACGATTCTCCACGGATCGCCGTGAAGCATGTTCAAGAGAACGGTCTGAACCTCATCATCCAGATTGTGCGCCGTAGCAATCTTTGTCGCACCAACCATCTGTGCGGCTCTATTGATCGCCTTCCTACGAAAGACACCGCAGTGTGAACAGGGAGTTTGACCTAGATGCATCCCAGCGATTTCATCAGTGGTTATCCCGAAAAGGTCATGATATGATACCACAAACTGCTCCACGCACAGCTTTTCGCAAGCCTTCCGAGCGATGTCAAGAGCTTCATCTCGATAACCCCTGATCCCCTCATCAACGCTGACTGCGGTGATCTTGCTCCTTGGGAAGCGGTTCTCCATCTTGACCAAGAGGTTGAGGAGAGTCAGACTGTCCTTGCCGCCGGAAACGGCTACGGCGATGTGGTCGTTGAACTTCAGCATATCATTCTCTGTGACGGTTCTGCGAACTCGCTCCTCTACTGCCTTTCGAAAGCATTTCGAGCAGAATGAAGCGCCTTCATGCCCTCGGGTGTAGATTGCGTCTGCCGGGCAATACCGGCACTGCGCCTTCTCCAACCTGCTAGTACCTCAGGAAGCCAAACCTGAGCAAAGACAATCCAATATTCAAGATGAGAAGCGAGTAGGCGGCGACATTTGCCACAGTCCTAATCTGCTTTGTTTTCCGAATGCCGAAAACGTTCAGAAGCGTTTCTAGGAACTTGTCCCCGTCAAAAGGGTACATGGGAAGCATGTTGATCAGGGCTACACTGACGAGCACAATTGAAAGCCAGAATTCGGCGTGAAGAAGGATGTTAGGAAAGTCGCTCGACAGGAAGGGCAACTTCGGATTGTACAGGATATCCTCAGTAAGATCGCTGATGCCGATAATCGCGCGGGTGGAATTGTTCTGATCTGCCCCGGTCCTGACAGGAAAACTCCCCCTTTGAGTTCCTATCACAACCTCCTGTCCGGGACTTACCCCGGACATATAGCGCCTGAGATCTGCTAACCCAGAAATTCTCGTGCCATTGATACTGGTCACTGTGTCGCCCGCTCTAAGGCCTGATGAATGTGCGGGGAGATTGTCAGGGATACTTCCAATTTGTACCCCAGACCCAACAACGTCGTAGAAGGGCGCGATTGTCGCTGGGAAGTTGACGAGGAGAAACACGCAGAGAATTCCAAGGACCACGTTCGTGAATGAGCCTGCGGCGAATACCCGCAGCTTAGTTGTGTTCTTCGCCCCGCTTAGCTTCTCCTCGTCTGGTTCTACAAATCCACCCATCAGAACATGGGCGAAGAATGCGCCAGTGGATTTCAGGGGAACACGGTCAACGAGGCTCGCGATTCCGTGAGAGAGCTCATGCGACGCTACAACTATGGAGAGTGCAAGAACCAGGTATGGAAAGGTCTCAAAGGACACGAACAAACCGGGCAGGGGTACGATGGGTTGAACTGAAACTGCCTGTTCAGCCCTGAAGAACAGATTGAGTAGATTCTTCGCGAGAGTGTAGAATATGAACGCCATTGAGCCCACGCCAGTCAGGATGCCAAGGTTCCAAATTGTTCGCCAAGCCCTTGGCCAGGCTGCGGAAATTTTTCCAATCCAGTTGTTAAATCGCGTCGTCCGATAGATCAGGTATAGTGGGAGACCAGAAACCCCGTACCTCTCCGCTTTGAACGCCCACCACGCCACAGTGATGAAGATCCAAATCGCCAGATAGACGGCCGCGAATGAAATGACTGGCTCCATTACAAGTCTTCGGCAGTGAAATTAGGGTGTCCAACTAAAACCTTTCTGGGATTTGCCGTGCCCCGAATCATAGTTCTCTCCACAACTGCAAACGCAAAAGAAGCCAACCGAATCGCAAAAGACCTCGTTGAACGAAAACTCGCGGCTTGCGTGAACATCGTACCAATATCCTCCCATTACAGATGGAAAGGAAAGACCGTGCATCACCGCGAATGCTTGATCATCATCAAAACGATATCTGAGTTATTCGTGAGAGTGAAGGGAAGAATACTGGCCCTCCACACCTATCAACTGCCCGAGATAGTGGCCCTGAAAATTGAAAACGGATACACACCCTATCTCGAATGGATCGACAACAACGTCCGAAAGTAGAGTGATCGTGATACTGGAAACGACATTGATGGGAAATTTCCCGCGATATTTTTTTGAATTTGGCTTGGAAAGTTCGGGGAACGCTTAATAGGCTGAAAAGTTATGCGCTGCCGCTCAGTCGGGAAAAGTGCGTTGACACCGGAAGAAGAAGATAAGGTCGTAGAAGCACTCGAGGAACTTCGAATCAACTACAACCTTCGTCAATGGCGAGTCTGCTCACTCATATGCGAATCTCTGGCCGACAAGTTTCGCACCATCGCGAATAGAGAGCAGAACATCCAGCCGACAACGCCGTGACCGACGGAGTGCTTTTCCTATAGCTCCCTGAATCGCGTATAGAAATCAATTAGGATTCTAGTCTTCTCTTCTCCTTCGTTCAGGGCGAATATTTTCATGCCCTGATCGAACCTCTCATACAAGATGATCTTTTCTTTCACGAGGGGTTCAACGATTCGGGCTACAGTTGAAGGTGACATGCCTAGGAAGTTGGCGAGTGTCGCTTGATTGAAGACCTTCTGGGATCCAGCGTGTTCTAACAAGTATTCGAGCAGTTTGACTTGGGCTTTGGACTGGAAAACATCCGTTAACTTGGTCAGAGTAATCCCCTAACCGTGCACGACGCGTGTTCCGGTCGACTCGTTGCGAAGAGCTTTGAGAAGGTTGTCAGGTGTTCGGCCATTCAGTATGATTGTTGGTATCTCTGATCGCGCAATTATTCGAAGAGCGAGTGGGTCCATGAGGTCGTACGCTCCGGCCGTAATTTCACCTTTTGATAAAATCTGGGCGAGGCGATCAATCGTGACTTCGTCGAGCTTCTTGGCTTTTGGGTCTTTGCTTGGGTCGGCGGTGTAGACTCCGTCGACGTCGGTAGCGTTGATGAACAGATCCGCTTGGATAGTCTCTGCGGCGATGGCAGCAACCGCGTTTGTCGAATGACCGGGAGTCAATCCACCCATCGCCACGATCTTGCCGGAAGCGAAATAGTGTTTCAATTCATCGATTGTTGTGGGGACTTCAGGGAAGGCATACTCGCCTAACCCGTCGACAAGCAAGCGCGCATTTAGTCTGCTTGTCAGAATGCCAAGATGGTCGCACAGGGATTCCGGCACGCCCATTTCTCGGGCGGCCTTAATGTAATAACGAGCGATGGGACCGCCACCAGTCACCACGACAAAGTGGTATTGACCGAGCAATTCTTTGAAGAGCTTAACGTACTCTTCAACGAGGGGATGGTTTTCTTCAAATGAGAAGGCGAAGCCACCAAGTTTGATCACGGCTTTCAAGAATTGCGCCTTATCTGATACTGTTTACAGGGTGTTATTTGATTTTTTAAGCCCACTCGAAACTCGATTAACCAACCTATTTAAAATCCGGAAGGCTACCATGCGGCAAGGAAATTCCAATGCCCGAATCGAGTTCGGACTCAGTTTCACGTTTCAAGCTTAAGCGGACATTGGAAACGCTCGCCTCGAAGGAAGGACGGGGAACTGAACTCATAAGCCTCTACGTCCCACCTGACCGGAAGATCCACGAGGTCATGGGAAACCTCCGGGATGAATACGGAACCGCCACCAACATAAAGTCCCGGACAACTCGAAAGAATGTACAAGAAGCAATCGAAAGAACCCTCCAACGACTCAAACTCTTCAAACAGCCCCCAAAAAATGGCTTGGTGATATTCTGCGGAGCCATTCCCAGGAATGGGCCGGGCACTGAGAGGATGGAGACAAACGTGCTTGAGCCTCCTGAACCTATCAACGTGTACCTCTATCGTTGCGACGCACGTTTTGTCCTAGAACCGTTGCTCGCGATGGTTAGGGAACGAGACGCGTATGGAGTCTTAGTGATCGACTCAAGCGATGCCGTTGTCGCCATGGTCAAAGGTCAGAGGATGGATGTCCTACAAGAGTTCAGTTCGGGGATTCCGGGCAAACATCGAGCTGGGGGCCAATCGGCTAGGAGATTCGAGCGCATCAGAGAACAGGCGATGAACGATTATTTCCACAGGATCGGAAAACACGCCTATGACCTCTTCAACAAAGAGCAGGCCTTGAAGGGTATCATAGTAGGTGGTCCAGGGCCCACGAAGCACGATTTCGTTGAAGGCGACTACCTCAACTATATGCTGAAGGAGAAAATACTCGCAACCGTTGACACCTCCTACACCGGCCAGCAGGGCGTAGAGGAGATCATCAACAAGAGCCAGGATGTTCTGCGCGGCGTCAGGTACCTGGAAGAGAAGCGCATTGTACAGAAGTTCCTCTACGAGATTGGTCACGAGACAGGGCTCGGCGTTTACGGTGAAACGCAAGTTCGGAAATACTTGAACGCCGGCGTCGTCGACCTGTTGATTGTTTCTGAAAAGATGAACATGCTTCATGTCTACACGAAGTGCAAGAACTGTGGGACGGTTGAAGACCATCTTATACCCCAAGCAAATTTTGTGAAGTTCGAGCAGGACTTACTCTCTACAGCCTGCAAGAAATGCAACGCAACAGCCCTGTACGTGGAGGAAAGCAAGGATCTAGTAGACGAGCTGCTCGACTTCGCAGAGAAACAGAACGCCAACGTGGCGGTCATTTCAACGGAAACAGATGAGGGCGTAATGTTAAAGGACTCATTCGGAGGAATCGCCGCAATCCTACGATACAAAGTATCCTAAGCGTAGCTCGCAGGAATTTGCGCTATCTTCTTCCGTCTAAACCCTTATTCACAAAATCGCTAGGGAACAACTCATGGCAAGCGACCTAAAACCAACATTAAGGGAAATAGAGGAAGCTTCCGAGCGAATAGAGGGGATCGCGTGGCGAACGCCCCTTTTGCCGGCTAGTAGGCATGATACAGGCACTCTTCTCAAGTTGGAATGCCTGCAACGCAATGGCAGCTTCAAGATTCGCGGCGCTTGGAACCGAATGAGTCGAACTAAAGCCGAAGAGCGAGACAGAGGTTTCGTCACAGTTAGCGCCGGAAATCACGGACAGGCGGTGGCTTGGTGCGCGAGGCATTTGGGTAGTAAATGCACTGTCTGGGTTCCCGACGACGCCGTGGAAAAGAAAGTCAAAGCTATGGAGGCTATGGGCGCCATGGTCCAGCGAATGCCTGAAGTCGAAATCATGAACTCGATGACCGATGACCGATGGCAGAAGGCCGGGGAGACTTACATTCACCCATTCGGCGACCGATATGTGATTGCTGGGCAGGGGACGGTTGGACTTGAGATCATTCAGGACTTTCCCCAGGTTAAAACTGTCATCGTACCCGTTGGTGGAGGCGGCTTAATTTCCGGCATAGGCACGGCCATCAAAAGCACGAAACCCGATGTTAAGATCTATGGAGTTCAAGCTGAACTGGCGGCGCCTATCATTAGGTCATTCAAAAGCGGGAGACCAGAACGTATTGAATCTGGAAAGACTTTTGCCGACGGCGTTGCAGCAGACCGGGTTTTCAGCTATATGTGGCCGATAATGCAGGAGGTCATGGATGGAGCTCTTGCAGTTTCGGAGGAGGAAATGCGAGCTGCAATCAGGCACCTGGCGAATGAAGTGCACGTTGTCGCAGAAGGAGCAGGTTCTGCAGCTCTCGCGGCAGCATGGAAGTACTCGAGTCAACTGGACAAACCGGTCGCGTGCATTGTCTCCGGCGGCAACATAGACAATGCCGTCTTGAGTAATATCCTCAGCCAAACGGAGTAGACATTCTTAGCGTTGTCAGTTCAATAGCTTCGGCTAATTGGTCGATTATACGCGTCTGCCGCGGCGACCGCCCGGTCGACGAGTACCGTCATGAGGAATTGGTGTGACGTCTTCGATTCGGCCGATCCTGAAACCAGCTCGGGCGAGCATACGAATAGCCGCTTGAGCGCCGGGACCGGGGGTTCTCGCTTTGTGACCACCTGGAGCTCGAACTCTGATGTGGAGTGCGCTTATTCCCCTGTCTTTAGCAACACGAGCAGCTGCGCCAGCGGCCTGCATAGCTGCATAAGGTGAACCCTGCAGCCGGTCGGCTTTAACATGCTGGCCTCCTGCACTGCGGGATATGGTTTCAGCGCCGCTAAGATCGGTAATATGGACTAGGGTATTGTTGAATGACGAATAGATGTTCGCGATGCCCCAGCGCTGAACTATCTTCTTCTCGGACATTCTTTGAGTCCTCAATCCATTTTGAAGGTGGGCAACACGCCCTTCGCTATATTTAACCTTCTTCGAACAGTAGCTATGAGCAACAGAAAAGTTGCGTTTCCTTGACCGATGTGCTTGTCCGACCCGCGTCGATGTCCGACTTGTCCGCTATCTGCGCCATCGAAGATGATTCCTTTCCGTCGCCATACCCACGATTTCTACTTCAGCGCCTTCTGCAATACCATCCGGAGACTTTCCTCGTGGCAGCTAACGAGGCGGACCTCTTGGTAGGCTATTGCGTTTGTTCAATCAATGACAGAACCGCTCATCTCATCTCGATCGCAGTTCAACGGAATCATCGAAAGAGAGGAGTTGCAACCGCGCTGCTGGATAGGTTGCTAGCGCACCTAGTCGAGAGGGGTGTGGATGAAATCTGGCTAGAAGTGAGCGTCAACAATAGGGAGGCGATTGCGCTATACTCCAAGAGTGGTTTCGCGAGGTTGAACACAATTCCCACGTACTATTCAAATGGGTCTGATGCACTAAGAATGCATCTCATAATAACCAACGCGGCCGCGGGTCTTCCCCGAGAAACGGATGGTAACCGATCATGAAATGCCGCTTCTTTCTCTTGGACATAAATGAGGACCGTTCGGCCGCCAAACCGACTGTTCGACTCTGGGGCTTAAACGACAGGGGAGAGCGTGTGTTGATTTTGGCTACGCAGATTTTGCCATATTTCTACTATATGCCTGACGAGAAGGATGATCCTGATTCCGTAAGGGAACGCCTGCTCAAANCAGGAACGAAGTTCACCAAGATACTTCGCATCGAGATTGAGAAGAAAAAGAAACTCCTGGGGCTCCCATGTAATGTTTTGAGAATAACCTGTTCAGACTCAGAAGTGCTGACGGCCTACGCTCGAGACATCCTCAAGGATCTAGGGAAAGGCACGACTTACGAAGAGGATCTAAGGCTCTCAGTTCGCTATGTGACGGACACAGAGTTGACCCTATGCGGCTGGCAGGAATTCGAAGTTGAACCCATTCAAGACGACCGGTTCGCCGTAGATAGCGTGTTTGCGGCGGAGGCTCTTCCTGCGAAAAGTCCAGAAGATACGCCACCCGCAATGCGAATTCTGGCATTCAGTTTACTCACTGTTGGTGAGCGAGGATCCGCCAAACCCGAAATGGATCCCATCCGAGCGATCGCTGTCGCGACCGGCAAAGGAAAGGTAGAGATTCTTCTGAATGAAGGAAAAGATGATTCACAACTTCTGACGGATTTCGTGGCTTTTACCAGAGAATTCGACCCTGATATTATCGTCGGTTTCGAGAGCAATAGCTTGGTTTGGCCTTACATCATTCAGCGATGCAAACTTCGAAAGATCAAGCTCGCTCTGGGAAGGGACGGCAGCGAACCCCATACAAGCATGTTCGGCCACGTGTCGGTCGCTGGCAGAGCTGACGTTGACCTCTTCGACATCACCGTCGGAATAGCGGAAATCAAGGTAAATAACATCGAAAATCTGGCAAGATATCTTCAGACTCCATCATCAGGTAAGGCCGAGACCATCGAGGAGTCAGACCGGTTCATCCTTTGGAAGGATGAATCCGGAAGACGCAAGCTAGCAGAAAACGCCAAAGCAAACGCCCAGATTATGCTCGAGCTGGCGGAGGCTGCAATCAACTTCCCGATGCAGCTGTCCGCGTTGACTGGGCTTCCACTCGATCAAGTTATGACCGCTGCGGTGGGCTTTCGCGTTGATTCATACCTAATCAAGCAGGCTCACATGCTCGCAGAGCTAATCCCGCCAAGAGTTGAGCAACCGTTCTTCACATATCGAGGAGCAATCGTGCTCGAACCAAAAACGGGCCTTCATGACAACGTCGTGGCACTGGATTTTTCGTCAATGTATCCAAGCCTGATGGAGAAGTATAACCTCTCACCCGATACTCTGGTAAGACCCGCAGAGAAGGTTTCCGAGGATTCAGTGTTCATTATCCCAGAAGTTAGTCATCGCTTCCGCAAGCAACCCAATGGGTTCTACAGAACAGTCCTAAAGGAGCTAATTGAGCAACGAAATCGCATCAAGGGCGAGGTCACTAAACTCGAAGAGAAGTCGACCCGTTATAGAGTTCTGAGGGAACGTGAAAGAGCGGTCAAGATAATCACAAACGCCTGCTATGGTTATGCAGGCTGGGCGGGAGCACGCTGGTACGCTAGAGAAGTCGCAGAATCAGCAGCCGCTTTGGGTCGAGACACCATTACCAAGACCATCGCCAAAGCGGATTCGCTTGGACTCAAAGTGATTTACGGCGACACGGACTCAATTTTCGTCACCGACGATCACAAGAAAGTTGAGCAATTAGTGAAGTGGGCCAAGCAGGAGGTTGATCTTGAGATCAAAAGAGAAAGGGAGTATGTGCGTATTCTGTTCACTGAGGCCATGAAGCGATATGCTGGTCTGGTGCCAGATGGTTCATTGGATATTGTGGGCTTGGAGGTTGTGCGTGGTGATTGGTCGGATATAGCTCGTGAAGTTCAGGAACAGGTCTTGACACGGATCCTCTGCGAACAGTCCACTGAGAAAGCCATCGAGGACGTTCGCACGACGATTCGAAAGTTGAAGAACGGCGAGGTGCCCATAATAAATCTTACAATTCGCAAAACCTTGACCAAGCAGATTGAGGACTACAAAGTCCGGACCCCCCATGTCGAGGTTGCAAAGCTGCTCGTGAAGCAGGGCTGGGACCTAGGCGTTGGTGACAAGGTCGCCTACGTGATCGTGAAAGGTTCTGGAAAACTGTTCCAGAAAGCCAGGCCCGCAAGTCAGGTAAATCCCAAGGATATTGATATTGAATACTACTTGGATAATCAGATCAAGCCTGCCGCTATGAGAATACTCGAACGGTTCGGAGTGAACGAGACACAGCTCGCCGTCTAGGGCGCGAGTGGGCCGGCAACCTCGGGCAGGGTCATGATCTTTATGGAATTCGGTCGACGTGTGAGTTCCGCAATCCGATCACCAATAACCAACTTGACCCCGTGTTCTTCGGCCAAGTCCAGTAGTCTTTGAGTGACGACCCCGTCGAAGATGACTGTATTGACGTCTTTATAGTCTGCAAGCTTGCCAGCTAATTCGCTGACCGGGAGCCTGGCAACTTCACCCATGCCCTGGTCGAAGAGGATCCCTTCGAGAGTACCTCTCAGCTCCTTCGCCTTTGAAACCACGTTCTCCGGAAGTTGAACTGGTTGGGGACGTGGAACGGCAACATGAACACGAACGGGCTCAGGGGCTCGAGGGACTGTTGGTCTACCGGCTTCGATCGGAACCTTCTCGCGNAGGCATTTCATAATCTCCTTCGGAGTTAGGTCTTCAACCTCCTTACCCAACGGGGCTCTTGCCACGTGGTCCACGGGCGCGACTTGCATCAGTTCTTTCAGTATCAGGTCGCCGCCTCTGTCTCCATCGAGAAATGCCGTTGTCTCCTTGGTCTTGGACAGGTCGATGATGGTCTGTGGGATCTTGGTTCCTTCCACGCCAATCGCATTCCTGATCCCGCAACGTAGCAGATTCACAACATCAGCTCTGCCTTCCACGATAAGTATCGAGCCGCTTGTTGCAACGTCTGGTCCAGCGGGAAGATGCTGTGGACCATAGTCGACAACGTCCGCGGAGCGAATTACCCCCGATACTTGCTTCACCATTTCATCGGTGCTCGGGGATTCCTCTATAACCCAAGTCCGGAGAATGTCCTTCGCCTTGTCCAGGATTTGCTTGCGCTTATCTTCCCTTATGTCGGCCAGTTTGTCTAGAGTGACCTTGGCGATGCAGGGTCCGATTCGGTCTACGCTCTCCACCGCAGCGGCGAGTATGGCTGTTGAAGTCTTGTCAAGGCTAGACGGGATTGTGATTACTCCAAACGTCCTGTCTTGTTTAGACTCCAGCTGAATCTCTATGCGTCCAATCCGAGCCGACTTTTGAAGCTCTCTCAGATCCAGATCAGGACCGAAGAGACCTTCCGTCTGACCGAAGATTGCGCCTATCACATCAGGTTTTTCGACGACGCCCTCCACTTCGAAGCGGGCGACTATCATATACTTTGTAGTAGCGGTATATTGTGAATTTAATCCCAATTACCAATGAACCTCCTACATTGCTCACGTTTGCTAAAGTTAGAGACATGAGCAGTCGAAGCTACCTGTAGGTGCTCACCATATAAACGCTGTGCACTGAAACTGCATGAAATCTCGTGCGAAGAAAGTTTCTGCGTCCTACGCTTCCGTTGGTTTCTGGGGGTTGTCGGGAGAACTTGTACTCATGGTGTCGTGGCGTTCCAATTGCCTTCGTCCCAGACGATTTTCACATCTATTCCTCTTCGCTTGGCTTGGACTAGGGCGTCGCCTATGGCATTCAAAGTGAAACTGTAGATCAAGATGTGGATGCTGCTGTTCGCTCGCCCAACCCAGTACGCGACTCGACCAGCACAATTCCCTTTAGGAGAGAAGCACGTTTCAAGAAGATCTTGCGGATGAATCGTACTGATACTGTTCACGGTCAATTGTCGCGTGACCGTGGTCAGTGTCTGGGATCCCGCGAACATGGTGGCACCGATACTGAAACCAACCGTCAACCCCACTAAGAGCAGGACTAGGGCTAAGATCGTTGGGCCTACCTTGGGAGACACTGGTGTTGAAACCTGAGAGTGAGATCTTAAGGATAGCTGAACCAACGCTTACTTAGCTCCGCACAAAACACAAACCCGCGCCNTATCGAGTAACAGTCGATCATGTATTGTCGAGCCGTTCTCCACCTATAAGAAACCTACAGGGATGCTCGGAGAAAGTCTCATATTTTGCTCAGCAGACTCTGCCCGAAAGGTGCTTCCTCGATTTGGTCAACATAGGGATTAACGGCTTCGGCAGAATCGGCCGATGCTTCTTCCGAGCTTCTCGGAATGTACACATGAACATCGTCGCGGTAAACGATGTGACCGATGCCAAGACACTTGCCCACTTGCTCAAGTACGACTCCGTGTTTGGCAAGTTTGATGGGACAGTTCAAGCAAGCTCTGATGGGTTCCGAGTTGATGGCAGCGAGGTCAGAGTTCTCTCCGTCCGGGATCCTGCAGCGATTCCGTGGTCAAAGTATGGTGTCGATATTGTTGTGGAGTCCACAGGCCTATTCACGAACCGCGACGCAGCATCGAAGCACATGAAAGGAGGAGCGAACAAGATCCTCATTTCCGCACCCGCGAAGGATCCTGACATAACTATCGTTCCTGGAGTGAATCTTGACAAGTACGATCCGAAGGCTCACAATCTAGTCTCGCTGGCATCCTGCACTACCAATTGTGTAACTCCGCTCGCTAAGGTCATCAATGATTCCTGCACGATGAAGCACGGTTTCATGACCACCGCACACGCATACACGAATGATCAACGAATCCAAGACCTGCCGCATCACGACCTGAGGCGCGCCAGAGCGGCCGCGCTATCGATCATACCCACCTCAACCGGGGCCGCAATAGCCACAACC
>C687J35503_10000294_pt1 | contig 12826 bp, 10 predicted proteins | sample RifCSP19_3_FD_35503 | JGI IMG/M metagenome (IMG submission 35503)
TTTGGAGATCTCCTCATAGCGGTCTTCTTCGGGCAGATACACCAACTCGCCGAAAGGTACCATCTTGACCCCCAACTCATCGCTGAAGCTCGCCACCAGCTCCTGCGCATCGTAGGGTCCGTAGAAGGGCTTCCCCGTTGAGTCGACGCCGGGACTGGCATGATCAGGTCCCACGATCAGGTGATTGGCGCCATGGTTGCGGCGAATAAGCGCGTGCCACACCGCCTCCCTGGGACCGGCCAAACGCATCGCGAGGGGCAGCAACGCCAGCAGGATCCGGTCGGGGCCGTAGTAACGTTCGGTAAGCGCTTTGTACGTCCGCACGCGGGTATACTGGTCCACATCTCCTGGCTTGGTCATGCCGACCACTGGGTGCAGCAATAACACTCCATCAACCTCCTGCGCGGCCCGCTTGGTCAGCTCCTCGTGGACCCGATGCAATGGATTACGAGTCTGGAAGGCCACAACGTTCTGATAGCCGAACGATCCAAGCCTCGCCCGCGTCTGGGCCGGCGTCAGGCGGAGTTCCTGGAAATCGTAATGGCGCGGCAACCGTAGGACCTGCAGGCGACCGGAAATATTCAGGGGGCCCCACCGGTGCATCTCTGCTACTAACGGATGGCGCAGATCTTGTGTCCCAAAGACTTTCTCGCTTTCTTCGACACGATCCCTCTCGTAAATCTCTTCAATTACCATCAATGCCAGGAGTTCGTTCTTGGCATCCCGTAAGGCGATCTCCTGGTCCAGACGGATCGCAGGGCCAGGATCCACTGGGAGCGTCACCGGGATCGGGAAGACACATCCGCCCGCTACCCGCATTTCGTCCAACACGCGCTGGTAATCCTCTAGNCCCATAAAGNGCTCGAGCGGAGAAAATGCGCCCGTCGCCAACAGTTCGAGGTCACAGCAGGAACGTGCGGAGAGTTGGATAGACGGAAGGCCCTTTGCCTTCCTTAAAGGTTCGTCACGTTCTTCACCCGAGACGACCACATTAACGAGCGTACCCCCGCACGGCGGAATGAGCAACGAGCGCTCGGTAGCAGTGTTCATCTCGGCGACTCCCATCCGAATCTGCCTCGAAGTGCCTCTGCGCTGCACGGGAGGAAAGGGACCTGGTGGGTCTTTTTAAGATTAGATACTAAGCGAAGTCTAGCCTGCGCCTGCCAACCGCCACATAGGTAAATCCGAGATCTTCCATGACATCCGGTTCGTAGATGTTCCGCAAATCCAGGATGATAGGGCTTTTCAGCGCCGCCCTTATTTTTCCCATGTCGAGCTTCCTGAACTGGTTCCACTCGGTCAAGAACACCAAGGCATCACTTCCTTCAGCGACCTCGCAGGGCCCCGCACAGAACTGCACATCCGTTAGAATCTTCCGCGCATTGTCCATGGCCGCCGGATCGTAGGCCTTGATCTTCGCTCCCTCCGCCTGGAGGCTACGGATAATCGTCACAGATTGGGCCTCCCGCATATCGTCCGTATTCGGCTTAAAGGACAGTCCCAGAATACCGATGGTTTTCCCATTCAGATCGCCGAGGGTCTTCCGAATCTTCTCCACCATGCGCACCTTTTGATACTCGTTCGCCTCGAGCACTGCGCTGACGATCCGCAAATGGCACTCATGTTCCCTGGCGGTTGACAGGAGCGCGGCGACGTCTTTTGGAAGGCACGATCCCCCGAACCCTGGCCCCGGGTGGAGAAATTTGGGCCCGATCCGCTGATCGAGGCCGAGTCCCTTAACGACGAGGTGGACATCGGCTCCAACGGCCTCGCACAGGTTCGCGATCTCATTGATAAAGGTGATCTTTGTGGCTAGGAAGGCATTGGTGGCATATTTAATCATCTCGGCGGTCTCGAGATTAGTGAATACGATCGGTGTCTCGATCAGATGCAGAGGACTGTACAAATCCTTCATAATCGCCTTGGCCTGCGGTGTCTCGACGCCGATGATGACCCGATTGGGCCGCGTGAAGTCCTCAATGGCCGATCCCTCCCGCAGGAACTCTGGGTTTGCCACGAGATCGATAGAGAGGTGCGGGGGCAGATTGTCTGAGATGAGTGCTTTCAGCTTCCGGGTCGTGCCGACCGGAACTGTACTTTTCGTTACGACGACCTTGTAGTCGGTGATGAATTTCGTGACCCTACTCGTCGCGTCAAAGATCTGAGAGAGGTTGGCAGAGCCGTCCCCGTTCGGAGGCGTGCCCACAGCGAGGAAGATGACGAGGCTGCTGCGAACCGCTCTTTCTATTTCGCAGGTAAATTCCAGTTTTCCTTGGCGAAGATTGGATTCCACGAGCGATTGAAGTCCCGGTTCATAAAATGGCACCTGGGCCTTCTGGAGCAGATGGATCCGCTCCTCGTCCGCATCCGCGCAGATGACGTGGAGGCCGAACTCGGAGAAACATGCCCCGGTGACAAGGCCCACGTATCCTGCACCGATGATGGATATGTTCACGCTACCCCCTCTGCCCCGTGATCCCGTGAGTTCATCCAACCGCCCTCACGTCGGCGGCATCGAGTTCCACCGAGGTGGCCTGCTGAATGAGGTGGATGGCCATGACGACCCGCGCGCGGCTCCCTTTGCGGACGAGAAGCCCGCGGAGTCCCGCGAGGGGACCTCGAATGACCTCGACCTCCATTCCTTCTTTCAGGTATGGATGGGGATCAAATGGCAGGGTGCTCGTCACCAGCTGGCGGACCGCTTGGATTTCATACTCTGGGATGGGGGTCGGGTGTCCATTGATACCCAGGATCTGGACGACACCGACGGCCGTGAAGATGGTGGGGCGATCCTGAGAAGCAAACCGGGCGAAACAATAACCTGGAAACAGCGGAAAGCTCACCATCTTCCACCGATCCTTCCATCGCCGGCGTCGCTCTACGGTAGGCAGAAATGTTTCGACATTGCGGCAGGATAGCTGCTGATGAACCAGCTTTTCATGCCTGGACCGAGTCCGAATGGCATACCACGCGGGTTTGCCATTGCCTCCGTTGCTGACTGCTCCCGGTGGAACATTCGACATAGCTTCGCCGTCTCAGTTACAGGTTCGCTCCGTCACCGGTGCGCGAGGCCTTGCGTCGTCGGTTCCTGGCCGCTCATCCGCTATCGTAGGAACCTAGCGGCCTACCCAGGAGGTAGATCAAATCTTTCCGGTTCGCGCCTGAGTTCGTGAGCTGTCGTTTCTCAAAGCCAACCTGCACACTTATACTCGGATGGCGACCACCCTGACGGCCCGAATGTCGATGGCCTGCAAGGCCCTGTCTGTCACCGTCCCGTCCTACTGCGTCGGAACCGCCGCCATCCTGGGCTTGCGCGTATGATCAGAATCTACCTTGAACCAGTCCCAGGTCTTTCTGAAGCCTTCTTCCAACCCCACGCGAGGTTCCCATCCCATAGTCTGCTTTGCGTACGATGGATTAATGACGCTTCGACGCTGTTCGCCCGGCTTTGCAGGACCGTAAAGAGACGTGGGCGGACTCGGCAGAAACTCGCTCAGCAGGGCGAACAACCTGTTTACCGACACTTCCTCCCCTGTTCCGATGTTCACCACAAGTGGGTCGGCCTCTCCTGACCCATCCAACAGGTAGTCAAGGGCAACGAGATTTGCCTGCACTACGTCGTCAACAAACACGAAATCTCTTGTTTGATCCCCATCCCCGTTAATGATGGGGCGGTCCCCCGCTAAGAGCCGTTTGATGAAAATGGCCACGACCCCCGCTTCACCAAACGGATCCTGGCGGGGACCATAAACATTGGCGTATCGGAGGACCACCGAACGCAAGCCGTGAACCGACCGGTAGTAATATAGGTAGTGCTCGATTGCTAACTTGGCCACGCCATAGGGGCTTTGCGGGTGCGCAGCCTCCGACTCGGGAGTAGGATAGATCGCTTGATCCCCGTAGATCGCCCCGCCAGTCGAGGCGAGGATAACGGATTGGACTCCGTGCCGGCGCGCACATTCGAGGAGATTGAGCGTTCCCACGATATTTACCTCGGCATCGTGCGCGGGATCTGCTACCGATCGTCGAAGGTCGATTTGCGCCGCGTGATGATTGACGACATCAAATTGACCGTGTTGAAAGACGGCATCCATGGAGGGATCGCGGATATCGGCGCAGACGAATTGCGCTCGGCTGTTGACATTGTCGCGGCGTCCCGTCGTTAGATTGTCAACCACGGCCACATGGTGCCCAGCCTGCACATACGCGTCGACGATGTGCGATCCAATAAATCCCGCACCGCCCGTCACGAGGACGCGGAGGTTCACTCCCGTTGAAGTCATCGTGGAACTCCCAACCCGGGCATCTTCATGGTCTCAGACTCAGTTCTTGCCTAAAGCCTTCTGTAGATAAACTCTGGAATGTAAAATTTCCTCTTGTTGAGCACCACGCCGAGGATCTTTCCCCCGGCTTCTTCCAACTGCCTTTTGGCACTGAGGGCGGCCTGTTGGCGCGTCTTCCCTGCCTCCATCACCAGAACCACGCCATCGACCTTGCCGCACAGGGCGCGGGAGTCGGGAAAGCCGTGAATGGGTGGCGCATCCAAGACGATGAAGTCGTAGCTTTCCCGCACCCGTTTGAGAAACTTGTCAAACCCTTTCGATCCGAAGAGGCTGACAGGATCGGATTGAATTCGCCCAGATGGAATGACGTCGAGGTTCTCGGATCCCACTCTGCAGGGCAGGAGCCCGCTCCCGTCCGCTACAAAGTCCGACAACCCGTTCAGGTAATCGATTTTGAAGACGTCGTGGAGCTTCGGAGTCCTCAGGTCTGCATCGACTAACAGGACCCTGGACTGGCCATTTCTGGCCAGGGTGATTGCAAAGTTCACAGCCGTCGTGGAGGCTCCCATACCGTGGGAAACGCTCGTGAACAGAATGGTCTTCATCGATCCCAGGGGATAGCGGGCCAATAGATTGGCCTTGAGGTCTTCATAAGGTTTCAAGGTCGTGGCGGTACGGGCCTGCCTGGGTATGGTCGACTTTCGGACGGCAAGAGGTTGCGGCAATGTCTCTAGCCGATAGCCTTCGTACTCTTTTTCAGCCCACTGAAGGGCCTCGTACGTTCTTCCCATGACGTCCTCCAGCCCTACTTCTTTTTTTCGGGCAGCTTGACGACCTGTCCCACCTGGATTACGTCCGGATCCTGGATCTCGGAATTCTTCTGCAGCACGGAATTGAGCAACGAAGTGTCGAAGCGTCCATAGGTGCGCGTGATAATTCCGGTCAGATGATCTCCCTTCTTCACGATGACCGCCTTCGATACCTTTGCTTCGCTGGCCAGCGGTTCATTTATCCCCACCGGTGAGGGGGAGGTTCCCAGGAAAGGGCCCGCCAATTGGGAGCTTCCCAGGAAAAGGCCCGCGAAGAAGATCCCACCGGCGGCGAGCACTACACTGGCAGCCACGGCCACTCGCGAAGGCGTAATCTTCCTTTGTGTTGCTCTACTCACCTGAATCGGTGAAGCGGCCACCGGCACAGGCACCGGGACTCTGATCTCGGCCGATGGCACCGGAGCCTCTCGTGGCGTGACCTCGGGCTCAGCTTCCACCGCCGGGACATCGTCGGTACTGACAAAAAGGCTCACGGTGAGATCTCGAATGGCTTCCTCAATCATGGTCGCTTCGATAGTCTTCTGCTGCAAGCCATACCCGATCAGGAGGGCATTGTCACAGAGGATGTTGATCTTTCGGGGTACCCCCTTTGAGTATTCCCAGATCAACTCCTGGCCTGGGGTATCAAAAAGAGTAGGGCCGCTGTACCCTGCTATGGTCAGGCGGTGTTGGATATAGTCATACGTTTCTTTTTCGCGGAGCGGGATGATATACCGCTTCAGACTGATTCGTTGGTTGAGCTGCCGCAGCCCAGGCTTGCTCAACTTGATATCCAGTTCGGGCTGCCCGGAGAGAACGATCTGGATCAGCTTGGTTCGGTACGTCTCGAGATTCGAGAGGAGTCTGAGGTTTTCCATGGCAGTAGCGTCCAGGTTCTGGGCTTCGTCCACCATGAGAACGACATTGCCCCCCCTGGAGAGCTGCCGGATCGCAAACTCGTTCAGCCGATGCAACAGGTTAGCCTTGGACAAGCGCTCTCCGGGCTTGGCGATTTTCAGATCGACGAGCGCCATGGCCAGCATGCTGTTGAAGTCGAGGTCGGTATTGAAGATGACGCCCACGCGGAGCTCGACCTCTTTTTCGATCTGACGCAACACGCTGTTCAGCAGGGTCGTTTTCCCCGTCCCAACCTCCCCTACGATGGCGATGAACCCCCTTCGTTCGTGGATACCGTAAATGAGGGAGGCGAGTGCCTCCCGATGGCTCGGGGTTAGGAAGAGGAACCGGGGATCAGGCGTCACATCGAAGGGTTTTTCGTTGAATCCAAAAAAGTCGCAGTACATGACCTCAACCCCGCCTGTGAGAGGTTATCCGTCTCGTGGCAGCTTGATCTGTGGAATCGAAGCAAGGACCGGCAGCCGGAGATGCTCCTCCACGTCTTCGGCCCCTTCTAGATTGTCCGCCATATACTCAGAAAGGAAGGCCAACCCGAAGGCCCCGACTCCTCCAAGAAAAACAGCGAGGATCATACTCAGAACAATGTTGGGGCTCACAGGCTTGAGGGGGGCCTGAGCCGGCTCAATCACGCTAACGTTCGACATTTTTCCTGGGTCCATGGAGCTTAAGATGCGAGACTCTTTGAATTTTGTAAGATAGAGCCGGTAGTTTTCGCGATCGACCTCGACCTCCTGCTGAAGCCGGTTGAACTCCCGCTCAATCTGATTGAGTTTCGTCTGCCTGCGCTCCAACTCGACCAGCTTATCGCGGACCAATCCGATCTCGTCCCGGACGCCCTGGACTAGGCGGCTCTCGTCGGTGTATTTTGTGAGAAGCTCACGCTCCTTAAGCTCCAGCTCAACTACCTTCGTGCGAAGGTCGGCCTGCTGTTTGAGAAGAACGGTCCTCTCTTCCTGAAGGGAAGTTAGGTCATGTTCCTTCTTGAATGTATTCAGACTTTCTGCCGACCGTCTTAGTTCGTTGTCCAAAATCTGGGATTGATCGCGCAAAAATGTGTAGGAGTCAGGGTTCTTATGGACATGGAGACGGCGATCGAGATAGAGGTCCACTAATGTGTTGACCACTTTGGCCGCCACCTGGGGGTCCGTATGCCTGAAACTGACATTAATGACGTCAGAACTCTTGACCGCGCCAATCGTGGTGTTTTTCTGGAGGTTCGTTACTGCTTGCTCAATAATACTGTCTCCATTGCTCTGCGTGGGAGACTGGTCGGCTTCGGTCGCACGAAAAAGATTGCTCAGAAATCCTCCGCCGCTGTTGTCCAAATCTTTGTAAATGACCTCGGGTCGCAGGGACTCCACCACCTTCTGCGCTAGAAACCGACTTCTGAGAATTTCGATTTCTGAATTAATTTGCTGCTGACGGTCGACCCTGACAATTTGTTCCGTGTCTCGCGTAGGAAGAGTCGGCGTGTAGACAGCTTCCATTCCGACCTTCACGAGGATTTGGGCGGTGGCCTCGTATGTGGGCGTAGCCACGACTGACGCGATGGCAACGGTGCAAACGGTGACGCCAAAGAAAATCAGGATGGTGTTTTGTCGCTTAAAAATGACCCTGAGAGATCCTCTGAGCGACATCCCAGATCTTGCTTCGTTTTCCATTTTCGATCCCCAAATTATGTGCGGTCTAAGGATTCGCCCCAGCTCCGGGAGGATGTTAGTCCGTAAGAACTCTACTTCAACCCGCGGTCAGCCGCATAGAGAATGGCCTGGACGCGCCGGGTGACCTGCAGCTTCCGAAATACGCTGTTCAAATGGCACTTAACCGTCTTCTCGCTGATGCAAAGGGCCTTCGCGATATCCTTATTCGTCCCTCCCGACGAAAGGGATCGAAGGATATCGGTTTCCCTCTTCGTCAGCGCTGGCCCAGCTCCGTGCTGGTCCGGTCCGGTGACGTCGGCCAGGGCCCCTCTCTCAACCCCTGTGAGAGCGGTGCTTTCTTCCTGGCGGTCCGTGGCAATCACAATCCGGATAGGTACTTGCGGCTTCACTCTTCCCTTCCCGCTCTATCAATCACCGTTCAACGTTGGGCTTTGGCCGCCAAAAATAAAGACGCCTCGCGGAGGAACCTTCTCCTCCTTGAGGCGTCATGGCCTTGGCCGAGGTGCTCGTCCAGGGAGCCCCTCGGCGCTTGTACCGCTTCAGGCTACACTGTTAACAAAGGCTTCTCCCCTTGTCAAGTACTTTCTTCGAGCCCGGAGAAAATTCCTTCCGCGCCCAAGATTGTCGAGGCGATCTCCTTGAGGGTCATCCTGTTGCTCCGGCTCTTTTGCTGCATCCGGCGGAAAGCCTCCGCCTCGGAAAGCTGCATCCGCCTCATCAGGATCCCCTTGGCCTGCTCGACCAGTTTCCTGGTCTCCAGCGCCTCCTTGAGGTCGGTCACCTCGCGGCGCAGGGCATCCAGGTCCTTGAAACGGGCCAGGGCCACCCCGATCGTTGACCGGAGGCGCGCTCCGTCCACCGGCTTCAACAGGTAGGCTATGGCACCGGCCTCCCCCGCCCGCCGGAAAAGATCTTCATCCGCGTATGCGGTCAGGAAGATGATGGGGATGGGTTCCCGGGTGAGGATAGCGCGGGCGGCCTCGATGCCGTCCACCCCCGGGATCCGGATGTCCATGATGATGAGGTCGGGATGGAGGTCGCACGCGAGCCTGACCGCCTGCTGGCCGTCCCTTGCCAAAGCTACCACTTCGTGGCCGCTCTCTTCCAGTTGGCCTTTAAGGCCCGCCGCCACCAGTCCTTCATCCTCGACGACGAGAATTCTGAGCCGTTGCCTTGTTCGCTTAGCAATCATTCCAAGCCCCATGGCGATGTACCCGATCTTCCTTCACCGGGCCGTCCACCGTCACCCTTCCTCACGGAGGACCCACTGGATTAGGATCGCGGTATCAATCCTAGATTTGGGGACCCTTGGACATGGGAAACCGGATCGTTGCCACCGTTCCATTGTCTTCTCGAAGTTCAAATTGCCCCTGAAGGTCAGTCTCGACCAACGAGGTGACGATACCCAGCCCTACCCCTTTCCTCCCGCCTGTCTTCCTGCTGGTCGTCGAGATCCCCGCACCGTTGTCTCGGATCTCCAGCCGGATCTCCTCTCCCTCTTCTGTGACGCGAACCTGGATGAGTCCGGCGTCGGAGGTCCGGAACGCGTGTTTCAGAGCATTCGTGATCAGTTCGTTGGTGGCCAACGCTAATGAGGCTAGCCGATTGGGCGGAAGCCTCAGGGGAGGGGCGTCGGCGGTGATTTTCACTTTCTTGTCCCAACCTAACCCCCTGACTGCAGCCTGGGCCACGTCTTCGACCAGCCTCTTGAGATCCAGTTCCCTGAACTCGGCCTGAGCCAGAGTATTGTGAATGGCGGCCAGGCTCTGCACCCGCTCGATGGAGGCCTTAAGAGCCTTCTCGGCTGAGTGACGTTTCTTCCGAGCCATCTCCATCGAGAGCAGGCCCACTATCGTTGCCAAGTTGTTTCGGACCCTGTGGTTCAATTCCCGGACCAGGAGTGACTTGGCCTCAGCGTCTTTTTTCGTCTGGGCGTAGAGGCGGGCGTTGTCGATGGCAGTCGCGACCACCGAGGCCGCCGATGACAGGAAGGGAACGTCCTGCTCCGTAAACCGACCAAGCTTGGCGCTGGCGAGGGTGAGATGGCCAATGACCGTCCCCTTCGCTTTCAGGGGGACGCAGACCAGAGATTCGACGCCGCCCAGGGCGGCTGCCAACGAGGATAGCTGATCCCCGTTCGAGAGGCTATCCAACAGTATCGGGTGCCAGCTCTCTGCTGCCTGCCCAGAAATCCAGTGTCTCAGCTCGGTTTGGACTATGGCTTCGATCTGCTCGCGAGGCAACTGAGGATCGGTACGGAGGATGAGCCCACCAGAGCTCTTATCGAGGATTGAAAGGACGGCCACGTCGACTCCGACTACCCCTTTGACTTTCACGAGTGCCAACTCGATCACATCGTCCAATTCTAGCGTGGAGTCGAGCTGGCGGCTCAGTCCGTGGAGCGCCTCAAGTTCCGACTCGGCCCGCTTGCGCTCACTGATTTCTCTCTGCAGCATTTTGTTGATCTGCGCCAGCTGTGCGGTCTCTCCCAAAATCCATACCTCTACCTCTTCATGGGCCTCTATCATCTCTTTTGCTCGGCTGCGTTCAGCGAGTTCTCTCTGCAGTACTTCGTTGGCCTGTGCCAGCTCCCGGCTACGTGCTTCCTCCCTCTGGAGCAGTTGACTTGTGCCGATCACCAAACCGACAAATCCATCGACTTCTCTCTGCGCCCCATCGTTGGGGCACGCGAGTTCTTGGGCCTCCTCCTTCAGGACATGACTCATGCTGATCACCAGGCCCACAAGCACAAAGAAGTAGCTGACATTCTTGAGCAGGTGCCCGGCATGGAACATCCCGTCAAAAAATCCTCCCGAGAATGACATGAACATGGCCTGGCTGACGAAACTGATGATGAGCGCAAGGAGCAACCAATGTTCAAAAATGTCGTCTTTCCAGAGGCCCTTGCGCACATAGCCGATAAAGGCCAGCAAAAAGAAGACCGCGGGAATCAACTCCTCGAGCCCGTATGCCGTGATCTCCGGATAATACTTCCGGGGCATGGTGAAGAACGCCAAGATAAGAACAATCAGCGAGATGAAAGATCCGACGGCCAAGTACTTCAAGCGCCAGCTGATCTTCTCCGGCTGCCGCGTCCTCGGTTCTCTCCTCCAAGCCTGAACGCTGAGCCACAAGGAGACAGACAAAAAAAAGCGGGAGGCCAGCCCACTCCACGACATGAGCGATGGAAGCCCCGAAAGCAAGAGATCGGCAAACCACGGAGCAGATAAGAGTGCATGATATCCGTCCAGCAATCCGGCGCCCAGGAAGCCGATGCCGATCAGCGGGTAGAGATCGGCTTTCTTTCCCCGGAACAGCATGAGAGTCACAATGCCGATAAACAACGCCAGGATGGAGGCGCTTGCCTCCATCAGCGCATGCAGCTCGGTGCCGCCCTGCCAGGTGAAATCCCGCAGCAGAAGACGAACCGTCACCAGGCTGATAAAACACCCAATATAGGTCGCTTTCCTGCTGATCGTAATTTTATCCGGCGTCATGGTGTGGGCGACCGTCCTGTCTTCTTGCGACGGAGAAAGGACCACGAAATGCCATGCTCTTTCCTGAGGGCTCTCCCCCCTCGCCGACTACAATAGCGTGACATATCTATAAGGCCATTGCCATCTGCACTGTCAAGCACAAAAATTCCGAAAGGGACGAAGCAGTGCTCAAAAAGGGCCGGATCACGACCCCATCTCACGGTCATCTGCGGCCGGTTACAAATGGGGCTTGACATCCGCCTCGATTTGGAAATGATAGCTGCATGATGATGACCTCGCGTAATTGTGTCCACACCGCCCTGAAGGCGGCCTCCTTTGGCGTCACCGCCTTTTTGCTCGTGTCGTGCGCCGGGCGGGAGGTCGCTCCACCAGCGTCGGCCCCGCCTCCCCTCACCCGTGTCGACTCCCCACCCGAGTGGCGTCCCGGTGACCGATGGGTCTATGACTGGACGAGTGGAAACAACACCGGTACCAAGACGGTGGAGGTCCTCGAGATCAGAGAAGTGAACACCATTCGGTACTACGTGGTGAGGATTGGGGAGATCGATCACTACTACACCTTCGAACTGCAATGGTCTGGCAGCCTGCGGGATGGGCGCGTCGAGGCCCGCATGGTTCCTCCGCATCCATGGCTGGTCTGGCCCCTTGAAGTCGGCAAGCGCTGGGTCCACCGGGGGTCTTACGAGGAGCGCGATACGAAGAGCCAGCAAGACGACACCTTTGCGGTGGTCACCGCTGAGGTTGTCGCGGTCCCCGCGGGGCGGTTCCACGCATTCAAGGTGGTCCGCGAGGGGAGTCGCCGTGACTCCGACCAGTATTGGTACGCCCCCGAGGCCCGCTGGTATGTGCGATGGATCGGCCGACGCGGCGACGTCGAGTTTGAGGAGCGGCTTCGCATGCACGACACGGCCCCGAGGCTGATCCCCAAATCCACTCCTGAAACCCCAGCATCCAAGACGCAGTAGCATCAGCCACCCTCATCAGCGCTCAAGGTCCAGCCTTCACCATTGCTCCAAGGCTCGGTGGAAACCTCCGCAGAATCAGGAGCAGCACCCGGGCTCCCCTCCGGAACGCAGGTGTCATGCCGGACACGGTGCGGTTCCAGCTTCATGGGAAATGCTTCTTACGCTCCGTCCAAGTGATGCCCTCCGGAAACCGGAACTTTGTCAACGCATCCGCGCTCTCACTTCGGCCGCTGAACCACTCGTCCTGCTCCCAGAACACGCCCTGGGGGAAAAGCAACTTCGCCAGGACCCACTCTCCTGCTCCCTTCAGCGAGAGCGGCCTGAGCTCCCGTGCCTCCAAATGGTCGGCCTTGGGGAGGTAAACGATCGCCCGGACATCGCCCGCCAAGTCGGCCTCGGCGCGGAGCATGAAAGTGTACACGCCAGGCTTCAAACGAACGGAGAAGACCTCGGGAGGGGTGCCTCGCTCGGAGGCTCGGAAGATGTCCAGCAGCACTGTGTGAATTGGGGCGTCGAGACGTTCGGGGCGAGCGCGCCAGGTGGCTTTCACCTTCACCTGATGAGCGGCAACCCCGTCCGGCCACTCCAAGACCAGAAGGCCGTAGCCCGCGCTCCGTGGCGGGGCGTGAACTGTCACGGGCCGGCTCCGCTGTGGCGCCCCACCGTTCGACGGGATCTCAGCCCGCAGATTGA
>C687J35503_10000299_pt1 | contig 12716 bp, 8 predicted proteins | sample RifCSP19_3_FD_35503 | JGI IMG/M metagenome (IMG submission 35503)
GTCAGCATAGATCACTTTGTTGAGCAGGATCTGGATCGTTTTCCAGATTGAGAGTTGTTCTGGGTCGCTCAAGTCAACATCATCGATCGTTGGCTCTTCCATCGCGGCGATGTGGTCGGCGATCTTCAGATAAAGACGGCCGACAGGGGTGGAATCGTCCCGCGTTTCAATGATATGGATAGTCTCTTTCAATACCTTATCGAGGGGGTCGGCGATCATCATGTTCAAACCGACGCCCATCAACATAGCGCAACAAACCCGGTTGATCAAAGGCCGGTTTTCATGCGGCACAGCGTTAGATACGTTGGAAAGGCCGACAGAGATGACCGGAGGTGGATCCCAGGCATACTGCAGGGTGCGCACAGCCTCGATCAGCTGCGGGCAATACTCCTGCAGCCTGAGACAGTCAGCACCAGGGGATCGATAATCAGATTCTGCATCGGAAAATCGATCTCCATCATGCGAGGGATCAATTTCTCAAGGGCGATATTCACGCGTTCATCAGCAGCCACCGGGATCCCGCTGGCCCCCATCGTCAGGGCGATCAGGCGCGTGTCGTACTTTTTAGCTACCAGAGGCACTTTCTCCAGGCGTTCTGGTTCTGCCGAGGTGGAGTTAATGATCGGCTGAGCCTTGCTGATTTTCTTCAGGCCGGCTTCAATGCCGAGTAAGTTCGTCGTGTCGAAGCTGAGTGGGACGTCGACCACCGCTTCGACCGTCTCGACGATCCACGGAAAGACTTCTTCTCCGTCTTTCTTGCGCGGTCCCAGGTTCAGATCAAGGGCGGAAGCGCCAGCCTCGACTTGTTTGACCGCCAGTTCCTGGAAGAAACGGGCGTTCTTCGCGGCGAGCGCCTCCTTGACCTTATCTGAAATGATGTGGATATTCTCTCCAAGGATATACATGGGTGCCCTCCCTTACATTTTCTTGTCTGATATGGCTGCCTCTACCGTCGGAAAGCGGGAGAGGTCAGTATGCGGTAAAAACACGCTGACATGAACGCTTCGTAGAAAGTGTTATCCGCGGATAACTCGATGTAAGTCATCCGCGAGGCGATTTCCCTGACGCGTGCCCGCGCCTGGTGATCTAACAAAGCCAGGTATGCGCCGCGCACAGCGGTATTGCCCAGGAATTGAAACCTTTCCCAAGGTAAATCTGGGAGCAGGCCGATATCGATCGCCTTTTCGACGTTGATGTACTTGCCGAAGGAGCCACCAATCAGGACCTGCTCTGCCCATTCCAGGGGGATGCCGACACTATTGGCGAGGATTGTGAAGCCAGCGTAGATGGCTGCCTTGGCGCGCAACAGGTTGTCAACATCCACGTGGGTGATGGCGATGTCCCTTCCATGTCCCGTCTCTGCTGCCCAGGCGATGACATACTCCCAGCCGTGGTCACCTTCGCGGATGCGCGGGGTATCCTGTTGGTAATTGAAGTTGCCAGATTTGTCGACCACGCCGGTCAAGAACATCTCCGCCAGCAGGGCGATCAAGCCACTTCCGCACAGACCACGCGGCTTGACCCCGCCGATTACGCGGTAGGTTGGATTAAGCGTGTCACCGTTGATCCACACGTCTTCGATGGCGCCTTTGGTGGCGCGCATACCGTGCGCGACTCCCGCGCCTTCGAATGCCGGACCGGCTGAGCAGGCGCAGGTAACCAGCCATTCGCGCGAGCCCAGCACGATTTCTCCGTTGGTTCCCACGTCCATGAAGAGGGTGATCTTTTCAGCATCGTCCACCCCGGAAGAGAGTACTCCCGCGGTGATATCCGCTCCGACAAAACTGGCGACCCCGGGTAGACAATCCACCGTCCCGTCGGGGTGGATGTCGATCCCAACCTCACGTGCAGTCAGGGTGGGAATTTGATTCACGACCGTGATGAACGGCATCAAGCGGATGTTCTCGGCAGGGATGCCTAACAAGAGGTGGATCATGGTACTGTTGCCAACCAGGCTTGCTTTGACGATATCCCTGGGGCTGAGCGGCGGGTCTGACTTGACCCGTTTACAAGCCTGGTCGAGCAGCTCGTTGATCGTCTCCAGCACCAGGGAACGCATCTCTTCACCGCCGCTGTTTTTGCTGGCGTAGATAATGCGCGATACCACGTCTTCGCCGCGCGCGATCTGCTTATTATATTGAGCGACCTGGGCAGCTACCTTGCCGCTCCGCAAGTCGACCAACCATACAGTCACCGTGGTCGTGCCGATATCGATGGCTGCCCCCCATAAGGGTGTCTCGCTCAGGGGGGAGCCAGGGCGAACATCGATCAGGCGCGGCGGCGATCCGGGCCGGTCCCAGGCTTGTGTATCCAGGATGGCAGAGACACACCACTCGCTTTGGCGAAGAACATCGCTCAGGTGTCGTATCAGCCCAAGCGAGGCATGCATATCTTCAATACCGGCTTGCTGGCGAAGCGCGGTCTGCAGGCGGCTCCAGTCGTCCCGCTGGTCACTCATGTCTGGAGGTGTCAAAGTTATCGTTACGGCTTGGATCGTCTGGTCGTAGGCGGCGTCGTAACCTGGCGGGACGGTCACCTCAACAGCAGTGCGGTCGCTGGTCAGGAGCCGTTCGATTTTCTCTTGCGGCGGGATGGCGACAGAGATATCCCCTTCGATGACAGTCTGGCAGGCCAGAGCAAATCCCTGGGCGATATCCTCCTCAGACAAGCGGATGGTGCTTCGCCGGCGGACGTTCCCGGAAGTGACCTGGAGCGCACACCGTCCGCAACGTCCCTGTCCACCACAAGGTTGCATCAGCTCTACCCCGGCCGAGCGCGCTGCTTCGGCGAGAAGCGTGCCGGTCGGGACACTCACGGGGGTTGAAACTATATCAAAGTGGACGGTGTGTTCGACCATGATAAAGTGATCCGTGATGCGTGAAACGTGAAGGTATAAACGAAAGCGTTTATGGTGAAATTCTCGTTTTACATTTCACACTTCGCACATTACTTCTTTCACAACTCGCAATTCTCACAACGCCTGCTTCATGAAAGCCGGCAGGTCCACCGCCTCGCGCGGTCCAACCAGGATTTCCCAGCCGGGCAGCTCTTCTTCCAGCTCGCCGGAGAGCACCGCTACATGGCCTGGAATCACAACCCGCTTACGGCTGACTTTATCAGCCACGGAAAAGCCTTTAACCGCCTTGGCGATCCGTTCGGCGTCGAATTTCCCCGCCGCCCAGGCTGTGAGAACGCTCATCCCCTCTGCATCGGTGACAACTAACCAGGCCGGCAGTCCGGAGCCTTCGACTTCATTGGCGACACTGAAATAAGTGATGCTGAAGTTGGTCGTGACCAGGACCGGGTCTTCTGGTTTGGGGTTATTTATTTCATACAGCCCCGGCTGGACCTGGATGGGTTTCTGGGGGTCGGTGTAGATGTTTTGGCGCAGGACCAGCAGAGGATAAATCACCTCGGGGGCAAAATGGTCTATCACGATGAAACCGGCATACTTGGCGATCGATTGAGCTGCCAACATCGGTTCCAGGGTTGGATCGCCAACGTCGCCTGGGAAAGTGATCACGGGATAGCCTAAGGGGCGGAAGTTCTTTTTGAGGGCCAGGCGGCGGATTTGAGTGGCGTGGGTCAAAGCCGGGCCAAAGGTGCGCCCGCCAGGGTCGAGCACCAGGTCTTCCACGCCCTTGGACTTGACCTTTTCGGTGAGATCAGCCAGTTCCTCCAACGTGCTGGCGATCACAGCCAGGGCTGCGTGGTGCTTATGGGCGAGATCGGCCATTGCTTCCCAGTTCTGCGCATCTGCCCCATAAATTAACGGGCTTTCGCCATTCACTGCCTGCAGCCCGGCAGCCAGGATTTCGGGATTGCGACTTATCAGGATCAAGGGGCGGTGGCTCGCCTGGCGGACGGCAGTGACCGCTGCGGAGAATGTGGCGGCATCGCCAGACAGCGAAGCGACTGCAAATCCGTCCAGAACCAGGTCGATGCCGACATAATTAACTTTGAAACTATCGGCATGCGCCACTTTAGTTTTGATCTCTTCCGGAGTTTCCGTGTCGCGATAGCGGACGAACAAGCCAGGCATGTTGTAAAAAGTCTTTTCATGCCGGAATAAGACAACTTCATTGCCGGCTTTCACCTCGAAGCCATCGGATTTCAGTACCACCAGGCGGATCGGCGGGGCAGCCGATTCAGCCAGCTGCGCTTTGGATTCCTCACTGACATGCGGGCAGGCCGAAAGTTCTACTTGCTTGGCGGCCAGCTTCATGGCAAAGGCCAGGCAAGTCGGGAAGCCACAATCTTTGCAGTTCGTTTGGGGTAGGAGTTTGTAAATTTGGATTCCAGATAGGGCCATGGTTGTTTCTCCAATCGACGATTGACGAAAGACGAAGGACGAGGGATAAGGATGCCTTGGTCTTTGGTCGTTCGTCTCTAAGCGGTTTGGGGTACCGCCATCAGATCGGTGATCACAATGCGAAGGCGCCTGACGCTCTCTGGGTGGCGGAGCACCAGAATATCGGCGCCGGACTCCAGGAGGGTAGTGGCTGTCATAGTCTCCCAGTTGATCGCGCGTCCCAGCCAGTCTCCCCAGGCCTCGGGAACGCCTTCCCCGACTTTGGATTCCTTAGCCTTCCAGGCCTCAAAGCCGGGTGTGACGATCATCGGCAATTGGGTCATCGAGTCACCTTGCAAGGCCGCCAGCCGCAAGCGCTCCATCGCCGAAAAACCATATTCGATGCCGTATCCCAACGCGCCAGTGGTGGGGTCCATCAGAATGCGATCGAGCGGGAAGCCCATATCGCTGATCAGGATATTGAGTTGCTTGGCCAGATTGACATCCATCGGGGTGCGGGCACTGACCAGATGGCCGTTTGCCATGGCAGTCGCCACGATGGTGCGGTAATTCTTGTCTTCACACAATCCCAACACCAGGCGTTCGCCCTTGGTCGCTTCGGCCACTGCTACCAGCAATTCGTTATCGATGTCAGCCTGTCCGGGGCCAAATACGAGAAGAGGCAGACCGCAGGCTGCGAGGACAGCCTTGACAGCGGCTACTGCAGCCTGCGGGGTGTTGGGGTTTCCTGCCGCGTCGGTCAGGCTAAGGGAGAGTTGGATCAGGTCTGCGCCCGCGGCTTCGGCGGCTTTGGCCCAACTGACCGGGTTTTCGGCTGCCTCGCCCCAGGCTTTAAGTAGCAGGGGCGACCAATCATCTGGGCGGCGATCCTTGATCTCTACCGCGATCGCCGGTGGGTTGGGCATTTCGCTTTCGAAGTGCAAGAATGGCATGGATTTCTCGCCACCGACGGTGATCGTCCGGTGGCGTGTGCCACCTTCCGCAGCCGTCGCCCCCAAGCTGATGGTGCGGATAGCGCCAGGCCACTTATCTATGGGTATTTCGATGGGCATGGGCTTATACTCCTTGTTGCAAAGTTTATTTCTTAATCATATAAAAAGGGATAGAAGAAAGGTGAACAGGTCGCCACGCCAAACGCCAGAAGGTTGCGCACCAACCGCGAGTAAAAAGTATGAAGGATGAAGGTGGTTCGTCGCTCATAAGTACTGCCTTCATCCTTCTTCATCCTCTAGAAAATCGGATCCATTACCAGCGCTGGATGGCTCTTCTCCTCCATCCAGATGAGCAATTCTTCCACTGTGGTGGCATTCCGTTCGTCTGCGATCTTGTCGATCATGTCGGGATCACCTTCGCGGATTGCGACTGCCTGGAATTCTTCAGCCATAGTCTCCTTGAGCACTTTGCTCATCCACACCACGCGCTTGAAGCCGCCATCGGCGTAGATGAACTTGGGACTGATCAGGTAGTACTTGCCGACGCCCATCACTCCAGGAGTCTGTAAGCCGCCGCCAGCGACGCCAGCTAATGTGCTGAAGGTCATCCCAGCAGGGGTCATGCTGGTGTCCTCGCGGCTGACAACCATCACGCCATTGGCTTCTGGGATCAGCATGACGATGCACTCGAAGCAGCCGCATGCAGTCATGGGGTTTTCCATGATGGAGTACATGGCTACTTCTTGAACCACGCCGTGCGAACCGATCTTGGCATAATCGTTGGTACCGGTCCAATATCCCTTGAGCGGGTCGACCGATTTGCCTAGTTTGATCGGCTGGTTGGGGCCAGTGGGATTGATGCTAAAGGAAGCCTTGCAGTCCAACCAGTTGTATGCGCCGCACAGACCCAGCCGTTCTGGGCTGATTACGCAAACATGGTTCGGGGCGAAGGATTGGCACAGGGTACAGGAGTAGAACTCTTCGACCGAGCTATCCACCAGGTCGGCCAGGCGTTTGTTGCGGAAATCGTAAGCTTGCCGGGCTTTACCCAGCCATTCCTGCATCAGGGTTGGTTCGGTGTAGATGGTGACCTGCACCTTGTCTACGATAGCGCCGAAATCGTCGTGGAAGCGAGCATGCAAGATTTTACCGAAGTGCTCCAAGTTGAAACCCTTATCAGCGGCTGCGCTAGAAATGCGGATCCAGGCGATATCGCGCTGTCCGATATGCTGGATTCCAGAAGCGCCGTTAATAAAGTAGTGAATCTGGCGTTCGAGCACTGGCTCGAAGTCTTCCTGCATCTGCCGGCCGGCGACTCTCACCACGATGCCCATGTCCAGGCTGCCCTGGGAAGGCACGTCTTCGAACCCAGGCCCCACGACCTCGACCTTGCCATCCACGACTTCGTCCAGGGGGGCCATGCGCAGGAATTCGAAGCAACGCGAGTATTTACCGCCGAATTCGATGCGCATATCAGATTTCCGCACCACCTCGCCTTCAAAGGCTGAACCGTAGGGTACCGGCACGGGGACATCCGCCATCTTGACCTTGACGCCGCGCACCTCGATGCACTTCTGTACCAGCCTTTCGGCGCGTTCGAGATCGTCTTTGCCCTCGATTTCGTTGAAAGGCATGCTGACAACATGCTCGTAAGTGGTGACGCCGGTCGGCAAGATCTCGGGGATGACGGTGTCGGCGATAACCGGGAAGCCGAAATTAATCGCCCCGGCTGCTGCGGCGTACTTCAAGTCGTCCACCTCGCCCAGGGCGAGCACAAAGGCGAAGACGCGGTTTTTGTTATAGAGCAGGATGTCGCGCGCCATACCACCCTTTAAGCCTCCAAAGGTCAACGCCGAGCGGACGGCAAAGCCAAGTGCATAGATGGCGCTGATCGTGTCAGTGCCGAAGGGCACCGTGTAGGTGTCGTAACCCAATTCGACGCCTTCCTCGTTCAACTGGTGGATGATACTGCGCCCGTTCACGTTGCCAGATAGGAAGGTCAGGATGTTGCGCCGCTGGAGCTCGCGCACGATTTTTACTGCCACCTCGTTAGTCCTGGCAGCGCCAACGATGGCCGCGAAACCAGGCATGCGCCCGTCCACCAGCTGGATGCCCCATGAGCGCAACTGGATATCGTCAATCGGGCCGTTCAGGTGACTGTCGGCGCCATTGCCGCCCAGGTTTGCGTCTGGGCTGGTGAAAGCCGTGCCACCGGCCAGCTTGAAACCGGGCATAGTTTCCGGTTGCAGCTGATAGGCGAAACGCACCGCCTCAATCGTCTCCGCAGCGAGCAGAGTCGCCATACCGCTGTCCAGGGTTTCCCCCAGGTATGGCGTCCAGTGCTTGGAGGAGGGGGTGGGATGCAAGAGCTGGCGAGCGTGTTGGATGACCGGTTTCAGCTGCCCCAGGGTCTCGATCTGGACTCCCGTCATTCCGAGAATCAAGGGCAGATAATAGGCCGTGTTGGGGAAGGAAACCGGAGTCTCTGGCCCTTTTTCCTGCAAAGCCTTTTGGAGCATGAGCTCAGCTTCGGTGACCAGGGCGTTAGCGCCACGAATGGCGCGGGTAGCGATGTATTTTGACATAGTTTCCTCTCCTCTAGTCCGCAGCCACGCCGTAAAGGGCGGCCACGCGTTGCTCAAGCGGCAGTTCCTCGAGTTCAAGCATACGCGCATCTCCGCTCTTCCCAAAGCGATTAGCATCGTATGCAGGCAATCCGAGGGCCGCGCGCTTCTTGTCGATATGCTCGAGTGTCGAGCGGATCATCTCGTCGGGATCGGCGATAAACTCCAGCTTGCCGCCGTACAGTTTTTCCCAACCTTCGCTGATATAGCGCAGCACGATNTCGCTGTCTTCGACTCGGTCAGGCATACCGCTGACTGGTGAAGACCCGCCGAAGATAACATACGCNCCNGAAGCCACACAATATGTGGCGATGGCCAGGGCTTTCTCGCTCATCCATTCAGGCGCCAATCCAACCGCTGGCACCTGATCGATATCGTCGCCCAGCCCACCTTCCTCGACCATCTGGGTGAGCACGGTCAGGATGCGGGTGTTGTCCACGCAAGAACCCATGTGCAGTACAGGAGGGATGCCGACAGCTTCGCACACTTCGCGCAAACCTGGGCCAACCTGGTCGAGGCCGGCTTCGCCGAGCAGTAAGCCCAGCTTGGCACTGGCGATGGCACCACAACCAGTCTGCACGATCAATACATCTTGTTTCAGAAGATCCCGGACGACTTTGGTGTGCAAGTAGTCTTGCGAGCTGCGCGGGTTGTTGCATCCGACGATNGCCGCCACGCCGCGGATCCTCCCGGTCATNATAGCGTCATTGAGCGGCCGGAAGGAAGACCGGTAGGAACCACCNAGCATGTAATTGATATATTCGTGGGAGAAGCCTGGGATCAGGTCTTCACGCACCTGCGGGATGTGGGTTTCGCCACGATTCTGGTAGTTGTCGATGGCAGTACGCAGGATTTGCTTGGCGATAGTCAGCGCCTTGTGCTCATCGAACTCGATGTGGGTTGCGCCTTTGATCTTCACCTTGGGGGAGGTGGTGATCACCTTGGTGTGGAAATTCCCGGCCAGATCGACCAGAGCCTGCATGATGCACTGGACATCTACTACCATGGCTTCGACCGACCCGGTCAGGATGGCCAGCTCCTGGTGGAGGAAGTTGCCAGCAGCAGGGATGCCCTGGCGCATGAGGATCTCGTTCGCCGTGCAGCAGATGCCAGATAGGTTAATGCCTTTCGCTCCGGCGGCTTTGGCGTATTCGATGATCTCGGGGTCTTGCGAAGCGGTGACGATCATTTCGCTGAGGGTTGGTTCGTGACCGTGAACGACCACATTGACCATATCGTCCTTCAGCACGCCCAGGTTGGCCTGCCCAAGCAGCGGGGCTGGCGTCCCGAACAGGATGTCGGCCACATCGGTGGCGATCATGCTGCCACCCCAACCGTCAGCCAATCCCGTGCGGATAGCATGTTGCAAGATGTGTTCCGGGTCCTGGTCATCACCAATATGGGTGCGGTGCAAGGCTTCGACGACTTCCCGGTCGATGCCGCGCGGGATCACACCGCGCTCTTTCCATAATTCCTGGCGTTTCTTGGGGGCGCGGATGACNGGAGCGATGGCNCCTTTTTGCTGGCCGAATTGCGAGATATATAGATCGGCCAGGTCGTTGGCGATCTCCTCGGGAGAGCGCTTCTCGATCGGGATGTCGTATTTGGCGGCAATCGTGCGCAGCTTAGCTACATCCTTGATCGTGTAGCCTTCGGCGACTCCTTCGGCCACAGCTTTGAGGGTGAAAGCCATGTCCCGCCCGTGGTCTGAATGGGCTGCGCTCCCAGCGGCGATGGCGCGGATCAAGTTGCGCGCCTGGATCGTATCTATGGTGGCGCCACAAATACCGGTTTGCCCTTCTTTAGTCAGGCGGCAGGGTCCCATGCCGCACAATTTGCAACACATCCCGGCTCCACCGACGTTGCAGGGAGCGAGATTGTCCGCCCGGGTGAAGGCTGTGCTGATCCCCAGCTCGTCTGCCCGGATCAGCATGGCTTGTGCTGCAGGGTCGATTGTTTGTTCCTCTATGCTTCTTTTTCGAGCCATCGCTAATTCTCCTCATCCATGGTTTTAATAACGCCCATCCCTGGACAAGGCCACAATGGACGTCCAACTTCTCCAACATTCTGCGCGAAGCTAATCGCCTGCTTGGTCTGCTCGTAGATGGCGGTGTGACGGAAGAAGATTTCATCACCGTTCTTGGAGGTGGCTGGGGAACCTTTTTCAGTGATGACTGACCAATCGCCAAGGTAGCCCGCTTCCTCGAGTTTTACACGAACTTCAAGATCGTTTACTTTCTCTGGGTCGTACGTCACCTCGACCACCTGGAAGGCGCTGCTGGCATAGACATCGCTTACGCCGGGTATCGCCAACAGGATGCGCCTCACTTCGAGGACATGGTGATCGCCATACATGGTTGGAAGTTCAAGAGTGGTCTTTTTCATGAGCACCTTTCCCTGTTTAGATTGTTTCCAAACTAGTTAATATGTCGGGAAATCTGGCTATTTCCCTAGATATAGTATAAATAGGCCTTCAGATTGTTTTTAGTACCACCTGTCACGAATAGTTTGGATATTTGTCACACCTGCCTGGAAAGGCGCTTCTTTGTGCTGGGTCTTGACGAATGAGCGGTGAACATATATAATAAATCAGGTAAATTTAGTCTAATCTAATTAATAATTTAGATTTTCGCTTAGGAAATTCTTATGAACGATAAACGTTTACTACGACCATTGACACGCCGCGATTTCTTAAAAACCCTCTTGGGGGGAGGGCTGGCGGCTAGTGGTATGGCGGCCAGCCAGGGTTTATTGACGCGTGGCCGCGCAGCCACGCACATAACCGGTGGGCACGCCGCCCATGAAAATGCTTCGAAACAGGTTGGTGGCCATGCGCATGGTGGGACAGGCACGGTCGGCCAGGTAGACCACGCCGCCAACGGCTTTGATCCGTCAGAGATGCTCTCTGATTGGGATTATGGCCAGGTCAGCACGTTGCCGAGTGGACAAACATTGCGTGAATTCCACATTGCTGCGGTCGATAAAGAAATTGAAGTTGCCCCAGGGGTGTTCTTCCCAGCCTGGACTTATAACCAACGTGTTCCCGGTCCCAGCCTGCGCTGTGTGGAGGGAGATCGCATCCGCATTAAGTTCGTCAATGCTGGCAGCCACGCGCATACGATCCACTTTCATGGCATCCACTCGGCGCGCATGGACGGAGTGCCGGGAGTCGGCGCGGGCGAGATCGCTCCTGGGGAAGAAACATTCTACGAGTTTGATGCCTATCCTTTCGGCTGCCACCTTTACCACTGCCATGCCAATCCGCTCAAGCGACATATTCACAAGGGATTGTATGGAGCCTTTGTCATCGACCCTGATCCCGAGAAGTATCAAGGAGAGGAACACGCACTCGCCAAGGCTCGCAATCACCAGTATCCCGAGAGCCAGGAATTCCACGAGATGGTGATGGTGATGAACGGCTTCGACACCAACTTCGATGGTGAGAATGAAGTGTATGCGGTGAACTCGGTGGCCTTTGCTTACATGAACCAGCCGATCAAAATTAAACAAGACCAACCTCAGCGGCTCTACCTGGTCAACATTACCGAATTTGATCCGATTAACTCAATCCACATTCATGCCAACTTCTTCGATTATTACGATCATGGCACGACGCTCAGGCCTACACACAAGATCATAGATACGGTTATGCTTTGCCAGGCGCAACGCGGCATCCTTGAGTTTTCGTTCAAGGGATTTGAGCCAGGGCTCTATATGTTCCACGCCCATCAAAGCGAGTTAGCCGAGCTGGGCTGGATGGGTTTCTTCGAAGTCACCGGGTGAAGCCACTGGATGAACACTACCATTGATTTCACCGAACGAGAAATCTGGAAATGAGAAGATGACTATATTAGATAAGAAATTATCCACTCGCCTGGCCAGCCTGCCTTGGTGGGTTTCCGGGCTGATCCCACTGTTGGCGCTCGGCTTAATGCTGGCGGTTTTTGCATTTGGAAATCCCCTCGCGTTGTTTACCGCTCATCTACCCCCGGTAGAAAGTCTTAACCTTGAGCGCATCCGTGTCGTGGAGGGTGGCTTTGAGGTTACACTGGTCAATGGCGGCCCACATCCGGTTACCGTCGCGCAGGTGACCGTGGACGACGCCTACTGGCATTTCGACATCACCCCTTCGCCGACCATTCCGCGCCTGGGGCGTGCCAGGCTGCACATTGCCTATCCCTGGGTGGAAAATGAGCCGAACGTGATTAAAGTCATCACTGCCACAGGGCTGGCCTTCAGCGGTGAAGTTGCCCTGGCGACTCTATCCCCTACGCCTGGTTTGAATGAGTTCCTGGCCTATGGATTGCTGGGGATTTATGTAGGCATTCTCCCGGTGGGCTTGGGGATGTTATGGTTTCCGGCTATGAAAAAGATGGGGCGCAAGTGGTTGGGGGCGATCCTGGCTCTCACCATCGGCCTGCTCGTGTTTTTACTGCTCGACACCTTGTTAGAATCGTTTGAGATGGCGGGTGAACTGCCGGGGGTGTTCCAGGGCATCCCGTTGGTGCTTTTTTCAGCTTTGATCACCTGGCTGGCTCTGCTGGCAGTTGGGGCGCGCCGCAGATCTACCTCGAATTTAGCTCCAGCCCGGAAAAGTCTGTATCTGGCTGGCCTGATTGCTTTCGGCATCGGGTTGCACAATCTGGGAGAAGGCCTGGCGATCGGGGCTGCCTTTGCGATCGGCGAAGCAGCGCTCGGTTCGTTCCTGGTGATCGGGTTTATGCTGCACAACGTCACCGAAGGGGTGGGAATCGTTGCTCCCCTGGTGCCCTCCACCCAGCGAAAGGACATCGCCGGAGATCAGGAGGTCGCTGAAAGCCCGCGGCTGGTTACTTTCCTGGGGTTAAC
>C687J35503_10000306_pt1 | contig 12638 bp, 10 predicted proteins | sample RifCSP19_3_FD_35503 | JGI IMG/M metagenome (IMG submission 35503)
TGTCCTTATAGGTCTTATTACGTTGATCCAATATATTGACCAAACGATGTCTCATAAGTTTCAAAGGCTAGCAATGGTAGATAATCCAGGCCTTATGGCACTCCCCTCCGCCATTAATTTCATAATCCTTGGACTGGCTTTAATATTGCTGAGTTTTAGGCTGCGCTACCATAGTCTCATCCAGACTCTCGGTCTCATATCAGCCTTTGTGGGCTTCCTGATTCTTTTAGGTTATATTTACAGCTATTCCCTGCCTTATAAATTGCATATCCCCACGCCTTCAGCGCTGCACTCAGCTCTAGTTTTCATCCTGTTAGGTTTAGGTATCATGTCTGCCCGTCCAAACCATGGCTTTATGGGAATTATTGCAAGCGACCGTGCAGGCGGCTTTATATCGCGTCGTATCTTGCCTTTGGCTATCGGTTTTCCCTTAATAATGGGCTGGCTTACGTTAGAAAGTCGAAATACAGGGCTCTACGGTATCGAATTCGGTATGGCGTTGCAGGTGACGTTGTTCATCGTCATTTTCACAACAGTAATATCGTTAATTGCCGTTAAACTCAATCGGGCTGATGCTGAGCGCGAGCAGGCAGAGGAGGCACAAAAAGAGAACTTAAACCAATTGAGCAAAAAGAATCGTTACGAGACAATCATTAGCACTGTAACAAGGAGTGCCTATCACTCTATCAATCCGCAGGAGGTTCTGGAAAATGCTGTTGATGTCATAAGTACGAATATTGATGGGGTGGAAAACGTTTCAATTTTTCTAGTCGAAGGAGAAGAGGCGATTCTAAAGTCTTATAGAGGCTACCCTGATTGGTGGGTTAAGCGAGTGGGAAGAATCCCCTATCCTCAAGGCTTTACATGGAAGACAATTATAGAAGGGAAGCCTAGATATGTTGCAGATGCAGAAAAAGATACAGTTATCGGTCCTGCTTGGAAAGAATTAGGGACAAAAAGCTATTTGTCTATGCCGATTCATTTTGAAGGCAAGACAGTAGGATGCATAAATATAAATTCTTTAGAAAAGAATGCTTTCGATGAAGAAGAGTTAAAGCTACTAGAGATTGTTGCACGACAAGTAGAGGTGGCAATTAATAATGCACAGCGGATTAAGGCATTGCAAAGTAGCGAAGAAAGGTATCGGGCTTTATATGAAGATAACCCGTCAATGTACTTCACAGTGGATACAAACGGAACTGTTCTTTCTGTCAACCTATCTGGAGCAGAGCAACTTGGTTACACCGCTCAGGAATTGGTTGGGCAATCGGTGCTTAGTGTTTTCTACTCAGACGATCAGAAATCAGTTTTAGAGCTGTTGAGTAGGTGTTTAGAGTACCCTGGACAGATCTTTCAACGGGAATTTCGCAAGGTTTGCAAGAACGGGAGCATATTATGGACAAGAGAGAGTGCCCGCACCGTACCAGACGCTGATGGTAGTCTAGTTATCTTCATTGTTTACGAGGATATTACTGAACGCAAGCTGGTGGAGCTAGAAATCAAACGACTCAACAAAGAGCTGGAACAGCGTATCCTCGAACGGACTGCCCAACTCGAAGCCACTAACACGGAATTGGAAGCGTTTACCTACTCTGTTTCCCACGACTTACGTGCCCCGCTTCGCCATATCGCTGGGTTTACGGATTTGCTGAACAAAAATGCTTCCTCAAACCTTGATGAAAGGAACCAGCGGTATCTGATGATGATCTCGGAGTCAGTGAAAAAGATGGGTGATTTGATTGAAGACCTATTAGCGTTTTCACAGCTAGGACGTTCTGCAATGCAAAAGACCAAGATCAGCCTAGAACGACTTGTCCAGGAAGTTCTACATGATTTCGGAGAAGAGACAGATGGACGAAACATTCTTTGGAAAATTGACCTATTGCCTGAGGTGTATGCCGACCTATCAATGCTACGAGTCGTACTCGTCAATCTAGTTTCTAATGCGGTGAAATTTACCAGCACACGCTCGCAAGCCGAGATTGAAATCGGGTGCACATCGGGTAAAGAAAATGAAATCGTGGTCTTCGTTCGTGATAACGGTGTTGGATTAGATATGAAATATGCACATAAACTCTTCAATGTGTTCCAACGTCTGCACCATGCCGATAAGTTTGAAGGCATAGGTATCGGGCTTGCTACTGTCCGGCGCATCATTCATCGCCAAGGAGGCCAAACATGGGCTGAAGGTTCGATAGATGGTGGTGCAACCTTTTACTTTTCACTTCCTAAATCATAAGGAGGGAAATAAGTTATGGCTGAAATAAAAAGAATTTTGTTGGCCGAGGACGATCCAAAGGATGTAGAGCTTACACTTACAGCTCTGGAGGCAAACAATCTCGCCAACGAGGTTGATGTGGTTCATGACGGTGAACAAGCCCTGGATTATTTGTATCGCCGGCGAGACTTCAAAATGCGCAGTGATCATAACCCAGCCGTTGTGCTGCTTGACCTGAAGATGCCCAAATTAGATGGTTTGGAAGTACTACGAGAGATCAGGGCCAATGAGCAATTGAGCTTGATTCCGGTGGTAATGCTCACATCTTCTCGGGAGGAAAGAGACTTGGTAGAGAGTTATAAACTTGGAGTAAACGCCTATGTAGTGAAGCCTGTTGATTTTGATAAGTTTATCATTGCCGTTAAAGAACTGGGGATGTTCTGGGCTATCATCAATGAGCCGCCGCCAGGAAGCACGCCTAGAACCAAGCAGTTATAAACATTGTGAAGAAATCGCCATAGAAAAGACATGAATTTAATGAAATCAAGATTGCGTATTCTCCATCTCGAAGATAATCAGTATGACTCAGATCTCGTTCAGGCAATACTTTCCGCGGAAGCCATTGATTGCGATGTGGTCCGCGTTGAAACCCGCTCTGATTTTCTTGCCGCCGTTGAACAGGGAGGATTTGACATATTCCTTACCGACTATACACTTCCTTCGTTCGATGGCGTGTCCGCGTTAGCAATCGTTCAGGAAAAATGTCCAGAGGTGCCATTTATCTTCGTCACAGGAACACTAGGCGAAGAAATCGCGATTGAAACCCTCAAGAGCGGTGCTACAGATTATGTTCTTAAAGAACGACTATCACGGCTTGCGCCCACATTGCGTCGGGCATTACGTGAAGCTGAGGAGCGGTCAGAACGCAAGCGGATTTCAGCAGAATTGGAACAGGCCCGTCAGCGAGAACTGCAAATGAGGGATGAATTTCTCTCCCACGTCTCGCACGAACTCCGCTCACCCCTGTTTGCTATTTATCAGTTCATCACTATTCTATTAGATGGGTTGGCTGGTGAACTCAATCCAGAACAACTTGAGTACCTGAAGATTGCGCTAAAAAATGTTAACCAGCTCCAGACTATGATTGAAGATCTTCTGGAAATCAGCCGTATCCAAGTTGGAAAATTATCTGTTGAGCCTAAACCCATCTCTTTGACCAATATAATTGACGAAACACTTAGTTCATTCCATGAGATTGCTGCTGCGAAAGGTATTACTCTGTCCGCTGACTTTCCCAGCGAACTCCCTTCCGCCTATGGCGATCCACAGCGTATCCGACAGATTCTTACTAACTTGGTCGAGAACGGGATCAAATTTACACCTGAAAATGGAATGATTAACGTCGGGGTTCAGGTTTCTAATGAAGAACCTAACTTTCTTTGTGTGTCTGTATCGGATAACGGGTGTGGGATCAGCTCCGATGATACAAAAATGATCTTCGGTCGACTGTACCAAGCGAAAAACACTGTCGAAGCCAGCCGCAAGGGTCTCGGAATCGGCCTCTACATCTGCAAAGATTTAGTCTCTCGCCATGGTGGACGAATCTGGGTCGAAAGCCAGATCAGGACAAGGTAGCACATTTTTCTTCACCCTACCGATTTTTTCACCTAGGTCTCTGCTTGCCTCTCTTCTCACAACCGAAAACCTGCTGAAGGGTTTGGTAGGACTTATCGCTGTTGAGATATNCACACCTGAAAAACATCCACTGACAAGAACCAACGAAACAGTACTACCAGAGGTTCGCACTATTGTGGAGCGTAGTATACTTCCCTTTCAAGGTCTGCTCNTGCATGAGACGGACACAAAATGGGGAGAAACCTTATTAGTGGTGACNTGTGCTGATCAGAGAGGCGTAGAAATAATAGTACAGCGAATTCAGGAACAATTAGCACATTACAAAGATTCTNGCANCGCCGACTTCGACTCAGCGGTTTCCTTCACCATGATAGATATTCCGTCTGGAATTAACAACAAACCATTGGAGCAAGTNGTAAGAGATGTTGCAAACATAATCGAAGACNTGATAAAAGCTAAATATTCCCAAAAAGGAGNAATCAAATGTCTAAGAGAAAAATCCTCATAGTGGAAGACGACCAAGATGTCCTCCTTGGNCTGAGTATACGATTGAAGGCNAGCGGCTACTCAGTNGTCTCTGCCACTGATGCTGCTTGGGCAACCACCGTTGCCCGAAAAGAGAAACCAGATTTAGCCATAGTTGACCTNGGACTACCGGGTGGTAACGGCTTCCTAGTTATTGAGCGGCTGAGATCTATTATGGACGTTCACATTCCGATAATCGTTCTCACTGCCTGGGACCCTACTATAAACAAGGAGCGGGCTTTCAAAGCTGGTGTAGAGGCTTTCTTCCAGAAGCCTGTCGATAACGACGAATTCTTAGCCGCTATTCATAAAGCCCTTGGAAAGTCTGGCTGACGTATGCAATGGAAAACGTGAAGTTACCTTGAAGTTAGCCCCAAGCTTAAGGAGCTTGTAAGCTTTTCAATGTGGAATTTCTGGCTACGATAGCCTTGAGAACATCGATCTCTCACTCAAGGATTAACATTATAAAGGGGGGATAGTCTTGAATGGTGACACTTTCTTCACCTTTCAAACGTAACATCACAGAGTGCGAATAATTAGAGCAAGCCCTAAGGGAAAGCATTGCCTAGTTGGCCAAAAAGAATCGTTACGCGACAATCATCAGTGCTGTAATGAAAAGTAATGGAAGTTATTGATAATTGTGTTAATTTATTATATGTTAAATATATAAGGAAGGAATATAAGGATGGGGTAAATGGAAGAAAAAACAAAACAGTCAATAAGTCGCTTTGGCGATATATTGGTAAAACAAGAGGTTATTAATCCAGGTCAACTAAAAACCGCTATCGAGGAACAGAAACGTACCGGAAAAAGACTGGGTGATACCCTAGTTAGGTTGGGTTATATAAGTCAATATGAGCTCGTTGCATTTCTAAGTAAGCAATACGGAGTTCCAGCTATTAATCTCGATGAATTCGATGTAATGCCAGAGGTTTTAAAATTTATCCCACGAGAATCTGCAGTTAAACACTCCCTTATTCCCATAAATCGATCAGGGGGAACACTAGTTGTGGCTATGTCAGACCCCTCCAATATATTTGCGATTGATGAGCTAAAATTTGCTACTGGACACAACATTGAAGTGGTAGTTGCTTCAGAAGATTCAATTAAAAACGCAATCGAGAGGCATTATGGAGACAGGAAGNACGAGAGGGCGAAGATACATATAGANGANACNGGGGGATCAATCGACGAGATAATGGGAGAGATTGANTATTTCATTGCAGAGCTGGGTAAGACGGAAGAGATGGAGGTTGATGACTTAGCCAGNGCATCAGAAGAAGCACCTGTTATTAGACTTGTAAACCACATCCTTGTTAATGCAATAAGACATGGTGCAAGTGATATCCACATCGAGCCATATGAAAAGGACTATAGGGTGAGATATCGAATTGACGGAATCCTTTACGACACTATGCGACCTCCTTTTAAGATAAAAAACGCGATCTCTTCTAGGGTGAAGATTATGTCGAACCTTGATATTGCTGAGAGAAGACTTCCTCAGGACGGTAGAATAAAATTAAGGCTCGGTCAAAGGGGGGCTATGGAATATCGCGTCTCAGTCATTCCGACGATTTTTGGGGAAAAGGTAGTGCTCAGGCTTCTTGATCAATCATCTCTGCAACTCGACTTAACTAAACTTGGTTTTGAAGAAGAACAGCTTACAGCGTTCAAGGATTGTATTTATAAACCCTATGGCATGGTTTTGTTAACGGGTCCTACAGGAAGTGGAAAAACGACTACACTCTATTCAAGCCTTATAGAGCTAAATCGTACGGAGTCTAATATCTCTACGGCTGAAGACCCTGTTGAATATAGCCTTCAAGGAATAAATCAGGTCCAGATACATGAAGAGATTGGGCTTACTTTTGCAGCATGCCTTAGATCGTTTTTAAGGCAGGATCCAGATATAATTCTCGTTGGAGAAATTAGGGATTATGAAACCGCAGAGATTGGTATTAAAGCGGCCCTCACTGGTCACTTAGTACTTTCGACACTCCACACAAATGACGCTCCTTCAACTATTACGAGGCTACTTAACATGGGCGTTGAGCCATTTCTAGTTACTGCGTCTTTGAACTCGGTAGTCGCACAAAGGCTTGTAAGACTGATTTGTGCCCGTTGTAGAGAAGAGGTAAACATTTCGCCTCAGGTTTTGATTGACTTAGGGGTATCACCGAAGGAGGTATCCGAATATAAGGTTTATAGAGGTAAAGGCGATGGTTGCAAGCATGCCTTGGTACCGGATACAAAGGAAGAATAGCTGTATATGAAGTTATGGTACTAACCGATGAGTTAAAAGAGTTTGTTTTAAGTGGAGCGTCTGCAATTGATCTTAAAAGAGAAGCTGTAAGGCAGGGAATGAAAACACTTAGGCAGAGTGCCCTTTTCAAACTTAAACATGGTATAACGACAATTGAGGAGGTAGTAAGAAATACAGCATCAGATAATTAGGAGGTATTAACATGGCCGCAACACTTCATGAGCTTTTAAAGGTAATGGTAGATAGCAACGCCTCAGATCTTCATATTACTACTGGCTCTCCACCAATGATCAGGCTTGATGGAAAGCTCGTTCCTATTAAACACCCACCGCTTACTCCACCTGAAACCAAGGATTTATGCTATAGTGTCATTAAAGATCTGCAGAAACAGAAGTTTGAAGAAAACTGGGAGCTTGACTTTTCATTTGGTCTCCAGGGACTAAGCCGTTTCCGTGCTAATATCTTTATGCAAAGAGGAGCTGTTGCAGGGGCTTTTCGACTAATTCCGTTTAAAATAAGGAATCTTAGGGAACTTGGACTGCCACCTGTTGTTTCAGAGCTAGCAAGAAAACCAAGGGGTCTCTTGCTCGTAACTGGCCCTACAGGTTCTGGAAAGACCACTACCCTTGCCGCTATAATAGACCAGATTAACCAAGAACGCCATGAACACATAGTCACGATTGAAGACCCTATTGAATACCTTCTACAACATAAGAACTGCCTTGTAAATCAGAGGGAGGTAGGAAGCGATACCAAGAGCTTTCATGACGCTCTAAGAAGCGTTCTCAGGGAAGACCCGGATGTAATTTTACTTGGAGAAATGAGAGACCTTGAAAGTATAAAGATAGCCCTGGTTCTTTCTGAAACAGGGCATTTAACACTTGCAACACTACACACAAACACAGCCGTTCAAACAGTAAACCGTGTAATTGACGTTTTTCCTCCGTACGAACAGCCTCAGATTAGGGCACAACTGTCTTTTGTCTTGGAGGGGATACTCTGTCAGACACTTATACCTAAGATTGGGGGTGGAAGGGTGCTCGCTGTAGAGGTGCTTGTTCCCAATCCTGCTGTTAGGAACCTTATCAGGGAGGATAAAGCGCATCAGATTTATTCGCAGCAGCAGATAGGGCAGGATAAATGGGCGATGCAGACCCTAAACCAGAGTCTTGCCGATTTGCAATTGAAAAAACTTATAACCTATGACGATGCAATATTAAGAAGCCAGGACCCAGAGGAATTAAAAAAACTGCTTTCAGCACCTAATGCCAAGATAGAGCGGGCAGTTAGACAATAGCTATGAACCTTAGATGTCATATTGATTTGTAACGGTAAAACAAGGAGGGTAGAAAGATGGCGGTATATGTTTGGGAAGGAAGGATAAGAGGCGGTAAAACCCAAAAGGGGGAAATGGAAGCCCCTAGTAAATCTGCAGTGATAACCCGCCTGAGGCAAATGCAGATCCATCCTATACCTGAAAAGATTAAAGAAAAGGGAAAACTTTTCAGGTTTAACCTCCAATTCGGAGGTGTTCCTAATAAAGATCTCGTAGTGTTTTCAAGGCAGTTATCTACTATGATCGATGCAGGTCTCCCTCTTGTTAAGTCACTTGATACATTAATTGTTCAACAGAACAATGTTAAGTTTAAAAATATAATAACCAATGTAAAAGAAACGGTAGAAGGGGGCTCAACCTTTGCAGATGCGCTTGCTAAACACCCAGGCGTTTTTAATGACCTCTTTGTAAATTTAGTAAGGGCTGGAGAGACTGGCGGTGTTCTTGATACGATTCTCCAAAGACTCTCGGCATACTTAGAGAAAATGGAGAATTTAAAGAGACGCATCAGGGGGGCAATGGTTTATCCCGCTGTTGTAATAGCTGTGGCAATTATAGTCCTCTCAATAATAATGATCTTTGTTGTCCCTGTTTTTGCAGAGCTCTTTAAGGACCTAGGCACCACACTTCCTGCTCTCACTCAATTTATTGTGAACGTGAGTAGTTTTTTAAGAATAATATTGTTTACATTCTTATAGCCGTAGCCTATTATCATTCAGTATCGCCGCAATTTATAGACGTTCTAAGCGAGGAAGAAAGATCATCGATGCCTTCCTTCTTAAAATCTGGATAGTAGGAGACCTAATTCTCAAAACCGTTCTTGCTAGGTTCTGCAGAACACTTGCTACACTTACAGCAGGCGGCATACCAATATTAGACGGACTAGAAGTTACCGCAAAAGCATCCGGCAATAAAGTGACGGAAGAAGCTATTCTACAGGTAAGAAAGGACGTATCCGAGGGGAAAACACTTGCCGAGCCGCTATCAGAAAAACCCAAGATATTCCCGCCTATGTTGGTGCAGATGATTGCCGTTGGCGAGCAAACAGGAGCTTTAGATGATATGCTCAACAAAGTTGCAGACTTTTACGAGGAAGAGGTTGACGTTGCCGTCGCAGCATTAATGTCAGCGCTTGAACCGGCAATGATTGCTGTTCTAGGCGGGACTGTAGGAGTGATAGTGATCTCTATGTATCTTCCCATGTTTAAACTTGTATCCACGCTTGCTCAATAATACTTATATTATCACTGAGCAGAATGAACTATAGCAGTGACACTGATAAAGGACTCAAGGTCTTTGTAGTTTTAAGGGTCATAGTTATTACCCTTCTTCTTGGTACAGGGGCCTTTTTTTATTTTAAAATTGGTTTGAGAAATGAAGCCATACTTTTGGTTTTCATCATCTTTATTGTTTNTTTCCTTAGTTTTCTTTATTTGCTTCTATATCCTCTTTTTCAAAAATTTATAAACTGGTTTAAAGGAATCCAGATTTCTTTTGATATAATCATAGCCTCAGCAGTGATTTATGTCACTGGTGGAATGTTAAGNCCATTTATCTTTTTCTACGCCCTTATCATAATATTTGCNAATATAANGCTCACAAGAAACGCAGGTTATGTTGCTGCTGCGTCATCAGCCACATTGTATCTTATAATCGTGTTATATCAGCTTCCTCAGGAGTATCCCTTTAGTATAAAAGAATTTCCCCTGTCCCCTATAGTATTGGAGGATAAAGAGTTAGCCTATGNTTTTTTTANAATAGCGGGTTTTCTTTTTGTAGCAATGCTTAGCGGATACTTATCTGAAAGAATGCGCTTAACTCGAAAAGAGCTTAGAGNAAGCGAGGAGGATCTTGTAATTCTCGAGAACCTTCATGAAAACATTCTTCAGAATCTTATAAGCGGCGTTATAACCCTAGATCTTAAAAAAAGGCTTATATCAATAAATCGAACAGCACTGGAGATTCTTGGAATTGCCAGTGAGGATAAGGTATTGGGTAAAGAGGCGAATAATCTTATACCGACGCTTAGTATCGAGAAATTATTATCAAAAAGAAGCGAAGAGAGACTACATTCAACAACCGACGGAAGAAATCTTACCCTCGAATTCTCTTCATCTATTCTCAAAAACTCAGAAGGAGAGATTGAAGGATATATTATAATCTTTCAGGATATTACAGAAGTTAAGGAGCTTGAAAAGCGTCTTAGAACATCCGAAAAGATGGCTCTTATGGGTCAACTTGCAGCTGGACTAGCTCACGAAATAAGAAACCCCCTCTCAGCTATAAGTGGGGTGATTGAAGTTCTGAGTGACGAGGTTAAGCCAACTGAAGACAATACTCACCTTCTCAATGTTGTCACCCAGGAGGTTCAAAGACTGAACCTTCTTGTTGAGGATTTTCTCCTTTTTGCAAGGCCGATTCAGAAACCGGAGGTTTCAGTGGATATAAGTCAAGTAATTGATAAAACTGTAGAATTGTTCTCGAGTGCCACGCATAGGAATGGCCTTCAACTAGTCGTTAATACTGAGAAAGAGCTATACGTACAAGTAGACCCATACAGGCTAAAACAAGTTATCTGGAATCTTCTCCTTAATGCGATTCAGGCAATGCCAAATGGCGGAAAAATAGTAGTCGAAGCTCATCTCGAAGAAGGGGATGTTGTGATTAAGGTACTAGATGAGGGATGCGGTATAAACGAAGGGGTTATTCCTAGAATATTTGAGCCCTTTTTTACCACAAAGGGGGGAGGGACAGGGCTTGGTCTTGCAATTGTAAAGAGGGTTGTAGAAGGCCATGATGGAAGGATAAATGTCATAAGTTCTGAAGACAAAGGAACAGCTTTTATTATAACCCTTCCTAAGGGTGAAAAATTAACAAAGGAAATTGTGCACTGAGAAATTAAATTCGAGATAGCATATGATGCAGGAGAAAAGCAAAATACTTGTCGTAGACGATGAGCCCGGAATGAGGACGTTTCTAGAAATCATTCTTAGGAAAGAGGGCTACAGTGTAGAGACCGCGACTGACGGTATGAAGGCTCTAGATAATATAAACAATAATGTATTCGACTTAGCAATACTAGACATACTGATGCCCGTTATGAACGGGATCGAGGTTTTAAAGAGGATCATAGAAAAAAGCCCTGAGACGACCGTGATAATTATAACCGCGTTTGCTTCACATGAAACTGCAATTGAGGCTATGAAGCTAGGAGCATATGATTACATCACTAAACCCTTTAAAATTGATGAGATAAAGCTTGTTATAAAAAAAGCCCTTGATAAAAAGGGACTTGAGCGTGAGAATTTAAGGCTCAGAAAAGAATTGCAAACAAAATATGGGTTTGCAAATATAATCGGAAGAAGCATAGGCATATCAAAGGTTTTTGAGTTAATAAAAAGGGTTTCAGAGCTTAAAGTAAATGTGCTTATTACAGGAGAAAGCGGAACGGGTAAAGAGCTTGTAGCCCGCGCGGTACACTATAGTGGATCAAGGCACCGAGGCCCCTTTATAGCCGTAAACTGTGGGGCAATTCCTGAACCTCTTGTGGAAAGTGAGCTTTTTGGTTATAGGCGAGGGGCTTTTACGGGAGCTAGTAGGAATAAAAAAGGACTTTTTGAGGAAGCAGACGGCGGTACGATCTTCTTAGATGAGATTGTAGACTTGCCAATCCATCTTCAGGTAAAGCTTCTTAGGGTGATTGAGGAAAAAACAATTCGTCCGCTTGGAAGTACAGAGCCGATCCCGGTTGATATAAGGATAATAGCAGCAACGAATAAACTCCTTGAAGAAGAAATTGCAAATGAGAAGTTTCGTGAGGACCTTTTTTATCGTCTAAACGTAATAAAAATCGATCTTCCTCCACTCAGAGATAGAAGAGATGATATACCTCCTCTAGCAATACATTTTGTTGAAAAATATTCTCGCGAGATGGGAAAAGACATTAATGGTATTTCTCCTAAGGCATTAGAAACCCTTGAGAGCTATCATTATCCTGGAAATGTAAGAGAGCTTGAAAATATAATTGCAAGGTGCGTCGCGCTTGAGACATCTAATGTGATACGTCAACAAACGCTTCCAGAGCTTATGGTTAACATGGGCTCCCTCAATATTGAAAACGGGATCGCAGGTAACTTTGGCTTGGACCATCTTCTTGAAACGTTTGAAAAGAGAACGATAGAAAAAGCACTTACAGAAGCTCAAGGAAATAAAGTCGAAGCTGCTAAGCTTCTTGGGATTACCTTTCGTTCACTTAGATATAGACTTGCTAAGCATGGTCTTTTAGATGAGGAAGAAGAGGGGGCCGATGATAAAGAAAATATGTAATTCCACTTTACTCATATTTGCTTTTAAAAGGCAATCCAGTATTAGATCCACAACTTAATAAGCAAAAGGTTTTTAAATAAGGAAAAGTATTTACTGAATCTAAAATTCGAATATAGCGAGTAAAAGATAAATCTATATAAAAAAATATTAATCGCACACCAAGATGGATTTAATCACGTAAAGATGAAGCTTCAGCAGCTTTACATCTTGTACTTTCCAAAATCTCCGGGGGGGATCTTTTCTAAGAGATCAGTAAGCTTATCCTTCTCTTCATCAATCTCGAGTTTCTTTGACTTCTCAAGCACCTCATCCCTAACAAAAATTGGGCAACCAGT
>C687J35503_10000310_pt1 | contig 12557 bp, 9 predicted proteins | sample RifCSP19_3_FD_35503 | JGI IMG/M metagenome (IMG submission 35503)
CCACCAGCGAGATCGTCTTCGAGGATTATCACATCTCGACTGAGAACCGGCTGGGTGAGGAAGGCGAGGGTTTTAAGATCGCCATGGCGGTGCTGGACGCCGGGCGGATCGGGATCGCCTCCCAGGCCTTGGGAATCGCCGAGGCCGCTTACGAAGCCAGCTTGATGTATGCCAGAGAACGCGAAGCCTTCGGCCAAAAGATCGGCGAGTTCCAGGGCATCTCCTTCAAGCTGGCCGACATGAAGACGCGCCTGGAGGCTGCCCGGCTTCTCATCTACAACGCGGCCATGGCCAAGGAACGCTCGAAGCAGACCGGCGAGCGCTTCACCCTGGAGGCCTCGCTGGCAAAACTGTTCGCCTCCGAGATGGCAATGTTCGTGACACACGCCGCGGTGCAGATCCACGGCGGGCTGGGCTACTCCAAGGAACTGCCGATCGAACGCTACTTCCGCGATGCCAAGATCACCGAAATTTACGAAGGCACCAGCGAGATCCAGCGCCTGGTGATCGCCCGCATGGAGACCGGATTGCGCTAGACGCCGGGCAAAGAGAGGGTCAAGGTGGAAACCAGCCAACCTGGTGAGGACTTTGCCCCCCAGGAAGAACCAGCCGTCTCTCAGGTCCATATCTCCCTGGATCTGGCCGAGGGGGCGCGTGTGCGGGTGACGGTGGAGTCACTGACCAATTCAAGTGACAAACTCAACCCGGCAGCGCGGGTGGTGATCGAAAGCCAGGGGGACTCAGAACAGCACCTGGTAATCCTTCCATCCAGCCTCTCCACAGCTGACGCCAGTGAATCCAGGGCTCGACCGGCGGGAGTCTGGCTGGCGGCGCGCTGGCAAGCCCTGGCGAAGCGCTGGGTGTACTCGTTGGATACCACTCTGTTCGGCGTAGTCCTGATCCTTTACCTGGCGACTCACCTGATCGGATTAAGCAGCTTCCCGATTTATTTTTTCGGCGACGAGGCCATCCAGACTGTGGCGGCGGCTGACCTGATCCACAACCACCTGCTCGACGAAGAGCGGACCCTCCTGCCCACATATTTCAAGAACGGGTCTTTCTATAATCTGAGCGTGAGCGTCTACCTGCAGGTGCTGCCCTACCTGGCCTTCGGTAAGTCAGTTTTCGTCACACGCGCCACCTCGGTCCTGCTGAGCGCGCTGGCGGCAGTGGCTGTTAGCCTGATATTGAGAGACATCTACAAGTTGCCGTACTGGTGGGCTGGCGCCGCTTTGCTCTCGATCGCTCCGGCCTGGTTTTTGCACTCGCGTACCGCCTTCGAGACGGTGCTATTCGTGGCTTTCTACGCCGCGTTTCTGTATACCTATCTGCTTTACCGTTACAGATCTGCGAATTACCTGACTTATGCCATCTTGTCGGCGGCCCTGGCGTTCTACAGCTACAGCCCCGGCCAGCTGGTGGTCGTGTTGAGTGGCCTCCTGCTCCTTCTTTCCGATGCGCGCTACCACTGGCAGAACCGCAAAGAGGTGCAGTATGGGTTAGCGCTGGTATTAATCCTGGCGATCCCCTACCTGCGTTTTAGCCTGAGTCATCCAGCGGCTCCCCTGGACCACCTCCGAAAACTTGGCTCTTACTGGGTCCAGCCCTTGCCCTTGAGCGAGAAATGGGCGCACTACTGGTCAGAATATTTTTATGGCTTGAGTCCCGCCTACTGGTACCTGCCCAACGAACGCGACCTGCCGCGCCACCTGATGAAAGGCTACGGCAACCTCCTAGGGGCTACATTCCCCTTCGCCGCTTTCGGGTTTTTCCTGGCAATAAAAGAATTGCGCTCGCCTGCAAACCGCGCCATCNTGATTGCCCTGTTCGTCGCTCCGGTAAGNAGCGCTCTGGTGCAGATCGGCATCACGCGCAGCCTTTCATTTATTATCCCCGCTACAATCTTAACCATGCTGGGGATTTCGAAGATATTCAGCTGGCTGGAAGGCAAGCGTTGGCCGCGTCTGGCCCTGTCGCTTGGCTTGTTCGCCATCTTGACCACAGTCAACCTGGGGATGCTCCGGGATGCACTGGTCAACGGACCGACCTGGTACCAGGATTACGGCCTGGGTGGGATGCAGTATGGCGCTCGCCAGGTTTTCGCCGAGGTCGAGGATTACGTGGCAAGGTCGCCAGAGACCAANCTGCTTCTCTCCCCGGATTGGGCTAATGGGACCGATGTGCTGGCGCGCTTCTTCCTGCCGGATCCCTTGCCGATTGAATTGAGAAGCATCGATGGGCATATCTTCCAGCGTTTGTCCCTGGATGATGATACACTCTTTGTGATGACTCCGGAAGACTACCAAACGGCACTGGAGAGCGGCAAGTTCACGGACATTCGCGTTGAGCGAACCCTGCCCTACCCGAATGGAGAACCTGGTTTTTACTTTGTTCGCCTGCGCTATGTCGAGAATATCGACACAATCCTGGAGGCTGAACGCGAGAAGCGCCGGGTGCTCCAGTCCAGCGTGGTTATTATCGACGGGCAGCCTGTCCAGGTGAGATACCCGCTGCTCGATATGGGAGAGGTTAGCAATATGTTCGACGGGAACCGGGACACGTTGGGACGCACCCTGGAAGCCAACCCAACGGTGATCGAGTTGACCTTCCCGAAACCTCGGACGATCAAAGGCGTGGCGATCATCATTGGCAGTGCAGAAGTCGAGATCAGGGCGTTTGCATATCCAACCCCGGACTCACCCCCGTTCGAGGCTATGCAGGTTCTCAAGGGTACGGTTGACCAACCGGAAGTGGCGCTGGATTTTAAACAAGCCATCCTGGCGCAGAAATTGCGCCTGGAGATCAGAGATCTCCACCAGACAGAACCCGCCCATATCCATATATGGGAGATATATTTGCGGTGATCCTATGAAAGCTGTCCTGTTCCATAAGCATGGCGGGCCTGAAGTTTTAGAATACAAGGACTTCCCCACCCCCGAACCAGGCCCCGGGGAAGCCCTGGTGCGCCTGAAGGCAGCTGCCTTGAATGGCCTGGATTTGTGGGTGCGCGCCGGCTGGCCGGGCATTAAACTCGAGTATCCGCATATCCCGGGCGCGGATGGGGCGGGGGAGGTGGTTGCCCTGGGTTCCGGCGTGACAAATAGGGCGATCGGCGAGCGAGTGGTGATCAACTCCAATCTCGGCTGTGGCAAATGCGAGGCTTGCTTGGCGGGTTTTGACAACCGCTGTCGGGCTTGGGGGCTGCTGGGTGAGACCCGGCGCGGTACTTATGCAGAATATGTCGCTGTCCCGGCGCGTAACCTTGTCTTACTCCCGGAAGGATTCGATGAGCGCAGCGCGGCGGCCGCCGCGCTGGTCTTTCACACGGCGTGGCACTCGCTGATAGCGCGCGGCGGCCTGCGGGCGGGTGAAAGCGTGCTTGTCGTCGGAGCATCCGGCGGTGTTAACACCGCCTGCATCCAGATCGCCAAGTTGACGGGGGCCACGGTCTATGTAGTCGGTTCAAACGCTGAGAAACTCTCCATAGCCGAATCGCTGGGCGCCGATCGTCTGATCGACCGCTCCCAGGAGGAAAACTGGCCTAAAATCGTCTACCAGCTGACGGGCAAGCGCGGCGTGGATGTGGTGGTCGACAACGTGGGTATTACATTTCCCTTGAGCTTCCGCGCGGCTTGCAAAGGCGGTCGCATCCTGACAGTGGGGAACACCGGCGGGTCGACAGTAGAGATCGATAACCGTTTCATCTTTGCCAAGCACCTCTCTTTAATCGGCTCGACGATGGGTACCCAAAAAGATTTCAAGGCCGTCATGGAGTTGGTCTTTGCCGGCCGCTTAAAACCTGTCCTGGATCGCAGTTTCCCGCTGGCGGAAGCACGCGCCGCCCAGGAGCGATTGAAAAAAGGCGAGCAGATGGGGAAAATCACCCTGGCAATAGGGTAGTGAAATGATAGTAGAATCTATTCCGTCTCCTGCGCCGATGACGGCGCAGAGAGCGCTCCTGCCCTGAAAACCCATGTAGACCATCGATGGCAAAAGAATATCCTCCCAACCCAAGACGATTAAAACCCGGGCGACCGTTACTCGTAACGCTTCTCGCGCTTGTGGTGTTAAGCATAACAGTCATCCACCTGACCCGGTTCATCAATTCGCTCACTGCCTGGGATTTCCTGTCCAGCCTGCCGGGTATATCACCGCTCTACCTGGCCTTAACCGGATTGGTCGGAGTGCTGGTCGGCTTGCCATTGTTTTGGGGGCTGTGGCGAGGCCATCCCAAGTCGCCACTCGCCACCCGCATCCTGGCAGTGGCTTATACTATTTATGAATGGCTCGAGCGCAGCGGATTGATCGGTGCGGGTGGACTGCGGTCAAACTGGCACTTTGCGGCGGGCGTCACGCTCATCTTATTGATTTTTATTTTCTGGGTGTTATCACGGCCCTATGCCAAGGCATTCTTCGGAGAGATGCATGAGCAATCATTCAAAAATCCAAAAATTGCGCGAACTTAAAGCCCAAAGCCGATTGGGAGGCGGCGAGGAACGCATCGCCGCCCAACACGCGCGCGGCCGCTTGACGGCGCGTGAACGGATAGACCTGCTGATGGATAAAGGCTCGTTCCGCGAAGTAGACCCTTTCGTCGTCCATCGCACGAGCGATTTCGGATTGGATCAACAAAAATACCTCGCCGATAGCGTGGTCACGGGCTGGGGCACGATCGAAGGTCGCCTGGTATACGTCTTTTCCCAGGATTTCACAGTCTTCGGCGGCAGTCTGGGAGAAGTGCATGCCGAAAAAGTCTGCAAGCTGATGGACATGGCTATGAAAAACGGTGCCCCGATCATCGGATTGAACGACTCGGGTGGGGCGCGTATCCAGGAAGGGGTGGTTTCCCTGGGGGGGTACGCCGACATCTTTCTGCGTAACACCCTGGCGTCCGGGGTAATCCCCCAGATCAGCGCCATCATGGGGCCCTGTGCCGGGGGCGCGGTGTATTCACCTGCCCTGACTGACTTTATCTTCATGGTGCGCCACTCCTCTTACATGTTCGTCACCGGTCCTGAGGTGGTCAAAACCGTAACGCACGAGGAGGTCTCATTCGAAGAGCTGGGCGGCGCCAGCGTGCACTCCGAGCTGTCTGGTGTTTGCCACGTCGCCACCGACACCGAAGCCGACGCCCTGTACCTGATCCGAAAATTGCTCTCTTACTTGCCCCAAAATAACATGGAGGATCCGCCCTTCGTCCCCCCTACTGACGACCCGCTGCGCATGGAAGAAGCCCTGGACAGCCTGATCCCAGATGACCCCAGCAAACCCTACGATATGAAGGACGCTATCCGCTTGATCGTGGATGATGGACAGTTTTTTGAGATACATGAGCAGTACGCACAGAACATCATGATCGGTTTCGCTCGTCTAGGTGGCCACAGCGTGGGGATTGTCTCTAACCAGCCGGCGGTCCTGGCCGGGGTGTTGGATATCAACTCGTCCGATAAGGCAGCGCGCTTCGTCCGTTTTTGTGATGCGTTCAATATCCCGATCATCACCTTCGTGGATGTGCCCGGCTTCCTGCCTGGCACCGGGCAGGAACACGGCGGGATCATTCGCCATGGGGCCAAGCTGTTGTACGCCTATTGTGAAGCCACAGTGCCTAAACTGACAGTTGTGACGCGCAAAGCTTACGGTGGAGCGTACGACGTGATGAGCAGCAAGCACATCCGCGGGGATGTCAACCTGGCCTGGCCGTCAGCGGAGATCGCGGTGATGGGTCCGGATGGCGCCGTGAACATTATCTTCCGCAAGGAGCTGCTCGAAGCCAAAGATTCCGCCACACGGAAGGCCAAGCTGGTCGAGGAGTATCGCGAGAAGTTCGCCAACCCGTACATCGCTGCCTCGCGTGGTTACATCGATGACGTGATCGAACCGCGCGAGACGCGCTCGCGTCTGGTCAACGCCCTGGAGATGGTCGCCAACAAGCGCGACGCCAACCCGGCCAAGAAGCATGGCTGTATTCCTCTGTGATTTGTAGGTTGGCCCGTTAGAACTTTGAACCTGCAACTCGCAGTTCTTAATCCGCAAATCCCAACTCGTAACCATGCATGCCCTGAAACTGATCAACGGTCACCATATCTACGTCGAGACCCACGGTCCTGCCATAGGCCCGCCTGTCGTGCTGTTGCATCACGGCCTGGGCGCAGTGCGCTCCTGGAAAGGGCAGATGCTTGTCCTGGCGAAGGCCGGCTTGCGGGTTGTCGCCTATGATCGCTGGGGACACGGCAAATCCGATCCCCGGCTGACCTATGCCATGCCCTTCTTCAAAGAGGACCTGGCCGACCTGGAATGCCTTCTAAATGAACTCGGCATACCGGAAGCGACTTTAATCGGCCACAGCGATGGCGGTAAAATTGCCATGTATTTCGCGGCTGCCTCTCCGCAGCGAGTGACTTGCCTGGTGATCGTCGCTGCCCATATCTATATCGAGACTAAGATGTATTTGGGGGTCGAGGCAGTGCAGCGCGACTTCACGCAGGATTTCCGCTTCCAGGAGAAATTGTGGCGTGTGCATGGGGATAAGGCAATGGCCTTGTTCCAGGGCTGGTACGATGGTTGGACGAAACCGGAAAACTCGGCCTGGGATATGCGCCCGTCCATTTATAGGATCGCCTGCCCGACCCTGGTTGTGCAGGGCTATGAGGACGAACACGCCACGCCCAACCATGCCAGGGACATCGCGGCAGCCATCCCCAACGCCGCACTGTGGCTGGTACCGGGTGCTGGACACATGCTGCCCCAGGATTGTGTAGAGGAATTTAACCGCGAAGTTATCGAATTCATCAGACGAATGACCAAGGACGAAAGACGAAGGACGAAATCATGAAACATCTTCTTTCGTCGTTTGTTAGCTGTCAATCGTCAGGGAAAAAACCATGTTCAACAAAGTCCTGATCGCCAATCGAGGGGAGATCGCCGTGCGCATCATCCGCGCCTGCCGCGAATTGGGGATGCTGACGGTCGCCGTTTACTCCGAGGCCGACCGGCAGGCCCTGCATGTCCGCCTGGCCGACGAGGCATATTATTTAGGTCCACCGCCATCGCGCGAGTCATACCTGAGGGCGGACAAGATCATCGCTATCGCTGAAAAGAGTGGCGCAAAGGCGATCCACCCTGGCTACGGCTTCCTGGCCGAGCGCGCCGACTTCGCCCAGGCCTGCCTGGACGCAGGCCTGGCTTTTATCGGTCCCAAGCCGTCCTGCATCGCTGCTATGGGAGACAAGGCCGTTGCGCGCGCTACTGTGGCTGCGAGCGGAGTGCCAGTTGTACCGGGCACCGAAGGGGAAGGAAGCCTGAGCAACGAGGAGCTCCTGGCTCTGGCCCCAAAAATCGGCTTTCCATTGCTGATCAAAGCTACCGCGGGGGGCGGCGGGAAGGGTATGCGCGAGGTAGAGGAGATAGGGGAGATGCCCGGGTTGCTTCAGGCAGCACGACGCGAGGCTGAGGCTTCTTTTGGGGACGGCAACGTATACCTGGAGAAGCTGATCGAGGGGGCGCGCCATATCGAGATACAGATCCTGGCCGATTCGCATGGCAATGTGATCCACCTCGGGGAGCGCGAATGTTCGTTGCAGCGCCGCCACCAGAAGCTGTTGGAGGAATCGCCATCTCCATTTGTCGGAGACGACGAGGAGTTTCGCCAGCGGATGGGGGCTGTCGCCGTGCGCTCTGCTCAGGCTGTCGATTATATCAACGCGGGAACGATCGAATTCCTGGTGGATAAGGACAAGAACTTTTACTTCCTGGAGATGAACACCCGCCTGCAGGTGGAGCACCCGGTAACTGAGTTAGTCACCGGCCTGGATATCGTCAAGGAGCAAATCCGCATTGCCCGCGGGCGGCATATGCGCCACAAGCAAGAGGACATCCACCTGTCGGGGTGGGCGATCGAATGCCGGATCAACGCCGAAGACCCTTATAACCACTTCCTGCCCTCCACAGGGCGGATCAGCCATATGATCTTGCCGACTGGCCCTGGGGTACGCCTGGACACAGGAGTATATGCGGGCTTTGAGGTCTCACCCTATTACGATTCATTGATCGCGAAGCTGATCGTGAGCGGCGAAACGCGTGGCGAGGCGATCTTACGCATGCGTCGCGCTTTGGAGGAATTCAAGATCATCGGCGTGCGCACCAACATCCCTTTTCACCAACGCATTATGGACTCACACCGATACATGGGCGGGCAGTACGATACGCGTTTCGTCGAAGAGCGCTTCTCTATGGAGGCGGCTGAGGAAGGTAAGGATGACCTGTCCGAAATCGCCGCCATCCTGGCAACTCTAGTGGCTCACCAACAAACCCAACGCGCCGCTCACATCATCCAGCGCGGTGAACGCGACACTAGCAACTGGAAGTGGGTCGGGCGATGGGAGAGAATGCACAGGTAAAACGTGAGGCGTGAAACATGAAATATGTTACAACGATAGCTGAGCGCGAATTCGTAATCGAAATCCTGGATGACCACCATGTGGCTCTGAATGGGGTGGTCTACGTTGTGGATTTCGAGTCGGTGAGTGAGCGGACGGTCTATTCCCTGCTGGTGAACAACCAATCGTTCGAAGGTTCGGTTTATCCGAGCGAAGAGGGTTGGCAGGTGTTACTGCACGGTTCGCAATATGTGCTCCAGGTGGAGGACGAGCGGGAGAAACGGTTGCGCGCTTCGATGGGAGGCACGTTGCCCGAGAATATCGATTTCCACCTCAGGGCGCCCATGCCTGGCCTGGTGGTGGCGGTTCCGATCAGCGAAGGGCAGGTGGTACAAAAAGGCGATTTGCTGATCATCCTCGAATCGATGAAGATGCAAAACGAGCTCATATCTCCGCGGCCCGGCACGATCTCAAGGGTGCGAGTCAAGCCCGGGGACAGCGTGGAGCATAAAGAGACTTTACTGAGTGTGGTGTAAAAGCTGTGGATACGGGATAGGCGAGAAGGGACGGGGATGAAGGAGCAGGAATTAGAAATTAAGCTCTATCTGCATGACTTGCCGGGGTTCCAAAGACATCTGGAAGCTGTGGGGGCGCGGTTGGCGCAGCCCCGCGTGCATGAGATCAACTTGCGCTTTGACACGCCAGGTGGCGATCTGGGGCGCACTTTTCAGGTCTTGCGTCTGCGTAAGGACACCGCCGCCCGCCTCACCTATAAAGGTCCTGGCGAGATCCTGGGCGGGGTGCGTCTCCGGCGGGAGATCGAATTCACCGTGGGGGATTTCGAAGCTGCCCGTGCCCTGCTCGAAGCTCTGGGGTACCAGGTGAGCGTGATGTACGAGAAGTACCGCACGACCTATGAACTGGACGGTGTGCAGGTTACGCTGGACGAGATGCCCTATGGGAACTTCGCCGAAATCGAAGGCCCGGACCCGGCGAGCATCCACTCTGCCGCCGAGAAGCTGGGCGTGGACTGGGAGGCGCGCGTTGTGGAAAGTTATACTTTCCTCTTCGAACGCCTGCGGGGCAAGCTGGGCTTGACCTTCCGCGACCTGTCTTTCGCGAACTTCGCCGGGATGGAAGTGACATCGGAAGCGCTCGAAGTGCGATCAGCGGATGTATAAGGTATTTTGAGCAATTGACAAAGCATGAGGTTGGAATGAACAGACATAACTCGTACACACCAAAACATTTGGCATCTCCACCAACCTTTTTCCTATTTGGAGCCAGCCTCATTCTGGTAGCCTGCAGTTCCTTCGGAGGGGCGGTGAAATCGCCAACTCCAATGAGCACCTCGACCTCAACCACTACGATAACTCCAACCATCACCACGACCCCAACTTTAACCGAAACGCTTCTCCCAACCCTTGCTCCCACCCAAACCGCGACACCAACGCTCGAACTCCCTGTCGGGTTTGGCACCCCCTTCCCGTAGCCATCTGGTGTTATCAGCTCCAAAAATGCCAATCAATTGAAAAAACTGGTAAGCCTCGGCACGGGTGTTTTATATGATATAAAATACTCTCCTGATAGAACGCAGCTTAGAGCAACCTTCTCAACTGGGGTGCGAATTTTTAACGCGCTGACTCTGGAGAAGATTCATTCCTGCTCGATAGCCGTACCGGAATATGCTTCGTGGCTCGATCCATGGCGAGGCTTGACTCACGCGTTTTCCCCGAATGGTGAATATTATGCTGTGCTTCTCAAGGGCGAGGTGCAACTTTGGCGCATCAACGACTGCACCCTGGCACATCATCTCATGCTTGACGAAATCCTTGCCGATTGCGCATATCAGACTTCTCAACTGAACCTTATCTTCTCGCCCGATAACCAATACCTTGCCTTCGCAATGAATCCCAGGAATTGTGGAAGTCAGTCCGAATTCGCCCGCCTCTGGCGGGTACCAGAGGGCGAACTGGTTGTTAAGGAAGAGGGAGCACACGTTGCTTTTTCACCAGATGGATCAATCATAGCAATTGCCAGCTTTTATGAAGGACCGGTACACCTTTGGCAGATAAAAGAAGGTGAATTACTGCAAACTGTATCTGCGCCTGAGGATTTAACAGTAATGTTTTTTTCTCACGATGGTAGCATGATATCTATTTGCGGTAAAAAGGCGATCTGGATATGGCAGGTGAGTGATGGAGGATTATTAAAGCGATTATATGGCGTGAGGGGGTGTTATCCCCATTTTTTCACCGAAGATGATCAATTCATTAGGGCCGGAGACATCCTATGGCGTTTAAGTGACGAAATCGTTGTCGGCACCAACCCAAATGAACTACCTTGGGATCCTTCCGATCTAGATTATGGTTGGTCGGCCGAGTGGCCACCCTATTCCGGCAAATTTGTTGGGCACATCAACCAGGTCGCTTTCTCCCCAGATGGGAATTATTTAGGCTATTTCCAACTTGGTAGCAATAATACAACCTATGCGCCTGGCACATTTCTCATCATCGACTTGAACGAGTTGAACATTAAGCAGGCCTACACGGCTGAAGGAGGGCATGACTTTACATTTTCAATGGACAAGTTCGCATTATCTACGGGTTCAAAGATCGAAATAAGAAACTTGGCAGATGGCTCTCTGGTCCGCACATTCGAAGTAGAAGAATCTCAGTCTTTGGGGAGACACATGGTTTTTTCACCTGATGGAACATTGTTGGCAGTTGCCGATATCGGAAGTTCAAATTTAGGGTTATGGCAAGTCGAAGATGGAAGTCTACACAATTCATTTTCTGTTGNTGGCCGGCTGATTCGTTTTTCTTACTCACCGGTTGGTACTCAATTATTCGTAATTACACATGGTTCCGGGACTAAGGAATCTTTAGTCGCTTTAAATGCTCTGAGTGGAGAGATCACAAACCGTCAAGGATATCAGGCTTCAACCAAAATCCCTGGCGGAACTACTGGATGTACGTGGCGCCCGATAGCGATCTCACCAGATGGGCGCCTGCTTGCATTCAGCGGCCCTGAATGTACCATCAAAGTCGTGCGATTAAGCGACTGGGAAGTGTTGTACACCCTTGATGTCGGCATAGGTGAGCAGGGAGTTATTGCTTTTTCACCCGATGGACGCTTGCTCGCCACAGCTTTTCAAGGGGCTGAGATCAAACTCTGGGATGTGGAAGACGGAACGTTGGTGCATACCCTTATCGACCATGAAACTCCTATAACGGAATATCCGGTCGTTGAGCTGGCTTTTTCGCCGGATGGAAAATTGCTCGCGGTGGCGGGTCTAGGACTGGTGAACTTGTATGGAGTGTGGCCTTAAGCAGCGTTATTTCGATGTGAATGCTGTTTTATCACTCATGATATAAAAACCCGGTTTCTTCCTTCACCGTGTTATACTTTCTATTAGAGATTCCTGTGCTTCGAAAGTTCTTGATATGAGACAAATCATCTTATTTCGAGGGGAAGACGGTTATTGGGTTGCAGAATGTCCCAGCTTGCCCGGATGCATTAGCCAAAGAAAAACAAGGGAAGAGGCGATAAAAAACATCAGAGAGGCAATTCAGGGTTACATCGCTGCTTTAGAAGAAGATGGTTTAGACATAAAATGATTAGGAATATCTGTGGGCAAAGACTATAATCTAAAGACAACCCCTGCCAACGCCCAACGCCGGGCTGAGTACGCCCAAGATGGCGAATGGATCCAGGACTTCCTGCGCCGCGCTCAGATCGGTCACATCGCCACGCGCTGGGACGGACAGCCTTTCATCACCCCGACCTTATTCTGGTATGACCACGAGCGGGAGGCGATCTATTTCCATTCCAACGTCAGCGGGAGGGTGCGCGCCAACGCTGAGCGCCATCCGGAGGTATGCTTCGAAGCTTGTGAGATGGGCAAGCTGCTGCCGTCCAATGTAGCGCTGGAGTTCAGTCTGCAATACGAAAGTGTGATCGCCTTTGGCAAGATCCGGGTGTTGGATGATGCCGAAGAACAGAGGCGCGCCTTAAACGGCCTGCTCGAGAAGTATTTTCCGGATATGACAGCCGGCGTACACTACCGCCCGATCACCGACCAGGAGCTGAAACGCACCTCGGTGTATGCCATCGCCATCGAGAGCTGGAGCGGCAAGCGCAACTGGAAAGACAGGGCAGACCAGAGCGAAGAGTGGGCGC
>C687J35503_10000323_pt1 | contig 12360 bp, 10 predicted proteins | sample RifCSP19_3_FD_35503 | JGI IMG/M metagenome (IMG submission 35503)
CTGGAAAAAGATCTTCGACTTCTCATAACGAGCGAAAAGTATATCATAACTTATGGTATGATGCTCAATCGTAGAGGTCTTATGAGCGAGCGTTCTAAGCGTTCATTCTTACCATTCCTTATGATGATCGTGGGTTTGGTTTTAATCCTGGGCGCGGTGGGAACATTTTTTGTTTTACGAGGCGGCCAGACTCAGACCACAGCTGAAACACAGGCTGGAGATGAGTCTCTTTCCGATATCCCGCGCGTTACCCTGGATGAGGCCAAAGCCGCCTTCGATTCTGGCGAGGCAGTTATTGTGGATGTACGCGGAGCAGAATATTATGGCGTGAGCCACATCCCCACAGCACGCTCAATCCCTTTGAATGAATTAGAATCTCGGATGGGTGAACTTAATCCGAAAGATTGGATTATCCTTTATTGTACCTGATCCGCTGAAGAGAGCAGCGCCCGTGCGGCACGCATCCTGATGAACAATAGCTATTCCCGGGTAAATCCGATCCTAGGTGGTTTTGAGGCCTGGGTCGAGGCTGGTTATCCAACCGAACCATGATGAGTACCCGATTGCCCCAGACTCTGCGTCTATTCTTTCGTCTCTCACGACCTCTCTTCTTGATTGGGGGGGGATTGACCTATGCTTTAGGAGCGGGCATAGCCCGGTTTTTAGGGACACCCATCGATTGGGGAGTGTATCTGCTTGGCCAGGGGTTTGTTACCATTCTTCAACTCAGCGCTCACTACTTAAATGAGTATTTTGATGCCCCGTCGGATGCTAATAATCCAGCGCGAACTCCTTTTACCGGTGGAAGTGGAGCTATTGGAGCCGGAAAATTGTCTCGCAATATTGTCTTACTGGCTGCGATAACGGCTCTGACCATATTAGCGTCGTTAATGGTGTTGATGATCGAGTATGCTCCGACCTCTCCCCTTCTATTATTGGTCGTAGCCTTAGGTTTCTTAGGAGCCTTTTTCTATTCCACACCACCAGTTAAACTGTCCTCATCTGGGTATGGAGAACTGACCACATCGATTCTTGTGGCTTACCTGGTGCCAGCCTTCGCCTTTATCCTCCAGGCTGGAGATCTTCACCGCCTGGTGGCGATGGCTGCAATCCCACTGACTTCCTTGCATATGGCGATGATGTTATCCTTTGAACTACCCGATTACGCCTCAGATGTCAAACACAATAAGTTAACCTTGCTGGTGCGCCTGGGTTGGGAGAGGGGGATGAGCTTGCACAACATCCTGATCTTGTTCGCCTTCCTGATCTTAGGGCTGGCTGCAGTATTCGGGTTACCGCTGGCAATTGTCCTCCCAGCTTATTTACCTTTGCCGCTTGGTCTGTTGCAGATCTGGCAAATGAGGCGGATCGCGGCAGGTGTGAAACCGAATTGGACTACGTTAACCATGACTGCATTAGTCTTATTTGCCAGCGAGGTCTATTTGTTGGCCTTCGCTTTCTGGACGCGATGACCATTTTCTCATTGCCTTATTGTTGAACTATCCATCAGAGATGCCAGAGTTCTTACAACTCCTACCGCCGGCTGAAGCGCTTGCTCGACTGCTCGAACAACTTCCTACCCAACCAAGACCAGAAGAAGTTGAGACCAGCGCAGCCCTGGGACGGGTGACAATATTCCCGGTGCTCGCGCCTCATCCATTACCAGATTTTGCGCGCAGTACGGTCGATGGCTATGCATTGCGCGCAACCGATACTCATGGGGCCAGTGAGTCGCTTCCAGCTTATTCATCTGTTGTGGGAGAGGTGATGATGGGGGTTGAATCAGCTTTCACCCTGGATGCAAACCAATGTGCGCTTATTCACACCGGGGGCATGTTGCCTAATGGTGCGGATGCGGTGGCCATGGTCGAAACCACGCAGAGCGTGCGAGCCGGAGAAGTAGAGGTGATGCGAGCTGTGGCTGTCGGTGAGAATGTCCTGCGGGTGGGTGAGGATGTAAACACAGGGGATGAAGTTATCCCGGCGGGGGTGCACTTACGACCCGCAGAGATTGGCGGGTTGATGGCTTTGGGGATCACCCATTTGCCAGTTGTCCGGAAGCCACAGATTGGAATCATCTCAAGCGGTGACGAAGTCGTGCCGGCCAGCGCCGAGGTGCACCCAGGGCAGGTGCGAGACGTCAATTCGTTTACGCTTAGCGCCCTAATTGAGCAAGCCGGCGGCATACCAGTCCGCTCTGGGATCATCCCCGATCAAGCTCAGTTGTTGCACGGCGCGGTGAGACAGGCCTTGGATGAATGCGAGGCTGTCGTAGTAACTGCTGGGTCTTCAGCCAGCGCGAGAGATCTCACAGCAGAAGTGATCGACTCCTTGGGACCGCCAGGTGTTTTGGTGCACGGGGTCAACGTCCGTCCCGGGAAACCAACTATCCTGGCAGTTTGTACCGGAAACGAAGATCAGACTCCAAAAGCGGTGATTGGTCTGCCAGGCAACCCGGTCAGCGCCNTGGTGATCGCGGATTTGTTCCTCGTGCCAGTGATTGAAAGATTACTTGGGATCAACCGGCCGCGGCTTCGGGCAAGCCTCCGGGCCCGTCTGAAGATTAACCTCCCCTCTCAAGCTGGGCGAGAGGATTGGGTGCCAGTGCGTTTAACCGGCGGGGATGGCATTCTTGAGGCTGAACCGGTTTTTGGCAAGAGCAACCTGATCTTCACGTTGGCTCGGGCGGATGGATTGATCTGCATCCCGGCGAACGCGACTGGGTTGTCTGCCGGTGAAGTTGTGGATGTATTTCAGAATTAAATATTATTACCATGAAGAGGTTCTCCATCGTTTTTCAGACGGTTATCCTGATCTTGCCCTTATTATTCAGTTCGTCTACTAAGGAGTTGCCGGATCAGATCACCGTACCGATTCTGCTTTACCATCACGTGGTGGCAGAAAAGCATCCTGGCCGGTATTACGTGTCACGCGAGNACTTTGCGGCTCAAATGATGAGCCTTAAGAACTGGGGATATAAGACGATCACGATCAAACAATTGGTCAGCACGCTGACCAAAGGAAGTCCGTTACCCGACAGGCCGGTTGTGATCACCTTCGACGATGGAAACCTGGACGTTTACGAGCATGCTTACCCGATCATGGAACAATTAAGTTTGTTGGCTCGGTGTATATTGTTGCTAACCGACTCAACACGGTTGGTTTCCTGCAAAAGGAACAATTAGAGGAAATGATCGCCAGCGGTTGGGAAGTGGGAAGCCACAGTATGACCCATTCCGACTTAGTTCGCAATCATGCCCAGGTGAGGCGTGAAATCCTGCAGTCGCGCTTGGATTTGAATGACATGTTAGGAATTGAGGTTAAAATATTCGCCTATCCTTTTGGCCTGACAGATGCTTATATTTCCGATAAAGTCCAGGATTATGGTTATCAGGCTGGATTGGGNGTGGGAACTGGCTCGAGCCATTCCCTCGGGACGCTGTATTATTTAAGCCGCAGGGAAGTCAGGGGGGAATTTAAGTTAGATGATTTTGCCAGTCTGCTGCCCTGGTCAAACCCGCGAACCTCGACTAACCCAAAGAAAATAATTCCGAAGTAGAATTAAGCGGACTTTGAAGCATGGTGTATTTGCATGACATCCCATTCCCNGAAGCCTGGNNCAAATTTGAACAGGCGCTGAAATCTGTCAACTTATGGGGGGTTTTAGGGGTTGAGGAGATCCAGCTGACCGAGGATGCCCTGGGACGAGTATTGGCTGAACCGGTGTGGGCGAAGGTTTCTTCGCCCAATTACCATGCCTCGGCCATGGACGGATTCACAGTCCGCTCCAGAGAGACAGAGGATGCAATCCCTGCCAGTCCGTGCACTTTAATCTACGGTCCACAAACGGCTTATGTCGATACCGGCGATCCATTACCAGACTGGGCAGATGCTGTCATCCCGATAGAAAATGTCGAACCAATTGACGAAAGAGGTCAGCTGACTGCGGACGCACGCCACCCATACGCGATTCGTATTCGGGCGGCGGTGACTCCCTGGAGCCATGTCCGGCCGATGGGAGAAGACATTGTGGCGACGCAGCTGGTTTTACCTGCTGGCCATACCTTGCGCCCGGTGGACTTAGGAGCCATTGCAGCTGGTGGCCAAGTAAATGTACGGGTCGCACGCAGGCCAAGGGTAGCCATCCTACCAACCGGCAGCGAACTGGTACCACTTGGCCAGGCAGTACGGCCGGGTGAGATCATCGAATATAACTCACTGGTCATGGCGGCGCAGGTTAACGCCTGGGGTGGGGTGGCGAGGCGCTACCCAATTACCCCTGACGATTTTATGGAAATTAACCGGCGAGTGCAAGAAGCTGCTCGGGAAAATGACCTGATTTTGTTAAATGCTGGCTCCTCAGCCGGATCTGAAGATTTTTCGGCGCAGGTGATCGCGGCGCTCGGAGAGCTATTGGTGCATGGAGTTGCAGTGCGACCCGGGCACCCAGTGATTCTGGGGATGATTCGATATGCTGGCGACTCACTGCCAGGTGGGGATGTCCGGCTGTCGCAAGTGAATAATTCAAAATCATGGATTCCGATCATCGGAGTCCCTGGCTACCCTGTTTCAGCTGCCTTGACCGGCGAGATATTCATCGAGCCATTGTTGGATGTCTGGCTTGGCCGACCTCATACCCCTCCCCCCGTGATCAGGGCAATCTTAACCCGCAAAATCACCTCGCCGGCTGGAGATGATGACTATGTGCGTTTTGCGGTTGGCCGGGTAGGAGAGCGCGTTCTGGCTGCGCCGCTATCGCGCGGGGCGGGGGTAATCACCTCCTTGGTGCGGGCTGACGGCCTGGGATTATTACCGCGCGGTACGCAAGGACTGCCGGCCGGAGAAGAAATCGATATTCGTCTCTATCGTCCGCTGGCTGAAATCGAGCGGACAATATTTGCCATTGGCTCGCATGACATTACCCTGGACCTCCTGGCACAGTTCCTGGCGGCTCATGAACGCCGGTTGGTATCAGCGAACGTAGGAAGCCTGGGTGGCCTGGTGGCTTTAAAGCGCGGAGAGGCGCATCTGGCTGGTTCTCATCTGCTCGATCCCCAAACAGGTGAATACAACCTGTCCTATATCCCCCAATATTTATCAGGGGTTCCCGTAAAAGTGATCGCTCTGGTGAACAGGAAGCAGGGATTGCTCGTAGCGAAAGGCAACCCAAAGGAAATCCGCTCTCTAGCCGATTTGGTGCGCCCGGAGGTTACGCTGGTCAATCGACAGCGGGGGGCTGGGACGCGCGTGCTCCTGGATTACCGTTTGGATGGGTCAGGTCTTGCGAAGGAGTCGATTCGAGGCTACAATCACGAAGAATATACTCATCTCGCGGTGGCTGCTGCCGTCGCCTCTGGAAGGGCGGACGTTGGAATGGGGATTGCCGCGGCGGCTAATGCCCTCGAAATTGATTTTATCCCGATGTTCGATGAGCGTTACGATTTGATCATCCCGCACGAGCATTATCAAAGCGACTTGCTCCGCCCTCTTTTTGAAGTATTAAGAGACCAGGTTTTTCAACAGGCAGTTGCGGCAATGCCAGGTTATGATACAACGCTCATGGGAACCACGATTGCGGATATGAATCCATAATCATTAAGCCGAAAGCAAGCCGCGCGGTTTAATTAAGGAATTCCCATTATGCCTTTATCAGATGGAACACCCGCTCCAGATTTTACATTAGCGGATGAAACGGAAAAAATGCACAGCCTTTCCGAATATCTCGGGAAACCTGTCGTGCTTTATTTTTACCCCAAAGACGATACCCCTGGCTGTACCAAAGAGGCCTGTAATTTTCGCGACGATTATCGTGCTTATGAAAATGCCGGCGTGGTAATTTTGGGGGTTAGCCCCGACTCGCCAAAATCACATGCCAAGTTCAAAGCGAAATACGATCTCCCGTTTACCTTGTTGGCTGACATTGGACATAAAGTTTGTGAGGCGTTTGGGGTATGGGGGCGGAAAAAAATGATGGGCCGGGAGTATGATGGGGTCCGGAGGACAACCTTCCTGATCGGCAGAGATGGGCGGATTTTGGAAGTCTTTGAGAATGTCAAAGCGGCCGAGCATAGCGCAGAGATCCTGGCTGCCTTGAGTAAAATCTAACAATCGAGTTCAGCGGGCGTGTATTTTCATTATGCACCATTATTCAGAGATAAAACCTTGAAGAGAAAAAATCCGATTATCTTAGCCCTTATGTTCATAGGATTGCTCGGATTGACGTCCTGTGGAGGGTCAGCCACTGTTGAGACAACAGGTGATCAAGGTGCCACGGAATCTGCCAGACTTGAGCCACCTGAGCAATACGCCAACCTGACTAATCCGTATGCGGGAGATCAAGACGCAGAGGCAGAAGGCGAGATCCTGTACCAGGCTGATTGTTCCTCCTGTCATGGTCCAGCTGGCCGGGGCGATGGCCCAGCGGCGGGTGGCCTGGATCCGAAGCCCCAAAATCTGGCAGCGAACCAGGGTATGTTGAGTGACGCCTACCTGTATTGGCGAATTTCCGAGGGCGGATTAATGGAACCATTCTACTCGGTTATGCCATCCTGGAGGGGGATCCTGGACGAAGAACATATCTGGCAGCTCATATCGTTTCTCCGGACATTAAAAGGATAAGGAAGGCCGTTTGTCGAGGGATATTGGATGGATTTCAGGTAAAATTGGAGCCGTGAAACCGTTTGTTGACAGGTTCAGGCATCTTAGACTTGAATATTCCCGCCTGAAGTCTCAAGTTGCTGATTCGAAGAAGATCGCTGCTGATGCAGATCGAAGGCTCGCAGCCATCCTTCGCCTGAGTAGAACCTTTGTCGAAGCCAGCGACGAAAAAGAGGTTGTGTCGCTTGTCTTGCGTCTTTCCGTCGAGCTGGTAGGGGCGATTGGAGCTTCGTTCGTACCTTTAGATGAACATGGCCAACCCTTGACGGCTATCTATTCCGGGGAGCTGCCCGCCAAGGTGATGGATGCCTGGGTAGAATACCTGGCCTCCCCAGCCGTGCGTCATCGTTGTGAAATCTGTCAGAATCAGGGGGAGTTGATGACCGCCTGTCCTTTGCTCCAGGCTCCGCTGACCGAATCCCAAGAATCAGCAGAAGTGGCTGGCATCTATTGCTTACCCTTGCGACGTGGGGATCGGGAATTCGGCGTGTTAAACTTATACCTTTCAGACACTAACCATCTGGACAAACAAACCCGAGAATTTCTAGGCGCCATGTTGGCTGTAACCTCTCTGGCACTGGAAAGCATCCGCCTACAGCAGCGTGAGGCAACTGCCTTGCGCCAGCTTCAATCTGTTCGCCAGCGAACGGACCTTAGCGGTGTGCTGGCTGATTTCCTTGAAAATGTCCGCGACACCCTGAAAACTGACTTTGCCTCGATATTCGTCCAAGGCATTCGGGCCGAAATGCAACCGATCCTGCTGACCAGCGGTGACTTTCCCCCCACGATGAAAACTTCGCTTAATGAGCTCTTGGAAGAGGTGCAAAACTCACGCAAGCCATTGGCGCTGGGTGATGTCTCGCAAGATATGGCTGCTGTCCAAAATATCAAAGCCCTGGTGATTGCACCGCTATTGCTGCAAGATGGATCGTTTTTAGGTGCCCTACTGGCAGGGAATGTCCATTCACAGGGATTAAATCAAAGGCATTTCAACTTGTTTCAGACTTTGGCTGGTCAGGTCANGCTCGTGGTGCAAAATTATCGCCTGATGTCTGAGNTCGAATTTAACACCATGATGGCAGAGCGCACCCGGTTGGCGCGCGAAATCCATGATGGGCTGGCGCAAACGATCGGATTTCTCAAGTTGCAGACGGCGCAGATGAGTAATTACCTGGCCCGGAACGAACATGATCGCCTCCAGGAAAGTTTACGGGTCTCCTATAAGATCCTTTCTGACACTTATCTGGACGCCAGACAGGCCATCGATGGTTTGCGCATCGCTCCGGATGGCGGCGTATCCGGTTGGTTGGAACAAACTGTGCTTGAATTCCGAGAGAACAGCGGCCTGCAGGTGATTCTAAAACAAGCCCCTGTTGCCGCAGAGTTGGTTCCCGAGGTCCAAGCACAATTGATCCGCATCGCCCAGGAAGCATTGAGTAATGTCCGGAAACATGCCTGTGCGAACCGGGTATGGGTAAATTGTGACACTGTTGAGGACGATTTCGTTCTTGAGGTGCGCGACGATGGGCGCGGATTTGCTCCGCAGGATGTTTCCATGTCTTCCCGGTACGGTTTACAAGGTATGCGAGAACGTTCTAAACTGATCGGAGCAGAACTGCAAGTCATCAGCCAGCCAGGTGACGGCACGACCGTTCGCTTGCGCTTGCCGTTGAGGAGCGGAGAAGCAATCGTATGAAAAAAGTACGCCTGGTAGTTGTTGACGATCATGCATTGTTTCGGGCAGGTCTGGTAAGCCTGTTATCGGGGATGTCGGAGATGGAGATCGTTGGGGAAGCAGAAGATGGACAACAAGCTTTGTCGTTAATCGAACGGATGAGACCGGATGTAGTCCTGCTGGATGTCAACATGCCGGTGATGGGTGGCGTCGATACAGTGCAGGCTTTGCAATCCTTGGAAGATACTAGAATATTGATGTTGACAGTATCAAAACACGATGAAGACCTTTTTGGAGCGATCGCAGCTGGGGCACATGGTTACCTGCTGAAAAATGCGGAACCGGATGAGCTACGACGTGCCATCTTGTTGGTTGCGGAGGGTAAATCCGTCCTATCTCCAGAGGTGACCGGCAGGGTGCTTAAGGTGGTAAGCAGCTCTCGGGGGATTCCGTCCGAAGTAGGTATGAGTAAAAGGGAAATGGAAGTATTGGATTGCCTGGCCAAGGGAATGACCAGTGCTCAAATCGCTACACGCCTTTTTATTTCTGAAAATACAGTCAAGACGCATGTCCGGCACATCCTCGATAAACTGGAGGCGGCCAATCGCGCCGAAGCAGTCAGCCGGGCGGTTGAATTGGGTTTAATCCGCAAGTAAACTCTTTTTTCTAGATGGTCGAAAATCGGATGATCAAAGGGTGATTTACGAATCACCCTTTTGTGTTTTTAAAATCCTCCCATTTAGAGAATGCCTGGTGAATGACAAATCAACCTATATTTGGTAGATTATGAATGGTTAATCAGCGAAAAGGGAACTCGTATGAATGGATCCAACCAAGGAAAACCCTGGCGGATATTAATCGCTTCCAGCCATCCTCTCTTTGCCAAGGGACTGCGTAGCTTATTAGAAGAGCGGCGGGAAATGGACGCGGTCGTGGTGGGATTGGTAGCGACGATCGATGAGGCGCTGACTGCTCTGGAAAGCTTGCAGCCTGATCTGGTGATTGTCGATTANGATGACGAGCGCGTCAACCGGGATGAATTTTTGGCGCGTTTTGTTGAAGGAGAAGGACGATTACGGGTCGTGCTATTGTCGCTTAAAGAAGGAGGTAGTGAAGCGATTGTGTATGACCGGCGCACAATGGCAGCCTCCCAAATCGACGAGTGGCTGGAGATGTGGAATGAGAACCAGGCACCATTCATACCGCNGGGGATATCACCAGGTAAAGGAACTCCGCAGATCCCAAAACCGAGGAGGAGAGACAGTATGAAACATTTTATCGCGGCTGCTTTAGTGGTAATAGTCCTGATGGCTGCCGGTTTGTATGGCTATCAGCAGATCAATTTATTGCCTGAGCAGGCCAGTTTACAAGGAGCATCGATCGATAATTTGTTTGGTATTCATTTCATAGCGATCATCGTTTTATTCTCGCTAATCGTCGGTCTGATGGTATACAGCATCCTGGTATTCCGCCGTAAGGCCGGTGATACCAGCGACGGCCCGCATATGGAGGGCAACACAAAGCTGGAGGTTGCCTGGACGATCGTCCCCCTTGGCGCGGTGCTGGTCCTGGCTTATATGGGTGGCACCACCCTGGGGGATATCCAAGCCCTGCCTGACCAGAAGCCGTTGCAAGTCAAGGTCGTCGGATCGCAGTGGGCCTGGCGCTTCGAATATCCAGAATTAGGCATTATATCTACTGAACTGGTTCTGCCAGTGGACGAACAGGCACTTTTAGAACTGTCTTCGACCGATGTGATCCATTCATTTTGGGTGCCAGAATTCCGGGTCAAGCAGGACGCACTGCCGGGGGAGGATTTTGTCCGCGAGCTACGGNTAACCCCCACNCANATCGGTGAATANAAAGTACGGTGTGCTGAATTATGTGGCCGGCTGCATCATGCCATGGAATCCCCGGTAAAGGTGATCGCCCAGCAGGACTTCGAAGCCTGGGTGAAATCTAAGACCGTCGCCTGTACGGGTCCAGTGGAATGCGGCAACCTGTGGTACCAGCAATTCGGCTGCCAGGCATGCCACTCAATCGATGGATCTGTGGTCGTTGGTCCGTCTTGGAAAGGTATCTTTGGCAAAGAGGAGAGCATTTCAGACGGAACCTCCGTTCTGGTTGACCATGACTATATTGTGGAGTCGATCCGCAATCCAGGGGCTAAGATCACAGCTGGCTTTCAAAATTTAATGCCAGCCAACATCGCAGCCAACATGACCGACGCTCAGATCGAAGACCTGATTGCCTTCATCGAAAGCTTGAAGTAGGAAAACCAGGAGGAAGAGATGAATTTATTTAAATTATCGCTCGTACGGGGATTGATCGCTCAATTCTTGGGTACTTTCGCGGGGGTCCTATTAACCATTATCATACGCGTGCTGGTGGGCTTGCCGGCCTGGAAATCCGAGCCTGTGTTCGTCGGCGGCGCGCTGGTGGGCGTGGTCGCTTTCATGTTTGGCACCGGCGTGCTTAATGACTGGATCAAGTGGACCAAGGGCGAGGAGACACCCGAACCCCCTCACGACTCTGACGGCCTGAAAGGGCTGGCGAAATACTTACACGTATCTTATGACCACAAGGTGATTGGGATCCAGTATGGGATTACATCGGTGATGGTTTTACTTGTAGCTGGTTTATTTGCGCTGATCTTCCGCACCGAACTAGCACAAACGGGTCTTCAATTCCTGACGGAAGATGGCTTCAATACGATGATCAGCCTGCACGGCATCGTCAATATTGGGGGCATCCTGATGGGTGTCGGCGCGATGTCAAACTTCCTGGTGCCTCTGATGATCGGGGCGAATGACATGGCTTTTCCCCGCTTGAACGCCTTTGCTTTTTGGATCAACTTGCCTGGGATTGTCTTATTGATGAGCACCCTTCTGATAGGAGGCGTGGACGCTGGTTGGACCGCCTANCCGCCCCTGAGCTCCAACCTGGTCAAGGTNGGCTTCGCCATGTTCTTCCTGGGCGTGTATGTAATCGGTTTGTCGTCTATATTAGGCGCAATCAATGTCCTTGTGACTACCTTGCGGATGCGGGCGCCAGGGATGACNCTGTTCCGGATGCCGATTTTCGTGTGGTCAGCCTTCGCCACAGCGATCATTGCCTTGACTGCCACGCAGTTAATTGGCCTTTCCTTCCAGTTGGTGTTGTTCCAGCGTTTGTTTGGGATGGACTTCTTCAACCCGCTGGAAGGTGGAAATGTGTTGCTGTTCCAACACCTCTTTTGGTTCTATTCGCACCCGGCGGTTTACGTGTTTGTACTGACCGGATTAGGTGTGATCAGTGAACTGTTGCCGGTGTTTGCACGCAAGCCATTATATGGTTACCGGTGGGTGGCGATGTCGTCCTTGGCCATTGCCCTGGTCGGATTCTTCGTGTGGGCGCATCACATGTTTACCTCGGGCATGGCGAGTTACTTGCGCGTGCCCTTCATGTACAGCACTTTATTGGTGGCAGTGCCAACCGGAGTAAAGTTCTTCAGCTGGATAGCGACTATCTGGCGAGGAAAACTGANTTTTCCTACNCCGATGTTATTTGTTTTGGGTGCGATTTCGATCTTTTTACTGGGNGGTCTAAGTGGNCCGCCGAATGCGACGGTGGCGACAGATCTTCACCTGCATGATACTTACTTTATCGTGGGTCATTTCCACGCCACGATGTTCGGCGGATACATATTCCCGTTCTTTGCGGCGATCTATTATTGGTTTCCTAAGATGACCGGCCGGATGTACAACGAGCGCTTAGGAAAGGTACATTTCTGGTTTATGCTGCTGGGTTTCTACGTGCAGTCAATTATGCAAATGGAAGTCGGTTTATTAGGGATGCGGCGCAGGATCGCCGACTATGATCCTGCATTAGGGATTACCTTTCAGCAATTGCTCATTACGATCGCCGGTTTTGTGATCGCGACTGGAGTCCTGGTGTTCGTGGTGAATATGATCATCAGTGTGCGCAGGGGAGCGGTAGCCGTGGCTAATCCCTGGCGATCGCGCTCACCCGAATGGCAGATCCCTTCT
>C687J35503_10000325_pt1 | contig 12342 bp, 11 predicted proteins | sample RifCSP19_3_FD_35503 | JGI IMG/M metagenome (IMG submission 35503)
GCCAGGATTAGCCTAGGGAGCTGTCACGGTAAGGCCGGTGCCTGACTAGTCGAGATCTGGTAGTCGACGCTTTGGGGACAGGACTTCAATTCGTTGGACGACACCCAGTTCCGCACATCCTTGGGGGCGTAACGCAACAACCACCCAGGTCACACGGTACGGAAGCTTCTCCATGCGAATCCTGTGGCCGCAAACCCAGGCGGGATTATCAAGAGGGCAGCGAAGATCGCGGCAGCGATTCCGCCGAGACTGCCGAGGGACCTCAAGTGACCAGGATCGGGGCGGCTCATCCCAAATCGTATTCTCGCCGCAGTTCCTGGACGACCTCGTCGGTGGCCCGCGCCATAAAGGCGGCGATCTCGTCCGGCGTGCGGGGGTTCGGCTCACCTGGCCGCGGCGCAAAGACGCGGGTGGCATTGTACTCCAGGAACGGCGAGAGCGTGGAGAACGGATAGATCACATAGACCTTCTTGCCCGTCGTATGGGCGTGGATCATTTCGGAGAGCACGCCGAACGACATCTGGCTCGTCGGGTAGAAGACGACGTTCATCTCGCTCTGATCGATCAGGCGCAGGTCGCGTACCACCGTGGCGCGGCCCAGGTTAAGGCGCGTGCGCTCATCCAGACCCTGCGCCCAGTCCCGCGCCTCCTCCAGCGACCCGGCCCAGGCTTCGATCTCCGCGCGCTGCTCCGGGGAGAACTGCGTATCGAACTCCGCGGTGCCGCTGCGGGCGAAGGCGGCGGCCTCCTCGTCCTTCACCGAGAGCGGGTCGAAAACGACGAAGTGCTCGCGCAGGCGGTGGGCGAACGCGCGCGCCTCCTCAATCAGATGCCAGAGCCCCTCCCGCCTCAGGTGGGTGATGGGGTAGCCGAGGTAGATGCGGGGCCTTTTAAAGCAGATGAGATCGAAGAGGGTCTTGGTCGGCTCGTCGTGCGCCACCACGTAGTGCGGCACGCGCTCGTAGTCGGCCAGCATCTTGGTAAGGAAGACTTCCTGCTCCTGCCAGAGGATCAACTCGTTGGTCGGCACCTGATCGCGCCACTGCTGCGTCTCGTGCAGGCGCCGGTGGATCTGGTAGACGCCGTCCACGATCGTCACGTAGAAGACGCCTTCCGGCCGCACGGGCGGGGCCAGCTTCAGTTCGGGCAGTGTCTCCTGTACCGCCACCGGCTGCTCACCCGGCGTCAGCCGGCGGCGCGTCTCGTCGAAGAGCAACTTGAGATAGTGCGTGTCCAGACCCGGGATGAGGTGCCCCTTCCACCAGAAGCAGGCGTGCGTCACCAGGATCGTCGCGGTGTCCTCGCGCCAGAGTTCGGCGTCGTTGACGACCTCCGTCAGCGCCACGGCGCGCAGTTGCTGCAGCGCCTCGGGCGACATGTCCAGGATCGTCTCCGTGCTGACGTCCAGGCCCAGGTCGCGGGCGCGCTCCAGCATGAGCTTCCCTACGTCCACCAGGCGGAGGTGCTTGATCGGCGAGGTCCACCGCCCCTCTAACTGAGCGCTCTCGATCCACCGCTCCGCGTCGTCAACGAGGCGGACCAGATGACCGGGACCGCCGCCGAGTTCACGGACCTTGCCGCATCCGCTGATGCCCGTGGCGATGACGATCATGATGAACCCCCCGCCTGCCCGCCCCCGCCGGCCCCTACTTCGTACCGCTTCACCTTTGCCCAGTCCACCGCCAGGCCCAGACCCGGTCCGCGCGGCAGGTCGATCATTCCCTCGCGCGGCTCGGGGAACGGTGATGTAAAGATGTCGCGCAGAGGATTCTGCACGGTGCCGCCGCCGGCGGCCAGCAGGTCCGGCAGCATGTACTCGTAAGTCATCAGGTTGGGTGTGGCCGCGGCGAAGTGCAGCGCGGCCAGGTGGGCCACACCCGCGGAGAATCCGGTGTGCGGCGCGACCCGCAGGTTGTACGCGTAGGCCAGTGCGCCGAGCCACAGCGCCGCCGTGAACCCACCGATGCGGGAAACGTCGGGCTGCAGGACGTCGATGGCCCGCCGCTCGATCAGGTCGCGAAAGCCGAAGATGCCAAACTCCGACTCGCCGCCCGCCAGCGGAATCGTCGTGTTGCGGCGGATCAGGTCATAGCCCGAGACGTCATCTGGGGGAACGGGCTCCTCCAGCCAGGTGACGTCGAGCGGCTCCAGTTGCCGGCAGAAACGGATCGCCGTGGCCGCGTCGAAGGCGCCGTTGGCGTCGAGCAGGATGGTCACCTCCGGTCCGACCGCCTCGCGAATCGCGCGCACGGTGGCGACGTCCGCCAGCATGCCGCCCAGCGCCTCGCTCCGCCCGACCTGCACTTTGATCGCCTTGTACCCGGCCCCGACCTGCTGCCGGGCCTGCGCCACCATCCCGGCGGTGTCCGCCAGGTACACCTTGGAGGCGTAGCAGGGCACACGGTCGCGGCCTGCCCCGCGCAGGGCCCGGTAGAGCGGCTCGCCGCTGCTCTGGGCGACCAGGTCCCACAGGGCGATATCGACGCCGCTCATCGCCTCCAGCACAAACCCGCGGGAGTGGCCCCAGCGGCGTAGTTGGGCGAACATTTCGTCCCAGAGCCGGCCGACGTCCCGCGGGTCGCGGCCCACGAGCAGCGGCGCCAGCAGATCCTCGACGATCGTGGCCGTCACCCGTGGCGCCCGGCGGACGATGCACTCGCCGACGCCGCCGCGCCCGTCAGCGGTGATCACCTCGACCAGGGTCGCCGTGAACGTCTGATAGGGACCGATCGCAAAGATGACGGGCCGCTCCAGGTGGGCGGCGAGCGCGTGGGTGACGATGCGCTCGATCTTCATCGGTAGAGATCCTCCTCCGACTCCCGGATCAATTCCACCGCGCGCCCTTCCGTTCGTTCGAAGCGGGCACCGCGAATCAGGACCACGGGTGTCCCCTCGTCCGCCTGGCCCTGCAGCAATCCCGCGGCCGACGCCAGTTCGTCCGCCACGGCCTCGACCGTCCGCCGCAGGACGTAGCCGTAACGGTCGGGCTGCCCGATGTAACTGAGCAGCGGCGACAGCCCCGCGACGCCAATCGCCACGCCGACCGAACCTTCCCGGTGCGGGCGGCCGTGGCTGTCGCTGATGATCACGGCGATGCGCGCGCCGCAGGCCCGCCCCACCTCGTCACGGATGGCCCGCGCCGAGCGGTCCGGATCAAACGGCAGTACGCTGATCACGTCGTCGCTGCCCGCAACGTTGGAGTGATCCACCCCGGCGTTGGCGCAGATGAACCCCAGCCGGTGCTCGGCGATGATCAACCCGGGACGGTGGCGGTTGATCGCCCGCGCCTCCCGCAGCACGACCTCGACGAACCGCGGGTCCTTTCCCGTCTCCTGGGCCAGGCGTTCCGCGGCGGCGGTGGAACGCACCGTGCGCAGATCCACCACCCGTCCCTCCGCCTTGGAGACCACTTTCTGCGCGACCACCAGCACGTCCCCGTCGGTAGGGGTGAGCCCGTTGTCGCGGAGGCTGTGGATGATGATCTGCGGCAGGGCCGCCTCAGCCCGGATCTCCGGGAACCCCTGGAGGGCCCAGAGTTCGAGCCTCGCCGCCCCCGCCGTCACGGAAGATCGAGGGCGAACTTGATGGCCTGCTCTAGCGCCTGGAGTTTAGCGGCGGACAACGTCGTGAGGTAGTCAAGCAGGAAACTCTTCGGGACGGTCGTGATCGTGTCGGCGTTCGCCACGCTTTTCCNGGGAACACCGTCTGCACGACCGAAGGGCACCTCTACAGGAATCCGGCGAATCGTCTGGGTCAGCGGGACGACGGTGACGGCGCCGCGGACGCGGTAGGCTTCATCGCGCGACACGAGTACAGCCGGGCGCCGCCCCANGGGCTCCGGAAACNCCACCCACCACACCTCGCCCCGCTTCANGTCCACCGCTCCTTCGACATCGTCGCCGCGGTGGCTTTCGNGTATGCTAGCGCTTCTGTNGTTTCCGGGCGCTTCCGATAGCCTNCTNCGTANCGGCGTACAGCGCGGGCCTTCTCCTGCTCGGCGAGCGTNAAGGCAATCGCCTCCTGAACCACCCGGCTGCGGGAGATGCCCTTCCGGCGCCGGATCTCCTCGATCGCCGCGGCTTGGGCCTCGGGGATGGAGATTGTTACTCTTCTCATACCATATTCATACTATCCGAACGCCGTGCATCAATTCAAGCCTCCGGTCCGGCGATCGCCAGCGCGTAGCGGTCCGTGGGAAAACGCTGCGCCGCGGCCTGCATCTCCTCGGGGGAGACCCCGCGGATGATCGCCGGGTACCGCAGCAGATAGTCGAGGCCGAGGTCGTACAGTTCGATCTCGGCGAGGGCCGCGGCCAAGCCGCCGTGGGTCTCCAGGCGCACGGCCAGGGATCCGATCAGGTAGTCGCGCGCATCCGAGACTTCGGCGGGCGTCGGTCCTTCCCGCTGGAATTTGCCGACCTCCTCCACGATCGCGTCCACGGCGCGCTGCACGTTGCTCGGGTGCACGCCCGCCCGCGCCCACCACGGCCCCGCCAGCAACCCCGCCCGCGCTTCGACGTGGGCGTAATAGGCCATCCCCATCGCCTCGCGCACCCGCTCACCGACGCGCCCCATCATCCCTAAACCGCCCAGGATGTAGGTGGCGAGCGCGACCGCATAGTACGCGGGATCGCGCCGGTCCACGGCGACGCCGCCCACGACGATGTCGGACTGGCTCTTGCCCGGCAGGGCGACGGTCTCGCGGCGCACGGCGTCGGGGGCCCGTGCCGCCGGCACGGCGGGGTCGGCGGTGGTGCTGCCGCGCGTCCAGGAGCCGAGCGCCTTCTCCACCTCGGCCACGGCCTGATCGCGCCGCAGGTCACCAACCAGCACCAGGATCGTGCGCGCCGGTTGGAAGTAGCGATCGTGGAATGCGGCGAGGGCGCCCGCATCGAGGCCCTGCAGCACAGCCTCATCGCCGGCCGGCGGCTGCGCATGCGGATGGCCGGGCGGGAAGGCCAGGCGCCGGAAGGTCTGCTCCGCGACGTAGCGCGTGTCCATCGCGCTGACGCGCAAGGCCGTGAGCAGTTCGCCGCGGGCCTTCTCGACCTCAGCGGCGGGAAAGGAAGGTGCGGTGAGCACCTCGCCGACCAGCCGAAGGTAGGTGGAGACGTCCTCGCTCAGCATCCGGCCGGCCACGCCGACGACCTCGGCTCCCGGCAGAATCGCCAGCGTGGCCCCCAGACCATCCATCTGCTCGGCGAGTTCCCGCGCGCTGAGTCCCCGCGTGCCCCGCTGCAGGGTGGCCGCAGCAAAGCGGGCCAGCCCTGGACGATCGCCGTCGAAGAGGGAGCCGGCGGCGATCAACGACTGCAGCGCGACCATGCCGCTGCCGGGGCGGTCCACCGTCAGGAGCCGGAGACCATGGCGGCAGCACCGCGCGCTGGATCTGCCCGGGCCCGACCACCGGCGAGGACATCGCCGGCATCCCCGCCGCCTCCGCCCTCCAGTGGACCACCGGGGGGACAACCGCCGCCGCGGCGGCGCTCTGCGCTCCCTCCTGCGGGAGATACCATCCCACCGTTCGCTGCCGTGGCGTGACGGTGGCCGCGGCGGCGCGCTGCACATCGGCCGCCGTGACCTGCTCCAGGCGGTCCTGCAGGGTGAAGAAGGCATCGGGCCGATCCACCATCGCGTAGAACCCGACCATGTACCCCAGTCCGTGCACCCCGTCGCGGGCGTAGACGAACTGGGCCTTCGCCTGCCGCTTCACCCGCGCGAGTTCCTCCGGCGGGACCTCTTGCCTGGTCAGCAGGTCCAGTTGGTCTAAGATAGCCTCCTCGACCGCGCCGACCGCCACCCCCGTCCGCACCGTCGCGCCGACACGGAGCAGCCCAGGGTCGCGCGTCGGATAGAGCGAGGAACCTAGCTTCCGCGGCCAGGCCGCGATCGACGAGCGCCCGGTAGAGACGCGACGAGCGGGCCGCACCGCCGGCGTTTCCACCGCGCGCCCCGCCCAGTCCACTGAGTGCCCCATCGAGGATCATCAGCGCGGGGAAGTCCGGGTGCGCTGCCGCCGGCACGCGGAACGCCATCTGCACGTACGGTGTGGCACCGCCGGGACGCTGCACGACCACGCGGCGCTCCCCCTCCTGGGGCGGCTCCTCCGGCAGCACCGGCGGGATCTCCGGCCCGGGGTCGATCTCCCCAAAGGCCTGCCGGATCTGGGGAAGCACCTGCGGCGTATCAAACGCGCCGACCGCCACAACGAGGGCGTTTCGCGGGTGATAGTAGGTGCGGTAGTGGCGGTAGAGGTCGTCGCGCGTCATCCGCCGCAGGTCGCTCTTCCAGCCGATCACGGGATGGCGGTACGAGTGCACTTTGAACGCCAGAGCGTTGACCTCCTCGCTCAGGTGCGACGTGGGGAAGTTCTCCGCTCCCTCGCGCTCCGAGATGATCACCGTGCGCTCGCTCTCCACCTCCCCCGGCTCGAAAAGGGTGTGGCGCATCCGGTCTGCTTCCAGGCCGATGACAAAGGGCAGATGCTCCGCCGGCAGGACCTCGTGGTACGCGGTGACATCCCAGCTGGTGAAGGCGTTCCAGCGGCCGCCCAGGCGCTCGATGGCCCGCGTCAGGACGCCCTTGGGGTAGGTCGGCGTGCCTTTGAAGAGCATGTGCTCGACCCAGTGGGAGATGCCGGTCCAGCCCGGGATCTCATTGCGGCTGCCGACGCCGTACCAGACCCAGAAGGTCGCTACCGGCGCGCTGTGGCTCTCCAGCAGGAGTACGCGCAGGCCATTGTCCAGTTCGCTGATGAATGGGGTCATGCTGCCTCCAAACCGCAGTGGAGCGAGCCCTCACCGGCAGGGGACGCCGGGAGTAAAATGAAACGAGGGTTCGCTATGCGCATTGTACCAGGGCGACGCCCGCCGGGCGCCGCGCCCCGCCCCGGACCGTGACCACCGTTTCGCTGCGCCCAGCCGATCTGCGGCGCTACCGCCGCGCCGTGTTGCGGCCGTTCAAGATCCGTACGGCGGGGCAGTGCCGCCGCTTCGTGGAAACGCTGGGGTTCTGCTACGCCTTCACGTCCGGCCCCGGCGGCCTCCCCGGTCTCTTCGACGTCATCGGCACGCGCAGCATCGACCGGATGTGGTCCTGGGCCTGGATGTGGAAAGACTCGCTGGTCACCCGGCGGAAGGTCTACTACGGACGCGTCCTGCGGCGAAAGCCCACCTTCATCTCCCTGGCCTATGTGCCGCACTTCTACGCGCTGTCCGGCAACGTCGGTGAGCCCGACGACTACCTGGTCGCGTACCAGGCCGGTCACCTCAGCCTGCTGGCGCGTGAACTGTATGAGCAGATCGCCCGCCGCGGCCGGGTCAACACCTGGGAACTGCGCCGGCAGTTCGTCTCCGGCGACGACTCCGGGAGCCGGCTGCACCGCGCCCTGGACGAACTTCAGGAGCACTTCCTTATTGCCAAAGTGGCCGAGGTGGAGGGCCGCGGAAACTACGCGTACATCTGGGACACCTTCGGCCGGTGGATGCCGGAGGTGAGCAGACGGGCGGCGCGGATCACCAGCGACGAGGCGGCGGGCGCGGTACTGCGCGGCTACCTGAAGATCGTCGGCGCGGCGACCCCGCAGCAGGTCGCGGACCTCTTCCGCTGGCCGCCGTCTCTCCTCGAGCCCGCCGCCGATCGCGCCGGCATTCTGGAAGCGACCCTCGACGGCGAGCGCTACTGGTCGCTGGCGGCGAGGGTCCGCGCCCGCCGCGGGTTCCGGTAGCCCCACCCCTTCGTCTCTCGCTGCATCGACATGTCCGGTATTCGACGGCCCGTCGTGCGCAGGACACGAGTACGCGCGGGACGATGGACACGGCCTGTGTCCCATGCAGGGAGGGCGAGTCCGCCGCCGCGGCCTAACGGGCGGTCAGGCCACCGTCTACCAGCAGGCTGACGCCGGTGATCCACCCCGCCTCCTTCGACGCGAGGAAGAGCACGGCGTAGGCCACGTCCTCCGGAGTCCCCACCCGGCGCAGGGGATAGCGCTGGGCGATCTGATCCCACTGCTCGTCCGTGTACTGCTCCCAGATCGTGCGGTTGAGCTCCGTGGGAACGAAGCCGGGGCAGACGGCATTGATGCGGACGCCGTCGGGGCCGTAGGCGGCGGCCATCGTCGTGGTCAGGGAGACGACGCCGGCCTTCGCCGCATTGTACGCGGGCGTGCGGGCCGTCCCGGCGCGGAAGGCCAGGTAGGAGGCGACATTGACGATCGCTCCACCGCTCTCCCGCAGATGCGGCAGCGCCTCCCGGGAGCAGAGGAACACTCCGGTGAGCACGGTGTCCAGGATGCGTGACCAATCCGCGGTCTCCAGCTCGTGGACGGGTGTGCGGCTGATGATCCCGGCGCCGTTGACCAGGATGTCCAGACCGCCGAGGACATTCGCGGTCCGCGCGATCAGCCGCCGCACCGACTCCTCGGCGCTCACGTCCGCCGGGATGAAGTGCACCTCGCCGTGCGGGCGGAGGCGCTCCTGGGCCTCCGCACCCCGCTCCTCGCCGCGGGCGGCGATGACGACCCGTGCGCCCGCCTGGAGCAAGACCCGGGCCGCGGCCTCGCCGATCCCCGACGTCCCGCCCGTTACCAGCGCCCGCTGTCCGTCGAGCCGGAACATTTCTCCCTCCCGTCGAATCCACCCACCGTGGCCCGTGTCATCCTGCATATCGACATGGACGCCTTCTTCGCGGCCATCGAGCAGCTCCGCCGCCCAGAACTGCGGGGGAAACCCGTCGTCGTCGGCGGTGACGGCAACCCCCACAAACGCGGCGTGGTCTCCACCGCGTCCTATGAGGCCCGCGCCTACGGCATCCACTCGGCGATGCCGCTGCGCACCGCCTACAAGCGCTGTCCCGATGCCATCTTCCTCCCCGTGGACTTCGCGGCCTATCACGAGTTCTCCGGCAAACTGCGGAGCATGCTGCGCGAGTATTCGCCGCTGGTCGAGCCGATGAGTCTGGACGAGGCGTACGTGGACATCTCACACCGCGGCGAGGACCCGGTCGAGTTGGCCCGCACGATTAAGGAGCGGACCAAATCAGAACTCGGCCTGACCGCCTCGGTGGGCGTCGGGCCGAACAAGCTCCTGGCGAAGATCGCCGCCAACCTGCAGAAGCCGGACGGCCTGACGGTGATCTGGGAGCAGGACGTGGAGGAGAAGCTGCGCGACCTTCCGGCAACCGTCTTGTGGGGCATCGGCCCGAAGACCGCGGCGCGCCTGCACGAGGCCCTGGGCATCCAGACGGTTGGCGATCTGCGGCGGATCTCCCTCGAGCGACTGCAGGAGATCCTCGGCCCGAACCACGGGGAGTGGCTCTATCACATCTGCCGCGGCGAGGACGACAGCCCCGTAGTCACGGAGTGGGAGCCGAAGTCGATGAGCCGCGAGACGACGTTTCAGGTGGACGTGCGGCGGCGCGACACGCTCGTGCGCGTCATTCGCCGCCTGGGTGAAGAGGTCTGCGCGGACGCGCGCGACGAGGGTTACCTGGTGCGCACGGTGACGCTGAAAATCCGCTACCACAACTTCCGCACGCACACCCGGGCACAGACGCTCCCCGAGCCGACCGCCGATCACGACCTGCTCCTCCAGACGGCAGTCGGCCTGCTGGACCGCTTCACGCTCGACCGGCCGGTCCGCCTGGTCGGGGTGCGCTTCTCCAATCTGGTAAGAAGCGAGCGGGGCGCGGCATCGTCCGATGCCGGCCCCGCGGAACCTGCAGCGTCCTAACGCAGGGTGAACGGCGGATATTCATCGCGCAGCAGGGCGGTGTAGACGCCGACCCGATAGGCCCAGCGCGTATATCCCACGACGAAGTCGAACATGCCCCGGGGGTACTGCGCCGTGAACAGGATGGCGAACCAGGCGACCACCATGACCACGAAGACCGCGATGGAAAGCACGCCCAACACGATAGCGTGCGGCAGGACCAGTAGCCACTTGATGAGGATCATCCAGCGGGACAGTCCCTGCGGGTAGTCCACGTCATAGGTGATAGGATACTTGCCTGCCTCCCACGTGAAGGGAGGGTATTCGTCCCGCAGGAGTCCGACATACGCCCCCACGTTCGCCGCCCAGCGGGCCGAGTTCACATAGAGGTCGAACAGACCCTGCGGGTAGCGTTTCGTGAACAGGATAGAGAAGAAGGCGATGAAAGTGACGACGCCCTGCAGAGTGCCGAGCGCCCACAGGACGAAGAAGTGCGGGATCGCCAGCAGCCACTTCACGAAGATGAGCCAGCGAGAAAGCCGACCTGGATACTGGACGTCGAAGCGCAGCGGATAAGCCTCGATCTGTGCGGCCATCGATTACCTCCTGGTGGACCAGCCTGTTACGTCCCCGCCCCCATCTGTATCGTGCGCACCGCCTCCTGCACCGCGGCGTAGTGGGGTTCGATCGTGGGGTCGTCACTGACCCACCGATAGGTCACCGTCCCATCCTTGTCGAGGACGAAGACCGACCGCTTGGCCACACCGGGCAGCACCCCCTTGGCGAAATTGGGGTCCTCCACGCCGAACGCCTTGACCGCGTGACGGTTGAAGTCGCTGAGGAGCGTGAACGTCAACCCGTGCTGCTCCGCCCAGGCCTTCTGAGCGTAGGGGGTATCCACGCTGATCCCGACCACCCGCGCCCCCCCGTCGGTGAAGACGTTGAGGCTGTCGCGAAAGGTGCACATTTCCCGGGTGCAGACGCCCGTGAAAGCGCCGGGAAAGAACGCCAGCACGACCGGCTGGCCGAACAGATCGGACACCCGCACCGGCTGCCGGTCGCCTCCGACCAGCATCACGTCCGGAGCCTTTTCGCCGACGCGAACCTCCGCCATGGAACCACCCTTCCTGGGGAACCTTCCTCCAGTCTACCCCACACGCCCAAGGATCCGGATCCTGCCGCGCCCGCCCGCCGGCAAGGAGTCCTCCGCCACCTGACCGAAATCGAACAGCATCCAGAGGGATTATCGCCCTGTGGCCTGTTGAGGAGGACGACGATGGCAGCCGTGCTGGAGGCCAAACTGCTGATCGACGGACGGTGGGTGGACGGCGGCCCGCCGGTGGAGGTGCGCAACAAGTACAGCGGAGAGGTGATCGGCACGCTGCCCGCCGCCCGCCGCGAGGACGTGGACGCCGCGGTGGCCGCGGCCGCCCGGGCCGCCGCCGTCATGGCGGAGATGCCGGCGCACCGGCGCAGCGAGATCCTTTCCCGCACCGCCGCGCTGATCCGGGAACGGCGCGACGAATTCGCCCGCACCATCGCCGCGGAGGCCGGCAAGGCGCTGAAGTACGCCCGCGCCGAGGTAGACCGCGGCATCATGACGTTCACGATCGCCGCCGAGGAGGCCCGCCGCCTGCACGGAGAGACGGTACCGCTGGACGCGGTCCCGGCCGGCGAAGGCTATTTCGGTTTCTGGATCCGCCGCCCGGTCGGCGTCGTCGCCGCGATCTCGCCCTTCAACTTCCCGCTCAACCTGGTGGCGCACAAGGTCGCCCCGGCGCTGGCTGCGGGCAACACCGTGGTGCTCAAGCCGGCGACGGCGACGCCGCTGACCGCGGTCAACCTCTGCCGGGTGCTGGCGGAGGCGGGACTGCCCGGCGGGGCGATCAACCTGATCGTCGGCCCGGGGAGCACCGTCGGCGAGTGGCTCGTCACCCATCCGCAAGTCGCCAAAGTCACGTTCACCGGCAGTCCGGCCGTGGGCGAGCGCATCATGTCCATCGCCGGGATCAAGAAGGTGACGCTGGAACTGGGGAACACGTCGCCGGTGATCATTGCGCCGGATGCAGACCTGGACTTCGTCGCGAAACGCTGCGCCGTCGGCGCGTACTACAACTCGGGGCAGGTCTGCATCTCCGTGCAGCGCATCTACAGCGAGCGCAAAGTGTACGAGCCCTTCACCGAGCGGTTCGTCCAGGCCAGCCGGGCGATGGTGGTCGGCGACCCCCTGGACGAGCGCGTCGACGTCGGCCCGATGATCGACGTCCGCGAGGCGGAGCGCATCGAAGGGTGGGTGCAGGAGGCGATGGCGGGTGGCGCGCGCGTCCTCACCGGAGGCAAACGCGACGGGGCGGTCTACTGGCCGACGGTGCTCAGCGAAGTCAAACCCGAGATGAAAGTCGTCGCGCAGGAGACCTTCGCGCCGGTCGCGTCCGTCATCGCCACCGACGATTTCGAAGACGCCCTGCGTCAGGCCGACGCCACCGAGTACGGCCTCCAGGCCGCGGTCTTCACGCGCGACATCTCCCGCATCTTCCAGGCGGTGCGCCGCCTGAACTTCGGCGGGGTGATCATCAACGACACTCCGGTCTTCCGCGCCGACCACATGCCCTACGGCGGCATCCGCCGCAGCGGGA
>C687J35503_10000338_pt1 | contig 12212 bp, 15 predicted proteins | sample RifCSP19_3_FD_35503 | JGI IMG/M metagenome (IMG submission 35503)
TTTGGCTTGGAAGGCGCTGGAACCTTACTAGTCTTTAGCCACCCTGTTAACCCTGCACAGGCTGAACCGATACCGGGCTTTGTGCGTCAAGTGCTATTGAGGCTTGCCAAGATTGATTTTAAAGCCTGCTGGTGTACTTATGCGTGCCTCTGCACCCATGAAACCAATAGGCCCCCGACAGCCACCATGCTGCGTGCCTGTAATGTGCGCCTGATGCCAGAGATATACTGGCACAACCCTGCTACGGTTATCCTGTTTGGTGCCCCTGCCCAGCAAAGTGTGCTGCCTGACTACCCGGTTACCCGTTACCATGGTAAAATGGTGGACGGCGGTGACCGTATTTATGTGCCCATGTATGACCCATTTGATGCCGATGAAAACCCGTATGTTAACGAGCAACTTATAAGTGACTTTAAGCATCTACCTGAACAGGCACCCGTGCAACCTATAGAGGGCCTGTACAGCGTCAGTTATGAACCCACGCCGCTGGCGCCCGACAAGATGATAAGTTGTGACACGGAAACTGTGGACCTGTACGGCAAGTTGCTGGGGGGCGCAACCACGCAGGCAGTGGAACAGGCCATTTACGGCCCCTTTGACACCATTATAAAAACCCTCAATCAACACCCCGCACCGCACCTGTTGTGCCACAATGCCAAGTATGACTTACGGGTGCTGCTGGACAACGGGTATAAGGGCCATCACAGCGAGGTGGATGATACCGAGGTGCTGGCTTATTGCATGAATTACGATAACCTTAAGTTAAAGGTGCTGGAAACGCAGGAACTAAACCTTACACATCCTGATTATGATACCATGGCGGAAAAGGGCACACTGCTGGATAAACCCATAGAGGAAACGGCCCAGTATTGCTGCCAAGACACGGATGTAACCTTGCGCCTGTGGCACTACCTTATTGCTAGTGCCAGTGCCAAGGAAAAGGAACTGTACGATACCTGTGACAAGCCCCTTATACCGTGCCTTGTAGCCATGGAGCGCAAGGGCATACAGGTAGATATACCCTATGTTAAAGAGTGGAAATCTAAGTTGCAAAAGGAACTTAAAACCACTGAAAAGCAGCTATATGGCAACTTTGATATCACGCCTGAAATCATGGTCAGCCCCGCTCAGTTAGGTCAGTGGCTGGTTGACCGGGGCATTGACCTGCCAATAACCGAACGCAGTAAACAGTATAAAACAGGCAAGCGGCAGTTGGCCCTTTACATGCACAAGGACGAGGTTATACCGCTAATACTGCGTGTACGGCAAATAGACAAGTTGATAAGTACCTACGTGGATGCCTTCCTTGAAAAGTCCGTGGATGGCCGCCTGCATACCCAGTATAACCAAACACGGGTGGCCACCAGCAGGTTATCCAGCAGCAACCCCAACTTGCAGAACCTGCCCCATGTATTCGAGGCTCGTCGCAGCTTTATTGCCCGGCCCGGCTACGTGCTTATACGCATAGACTACAGCGCCATAGACATGATGATTTTGGCCTACCTTAGCCAAGACCCGGAGCTTATGGGCGTGTTTATGCGGGGTGAGGACATACATAACTACATGAGCGACCGCCTGTTTGGTGACCACATTGACCTGCACAGGTATAACACTAAGTCCGCCAGCTATGCCATTATTTACGGTGGCGGCCCCCGCACTATGTATGAGCAGCAATGTGCCCCCATGGGCACCTATGATGCTACCAAGTGGGGTGCCCCGCCGCCGCTGGAATGGTTTAAGAAGCTGATTGACGACTACTTTACCAGCTTTGCGGGTATACGTGGTTACCAAGATAGCATACAGGAATTTGCCAAGGAACACGGTTATGCGGAGGACTTTTACGGGCGCCGCCGTTACTTGCCTGCCCTGAGTAGCCCTAACCCCAAACTGTTTCATAGGGCCTTACGGCAGGTGCTTAACTTCCCTATTGCTGGCACCGCTGCCGGGGTATTTAAGTTGTCAATAGTGGGTACCAGCCCCATAGATGTGCCCGTGCTTAATGTGCATGATGAACTGGTGTGGGAAGTGCCCGAAGACAAGGTTGATTACTATAAGCCCCGCCTGCTGGAGGCTATGATGGCCGTTAAGGCACCTATGCAGCTTAAGGCGGATGCCAAGGTGGGCTACAACCTTGGTGAAATGATGTAAGGAGCCACATGAAAATAGAAGACATTGTGATGCATGACACGCATATAGAAGTGCATACGGTGAACGGAGTGCCTGTTTACGTTAAGCGGGATGACCTATGTACGGCAAGCCCCCGGTTGCCTAACCTGTGCAAGGTGCGGGCACTGGTGCCCATACTACTGGACTTAAAGGAACGGGGTATTGAACGGGTGGCCGTATACTCTACCCGTATTAGCCGTACCGGGTGGGCTACGGCAGGCCTTTGCCAGCTGCTTAAGCTAAGGTGCACCTACTATTACCCTGTGTTTGTGGGCAAGGATACTGCCCCGCTGCTCACGGTTACTCTAGCTAGGGGTATGGGTGCCAATATCATAGCCTTGCTGGTACGAGACAATACGGTAAGCCATTATGATGAGGCAGCTACTATTGCCCTCAACGCTGGGGAGTACATGCTGCCTTATGGCTTGGCCACCCAGCTGGCCGTTGAGGCATACCGGGCAGAGGCGGCAACTATACCCTCACATTTTGTTGAAGGGGGCACGGTTGTTGGCTGTGCAGGCAGTGGCACAACCCTGTTAAGTGTGCAGGCGGAAATGCCTGATAGCACTAGCGTAATCGGGGTACAGGTCGGTGGCGCTTTAGTAGAGCCCAGCTTGCAGGTTGTATTGTCCCCTTATACCTATTATAATATAGCAAGGGTGCAGCCGCCGTTTCCGTGTGATATGCACTATGACGCCAAGGCGTGGGAGTGGCTAACACAGCATATTAAGGAACTAAAGCAGCCCGTGCTTTTTTATAACATGGGCGGATAATAAATAGGACAAATGTACTAAAAGGATGGTGCTTTTATGGTAGCCAAGGCGAAGGAACGCAAGACAAGTTTAACTGCTGACCAGTTAGCGCAATTTACAGCAATGTATACGGACCCGGAAGTAACCATGGACGCCATGGCCGAGTTTTTTGACCGCAAGGCGGGCACCCTTTACCGCTGGGGCTTTGAGTACGGCCTGCGGCGCCCCAAGGCGCATGACCAGATTAAGATGAACCTTGACCTTGTTAAGCGCTTTTGCATGAGGGTAAGCGAGGAACTGCCTTGTGGTATGCCGCCAACCTCAATAGCCCTGCCCGCCCACATAGGCCGCACTAGCATTGAGTTTGCCCTGTGGCTGTGTGACCTGCACACCGGGCGCATTACACCTAGTTACAACGGCGCTGTGTTTGCCAAGCGTATGGACGTGTTGGCAGAGCGCATTGTTGACCATACTAACAGGTTCAGGGGCCAGTTTAAGCAGGGTCGCTTTAACATATTTAGCCTAGGTGACCTTGTTACTGGTGAACAGGTAGGTCATCAGGTTACCTTTGAAGAGTTAGAGCACGCAGTTTTAGCACAGGTGTACGGATTAGCCATACCCCGGCTGGAACTGTTTACCAAGCGCCTGTTGCATACATACGGCACCATCGACGTGTACGCTGTGTACGGTAACCATGGCAAGACCCAACACCCGGCTATTAGTGCCGCTAACTGGGACACTGTGGTTAACCTTGGCTGGCAGGCTAAACTTAGTAACGTAAAGGAGGTCACCTTTGACGTTGAAACTGTGGACTGGTACCAGTTTGCTACTGTTAAGGGCATTGACTGGTTACTAACCCATGGTGATGCAGTGCGGGGCGGTAACCCGTACAACGGCCTTGCACTCAAGGTTAACCAGTGGCACCAAAGCCTGCCCCAGTCCTTTGATAAGGTTGCCTGCGGTCATTTCCATCATGTTAATAAGATACAGGAAATATACATTGGCGGCACGGTTATTAGTGATGACGACTGGAGCCGCAAGGTGGTGGGACGTGATGGTGACTGCTGCCAGTTGCTTGTGGCTATGAGCGATGGTGGCATAGAGGACATTATGCCCATATGGCTGGGCGATGTAACTGAAGAGGACACTGATGATTAGCCCGCCCAGTGAGCCGGGCCACTGCACAATGTGTAACTACTTTGCCACGTGCAGCCACCATGCAGCCCTGCACATGCTGCTGGAACATGCGGATGGTGATGTGGCCATAACCAGCACGGATTATAGTCCTGAGTGTATGCACTGTTTTTATAGTGACCTTGAACCTTATGCGCTGGTAACCAATAGCACCGGGCGCTTTATACAGGCAGCACGCATAGGTGCCACGTTAATGGTAATACCACAGTGTGGAAAGGATAGCGCAGACCATGGTGACACGCAGCACAGTAAGCAACAGCAGGGTTGAACAGGTAAAGCGGTATCATTGCACCTCCCACGCCTGTGGTACTTACTTAGGGCCTTTTACCTCGCCTCCCCCGCCCGGTGCAGTAAATCAGCACGCTTGTGCTAATAATCTTGTTGGTCGGACCCACAACCTGCACGTACTGGGCGCCACAGCTGGGCAGGTACAGGATGAATTCAAGGGAAAATCAGAATTGTAAGGGCGTGTGGGTGTAGCTGGAGGGAGTACCCATTTTACGGATAATCCACCTCTAAATTTGAGGTAATAAATAGGTAAATAGGAGGCATATATGTTACTAATAATAGCAGCAAAAGACAGCACAGACCGCATTGAACTTGATGTGGAATTTACGTGGCAGGAGGAAGGGCTTTACTGTATGCGGTTTAAGGACGGCACAATCCGTAAGTACCCGGTGTGCCACATCTGGTACGTGGAAATCAAAGGCCGGGCGCAGCCCCGGAGGAAGTAGGCGGCCATGCAGTGGAAGTTATTTTGATTAACCTAGCGTTGGCCGTACTCCCCACCCTGCTCCGGCTGGTGTCAAAGCTCGCCACCGCCATGGCGCAGGCCATAGAGCAACTGAAGCAGGCTAGTGCAACCAGTACAGGGGCGGGCACCGTAGTTAGCTCCGTGGGGCAAGCGCCTAGCGAGGGCGCCAGTGCCAGCAAGGAGTTTAAGCAAGGGGAGGAGCCGGGGTGCCTTGACTGCATGAGGGATAAGGACTTTTGCCCCGATTGTACTGATGGTGATTTGTACGTATCACCTGATGCAGGAGAGGGATATGGTCGTTAAACCATTAAAGCACTACGAGGTGGCAGCCTTTAGGGTTTTCTGTGAACGTAAGGGTTACGTTATTGTATCACAGGGACCTAAAGAGTTTGTGTTTATTGCCGGGAAACATGGCACACAAACGGTGCCTATTGAGCCAAAGCAGGGTAGTAAGGAGGCGGCAAGATGAGTGACGGCCCTAGCGATTGCGCCTATGCTGTGAAAGCACGTGCCATTAAGTTTGTTGAAGCAAATTACAAAGGCGTAAAGCAGATACACACACCAACAGCGGCGCCCGCACGGGGCACTGTGGTGCTTATATATGAGGAATGGCTTCAACACGTGGTGGAAGTGGTTACTGACCGCAAGGTTACGCAACGGTATTTGGCAGAACCTTTTAAGGATGTATGCCAAATGCCCATTACAAAGGATGACTGGCCTGTGGGCTATTACCGAGATAACCACATACCACGGAAGGGGCACTAAGGTGGATAACATACTTGACGGTTTAGGGTTACTGGCAATGTTGCTAGGGCTGGCAATGTTGGCCGGGCTGGCCGTTGTTGGTATGGTGTGCCTTATATTACTTTTTATAGGGGTGTTACCGTGATAAAACCGCAATTATGCAAGTTACTGGTTAAGCCCTTTAATGCCGAACACTGGTTGTGGGAACGTAAGTACGATGGGTTCCGGGCGGTGGTTGACGTGCAGCCAACGTACTATACAATACAGGCCCGCAGTGGCACCTATAAAACGGAGCACTTCCCGGAGCTTAAGTTTGCCATTAAAGGCCCTGTACTGGTGGATGGAGAAATCATTTCCGCCAACGACCTTAGCTTCCAAGAGGGCATACAGCCCCGTGTTAACCGACTTAAAGACCAAGCAAGTATGGCACTTGAATTGCCCGCTTGCTACATGGTATTTGATATACTGCGGGCGGGTGATAGGGATTTACTAAAAGCCCCGCTGGAAGAGCGCCGGGTCATATTGGAACAGGCGCTTGTACCAACACATAATGTAAAGGTGGCCGAACAGTACCCGGACGGCGTGGCGCTGTTTGAGCGGGCCAAGGCGGAGGGGTGGGAAGGGGTGGTGGGTAAGAACATGCACGCCGGGTATTGTGAAGGCAAGCGCAACTGGATTAAAGTAAAGTGCTGGCAGGAGGGGCACTACCACGTTGCCGGGTTTACCGAAGGCACAGGCAAACGGGAACCCTATTTCGGTGCCCTGTTGCTGGCGGATTGTGATGGTAACATGGTGGGCGAGGTGGGCACCGGGTTTACGGACGCCACACTGGCGCAACTTAAAGCGGAACTTGATAAGTTGGTATGGGCCGGGGCAGACAAGGTAAACGGGGTATATACCACGTACCTTAACTCCGGCGATTATTTTGAGGTGCGCATTAAGTACCTTGAAGTAACAAACGCTGGCCAGCTGCGGTTCCCTGTGTACCTTGGCAAAGCTAAATAATTATGCTATACTGGAGGGTATTATGGCGTTAGTTAAAGACATTTTAGGCTGGTTCCCCATAAGTGTTTGGAACCTTGATAAGAACGAAAGTGAAAAGTGGAAGGCCATCAAGGACTGCGGTGACACCACAGTGCTTGGTGGCACAAACCGCCATAGCGGGCTATACAAAAAAATGTCCGTCTTCAACCCTGCCCTTGCTGCACGTGTGTACCTGTATTGGAGCAAGGAGGGCGGTATAGTTGTCGACCCCTTTGCAGGTCGTACTACTCGTGGTATGGTGGCCGTTATGCTAGGTCGCAATTACTTTGGATACGAAGTTGTGCCCAAGGTGGTGGAGCTAACTAAAAAGAACCTTGAGGAGTGGCAAGGTAGCTGGAAGCCTGATGAATGGGCCAAACATCCCGGCAGCTACGTTATTTACCAAGGGGATGGTTGCCAAATGAAACTAACGCCAGCGGAATACGCTGACCTTGTGTTTACCTGCCCCCCGTACCACCAGCTGGAAAAGTATGAAAGCTGTAAGGGGCAACTAAGCGACATTAAGGATTACGATATCTTTTTACATAGCATACAGGCGGCTGCCGCCAGCAGCTTTAGGGTACTTAAACCGGGGGGCTTTGCCGTTTGGGTAGTGGCTGACTGGCGTCTGGATGGTCAGTATCATTGCTTCCACGGTGACCTTATTGAAATGTTTGGAGGACTGGGCTTTGAACTGTGGGACATTGTAATTAACCAGTTACACACTCCGGCTGTACAGGGCGTGGCCATGGCTGCCCAGCATTACCGTACCATAAAATCACATGAATACATTATGGTTTGGAGGAAACCGGGCTATACTGACCGCTCACGGGTAGGTGAAATATGTTAGACCTAAAACAACCCTGCTGGATATGGTCTGGCCCTGTTGGTAAAGATGGTTATGGGCTATTATTTGTTAAGGGCAGATATTGCAAGGCACATAGATTTACTTACACATGCCTTGTAGGGGCTATTACAAAGGGGCTTGAACCTGACCATGTATGTCGTAATCGTGCTTGCGTAAACCCTGCCCACTTGGAACTTGTGACGCACACAGAAAATTGCAGGCGGGGGGATACGGGTAGGCATGAGCGGAGTAAAATGTCATGCCCTCAGGGTCATCCTTATAGTATAGAAAATACGCTCTATGAAACTTGCCGTGATGGTGGAGTTACACGCAGGTGCCTTTTGTGTAGGTACAAGCAGAGGCATGAGCGATATATAAGGAGTAAACCATGCGCATAGGATTGACTGGAAAGATGGCCTCGGGAAAGTCGCTAGTGGCCCAGTACCTTGTTGACCGTTACGCTTTTGAGGAACTAGCGTTTGCAGCACGGTTAAAGGTAATTGCCACTGAACTGTTTGGCAACGATATTGCCCTAAAAAATGCACGTGGCCGCTTTATATTGCAGCAGTTAGCAGATAGGATGAGGGGCATCGACCAAGCAGTATGGATACGGGTTATCTTGAGCGCTATACCTGCCATGGGTAACGTGGTTGTAAGTGACGTGCGCTTCCCAAACGAGTATGAAACGCTTAAGCGCCTTGGCTTTACCATGGTGCGTATGAACATGGACAGGCCCACGCAGGAACGGGTGGTACAGGAACATTACCCCGACCTGCCGCTAATACTTATGGATGATTTTAGTGAAACGGCTCTTGACGGGTATGCCGTTGATTTTAACCTGCTTAATAACGGGGGCATCCCCTTAAACCACGTTTACCGCCAAGTTGATACAATGGTAACACACTTGCAGGAGGTGGCAGATGGTAACCGAAAATAACAAATTGCCTAGCGTTACGGATGCCCTGCAAGCCCACCCTGAACTGCTTGGTGGTGATATGTTGCACCCGGAAACTCTTGAAGGTAAGCTGGTAAAGCGTGGCCGGGGGCGCCCGCCCAAGCACGGAGCGTATAGTAAGTTTGCGCTTAACGCCTTAACCGATGCCAAGGTTGATGAAATACGGCAGGTTATGGAAGGTGAGCGGCTGGCGGTGGCGCCAAGCGATAGGCTTTACATTACCACCTTGGGCAGGTTGCTGGCCCAAATGGAACTTATTGATAGGTGGCTGGCCCAGCACGGGTACTTTGAAGACGAGGGCAGGGGCTTACCAAGGCCCATAGTGCAGCATTACCTTAACCTTGCCAAGCAGGCAGGGCGTATGCTGGAAAGCATGGGCATGACACCTAGCGCCCGGTATAGGCTGGGCAGGGAAGCGCTGCAAAGCGAGGACATTGCCAGTAAGTTGATGCAGGCAAGGAGGGAATAATGACCAGCTTTTATATTGCGAGCAAGTTTGATAACAAGGAAAAGGTGCTGGCCCTTATGAAGGTACTAGAGGGCATGGGGCACACCATAAGCCACAAGTGGGTGTACCAAAAGGGAGCATATACTGAAGACGCTGCCCAGCAGGCGCAACTTGATTACATGGGCGTTAGGGGCTGTGAAAATTTTGTGGCGCTGCTTGATAAGCCTTTTACGCCGCACGTTAATACATACGTGGAACTTGGTATTGCGCTGGGCAGCGATAAGTGTATTTTTGTTATAGGAGCCTATGATAAAGATTGCATATTTTCCCGTATGGCAGGCATTACCCGGTGTGAAACGGTAAAGCAGTTTATAGCACTGATGCACCAAATATATGGTAAAGAGGTGCGTAAATGATAACAGCGCAGCAAGCTAAGATATACGTTAAAGACCCTATAAGGTTTGGGCAGGAACGAGTGATACTGCCGGAAACCCTTAAACCTATTGTATTTGAACAGTGGCAAATAGACTATGTGCTTAAGCCCCTGTTTTATGACTTAGATGAAAAGGGGCTGCGTAAGTACAACACCGTTATTGTGGGTATGCCAAAGAAGAACGGCAAGAGTACCTTTGCAGATTTCTTTGGCGTAAATGCCGCCTTTTGCTGGGAACCTTTTGGTGAAATAATTATAGCGGCCAACGCTAAAGACCAAGCGAGCATGATTATTTATAACAAGATACGCAACAGCATCCAGCTGGAACCTGACCTGCGCAAAGCCTGCTCACCTATGCACCGGGAAAAGATTGAGGTGCGCAGCACAGGCACCGTAATACGTTGCGTGGCTCACCAGTATGAAACAGCGGCGGGTCTTAACCCTAACCTAACCCTGTTTGATGAGTTATGGGGCTTTGGTGAGCGTAAGTTTTATGACGAACTTACCGTAGTGCCTACACGTGAAAATCCGCTTATTGCCATATTTACTTATGCCGGGTATGAGGAAGAGGGGCTGTTGTGGGATTTATGGATGGACGGCATGGAAGGTAAAACCATTGTTGATACAGGTGACCCGGAAATAATTGTACGGCAGGGCGCCCGTGATAAAAAAATGTTAATGCTATGGAGTAATAAAAACCTTTCCCGGTGGGTAACTAAGGAATATATTGACGGGCAACGTGCCCGCCTGCCCCCGGAGGTATTTGCCCGGCTGCATGAAAACAAGTGGGTGGCCGCAGGCAGCCAATTTATTACTGAAGCCGATATTGCCAAGCTGCATGATACGCCATGGGTAATACAACTTGGACCTAGGACTGACCGCATTGTACGCTATATTGTGGCCACTGACTTGGGCCTTAGCCATGACAGGGCTTGCCGGGTAGTTGGCCACTATGACCCGTGGACTAAAAAGGTGCTTATTGATAACATACGTATTTGGCAAGGCACCCCGGAAGAACACGTACCCATAAAGGAAGTTGAAGAAGACCTTGAGTGGTGCGCTAAAACCTTTGGCGCCCGCACGCTGGTAATTGACCCATGGCAAATGGAATATGTTATACAGCGTTTAAGCCCTTATTACAGCGTAGTGGCCTTTAACTTTAGCAGTGATGTAACGCACTTGTCACAGGCCCTTATTACCGCCCTGCGCACGGGCACCTTAAAGGCATACGAAGAGCCAGAACTGGACAAGGAACTTAAGCAAACCATTATACGGCAAACGCCACAGGGCTGGCGTATTGACCACCCACGCCGCAAGGTAAACGATATTGTAATTTCCGTTGGCATGATGACCTTAGAAGCTGTACGCAATATGCAGTGGGCGGGCAGCGATATTGATACCAAAACTTTTGAAGAGCATAACAAGCCCCTAGCATCGGACCTAAGAGGGAGGGAATTTTAATGGTAAGTAACAACATTATAAAACGCATAGGCAACGCAACCCGTATTATGCTGGGCAAGGAAGTACCTAGTAAAGGTGAGTTAGGTGCCACAGGCACCGCCATATTTGGCAAGGTACTTAGTGAAACAGTGGAATATCTTACTGATTTACAGGGCAGTAAAGGATACACTGTTTTTGATAAAATGCGCCGCAGTGACGGGCAGGTTAAAGGTGCCCTGCTTGCCTGCGAGTTACCCTTCCATAGTGCCTACTGGGACATACAGCCCGGCACCAACGATAAGCAGGGCAACTATATTGCAGACGCCTTACGTGAAAATATATTTGAAACCATGACCATAACGTGGGAAGATATTTTGCACCACATTATGCTTATGAACGCCTTTGGCTGGATGCCTTTGGAAAAGGTGTGGGAACTGGACGGCGGTAACTATATATGGCGCAAATGGGCACCCCGTATGCCTAACACGATAACGCAGGTATGCGTAGACCCTACCGGGGGCCTTGACTATATAGTACAACAGTGCTGGAACAATGATAAATTTGATAGCACGCCTATACCTGTTAAAAAGCTGCTGGTGTTTACTAACGAACGTGAAGGCAGTAACTATACGGGCATAAGTTTACTGCGGGCCGCCTATAAGCACTGGTGGTATAAAAACACCCTGTATGCCATTGACGGCATGGCCGCTGAACGCCACGGCATGGGCATGGCTAAATTTACATACCCGCCCGGCGCCAATCAGGAACAAAAGGATAAAATTGCCGAGGTAGGGCAGCGCCTTACTGCACACGAGCGTGCATACGTGGCCCTGCCTGCTGATTTAGGCTTTGAACTGCTGGGTGTACAAGGCCAACTGCACGATATTAAGGGTAGTATCGAGCACCATGACCTGCAAATTGCCCGTAGTATTTTGGCCCAGTTTATGACGCTGGGCAGTGGCAGCACGGGCAGCTTTGCCTTAAGTGAGGACCAAAGTAGCTTCTTCCTGATGGCCCTTAAAGCCATGGGCAAAAACATCTGCAATGTTATTAACCGTTATGCCATACGGGAACTGGTTGATTATAACTGGGAAGTTACCAAGTACCCCAAGTTAACGGTTAGTGACCTTGACAGTTATGATGTAACCAAGATAGCGGATGCAATTACCAAGCTGGTTACTGCTGGCGTTATACTGCCTGATGAATATATTGAAACAGAACTGCGGCGCAAAATGCACCTGCCAGCCCGGCACACACCTCGCCCCGAATCTTTACCGCCAGATGAAGAGGCGGCACCGGGTACAGAAGCATTACCTGCGGGCGCTGCGGCTGAAAATATTGCCGAGGGTGAAAAGCTAAATGGCATACAGATACAGGCTGCAATGGAAGTGCTGTGGAGTTTTATTAAGGGTAACGTACCTGAAACTGTGGCCCAAGAACTACTGGTTGCTGTGGG
>C687J35503_10000339_pt1 | contig 12191 bp, 9 predicted proteins | sample RifCSP19_3_FD_35503 | JGI IMG/M metagenome (IMG submission 35503)
AGTATATGTTTATCATGTTGATGCCCCGAATGTCGGTCAAAAGATTGGAAAGTTTGCGGTAATAAAATGATGAATTTCAAAATCATCTTACTGATATTATTCGTTTTATATCAAAGCAACAGCTATTCCCAGGATTTAATTTTTGAAGGAGATGAAAATTCAAAAAATAAAAATGAAATTGTTGCAGAGGTCGGATCATTAAAAATTACTGCTGAAGAGTTTGTTTATAGTTATGAATTTGGACCCGCCTTTCCCAAAAGAAAAGAAAATTCAAAATTGACTCATCTAAATTATATGATCAATGAAAAGCTACTTGCTTTGGATGGATATGAAAACGGCATGATGGAAAAAGAAACAGCCAAAGAAATTTATAGTGACATCGAATCGGATCTCGCTTCCGAGGAAATGTTTAGGAAAGAGATAATACCCGAAATTAAAGTTGACAGCGCTGAGATAGAGAAGGTCATTGAAAAGAAACTAAGTGAATACTACATCAAATGGTTGTATGCAGAGGATTTGCCTAAGCTGGAAAATTTATTGATGAAACTTAAGAACAAAATCCCATTTGATTCTCTATTTAATGGACAATTAACTGACTCGGTGCTTATTGATGACAGGCAATTAACGAGCAGTTTGTACAGCATTTATCTAAAAAATCCTCAGATTGCTCAAATCGTTGATTCGCTGAATCCCGGGAAAATTTCTGATCCAATTCATACCAATGACGGATGGTACATAGTTAAGATTGAGAACATTTGGAAGAATATGATTACAAGTGAATCAGAATATAATAAGCTCAAATCTGAATCAATCAATGCAATTACTAAAAGTAAAATGGATATTTTATCGGATCAGTACATAAAGGGATTATTCTCAAATGAAAATCCTATAATAAAACGAGATGTTTTTAATGTGCTAAGATCTTATCTAGGAAAATTTATTTTAACACCCGATAAATATTCTGGTTGGGAACTCGATGAAAAACTTGAAGCTGCATTAACAAATCTAGGATTAAATAGAGGGGATAAGTTTACTGCTCTGACTTTAGTTAAATCTGAAAATAGAAGCATTTCTATAGATGAATTTATTATCTGGTATAAGAATCGTGAACAATATTTGAAATTTTCCAAAAATGATTTAATCGGGTTTTCTAAATCTTTAGAAGATTTAGTTTGGGTTATGGTACGAGATAATTTGTTGGCTGCAAAATCTTACCAAAAGGGTTATGATAAATCAGAATGGGTAAAAAAGCAGGCAAGCTGGTGGAAGGATAAAATATCTTATAGTTTGATCAGAAGTGAACTATCAAATTCTGTTATGCTAAGTTTTGAAGAAAAACATTCATATAATGAAAGTGAAAAATCACAGTCCGAAAGTATGAATCAGGAACTTTCAAAAAAAATCTTTAATAAAGTTCGTGAGCTGAAAAAAAAATATAAAATTGTAGTAAATGAAGATGTACTTGATAAAATAAAAGTATCATCTGAAAATGATAAAAAAGCCATTGATATGTATATAGTTAAAAAAGGCAATTTGATACCAAGGCCAGCATATCCTTCAATAGATATTGATTGGGTAAGCTGGGAGTAAAATCACATAATGAAGTTATTTTTAAATATTATAATTGTTTTGTGGCTCGGTTTTATCCTAATAAGCTGTGGCGGCAAAAATAAAAATTCGGATAATACAATATTATATTGGTGTTCTAATAATACTTATGAAATTCAATTCGCAAAATTGATGGCTGATAATTGGAATAAAAATAACAAAGATGTTTTGATAAAATTCCAACCCGTGCCAGAGGGTCGATCAAGTGAAGAAATTATACTCGCAGCAGTAGTTGGTAATACCACACCGGATATATATTCAAACATGTGGCAAGGCGATGTTGAAGCTTATGCACAGGCAGGGGTTTTAGTAGCTTTTGATACACTTAAAGGTTTTATGGATTTCATAAATGAAAGATGTGACAGTGAAGTGATTGAGGAAATAAGATCCCTTGATGGTCATATCTATCAGATTCCTTGGAAGATTAATCCAATTATGCTTATTTACAATGAAAAAATATTGTCGGACTTGGGTTTATCTAAACCTCCGCAAACATACTCTGATTTTTATGAAGCTTCCGCAAAGTTTCAAAAAGATTTTGATGGTGATGGATATATAGATAGATGGTTTGGATACTCCGAAGTCCTTGTAACTTGGTGGCAAAGGTTTTTTGATTTTTATCCGCTATACCTCGCTGCTTCAGGCGGGGCTCCATTGGTGAAAGAAAACAGGGCTGTTTTCGATAATGAATATGCAGTTAGCGTTTTTAAGTTTCTTCGAATGTTATATAAGAAAAATTATTTTTCAAGGGAACAATTATCAGCCAGGCAGGATGTTTTTTTATCAAGTATAATTGCTACACGATTTACTGGTCCCTGGGAAATATCTCATGCAGATAAATTTAAACCTGAAGGATTTGAATATAATTTCCTTCCCATCCCCGTACCTGATGATCACAAAGGACCCGTTTACACTTACGGAGATCCTAAAAATATTGTAATATTTAAAACTTGTAATAATCCTCAGACTGCATGGGAATACATAAAAACACTCATAAATCTTGATGGCGATCTTAATTTGTTGCAAATAACAAATCAGATTCCTAGAAGAAAAAATATTAGTATTGATGATTATTTTGATGAATATTTCAATCAAAACCCGAAAATGAAAGTATTCGCTAATCAGTCCAGGTATGTTAGAGGAACAGATGCCTCCCCCGTTCTTAAAGAAGTATTCGATTTAATTTCCCAGGAGTATGAAGCTTGTGTTATATATGGAATAAAGACGCCTGAACAGGCAATAAAAGATGCATCTGATGCCGTTAATTTATTGTTGCTCAAATAAAGTGATCCTCAGTGATAAATAGAAAAAAAGTATTACCCTATCTTTTAGTATTTCCGTATTTAATTCATTTTTTCTTGTTTGTATCCTTTCCCGTTATTTTTTCTATTATTCTCACGTTCCATAAATGGAATATAATTTCACCAATGGAATACACGGGTTTGAATAATTACGTAAGATTATTCAACGACATTACTTTCTTTAAATCAATCGGCAATACTTTAATATTCTTAGTAATCCACATTCCACTTCAAATAATAGTCGCGTTGTTTCTTGCAGAAATATTAAATCAAAAAATCAAATTGATGGGAGCTTTCAGAGGCGCATTCTTTTTGCCAGTAATAGTGTCAGGGGTAGTAGTTACAATTTTGTGGCAGCAACTCTACGGGTATGATACGGGACTATTAAATAGATTACTCACAGGAATTGGGCTTAGTAAAATCGGGTGGTTAACGGATCCGAATATTGCAATGACATCAATTGCAGTAATGGCAACATGGAAAAATGTTGGGCTTTACATCGTTCTGTTTTTAGTTGGACTTCAAACTGTGCCTGTGCAATATTATGAGGCGGCTGATCTTGAAGGGGCGACCCATTTCCAAAAATTCTTTAAGATCACCNTGCCAATGATAAATCCAACAATTTTTATGGTTGTGATTCTTTCTACGATTGGTGGATTTTCATTATTTATTGAACCTTATATTATGACAGGCGGAGGACCATTGAACAGCACAGTATCTGCTGTACTTTATATTTATAAGCAAGGATTCTTCTATTATCATATGGGTTATGCGGCAACCCTGGGTCTGTTTTTTGCGTTAATAATTTTATCTGTTGTCGTAATTCAGAAAAAATTTATTGAGAAAGATAATTGAAAAAATTAAAATCCATATTGTTTTATCCTGCTCTTGCAATTAGCGCATTGATATTTGTGTATCCTTTCATCTGGATGTTGATGGCATCAATTGCCCCGGAAAATGAAATCGGCAGTCTGACTATTGTTCCGACGTCCTTGACGTTAAGCAGTTATGAACAAATGGTTGATAAGATCCCGATAGGCGGAGCATTTATTAACAGTCTCATTGTTGCTTCATCTATCACGATTGGTGTTTTGGTTTTCGGGTCTATGATCGGCTATGCTTTGTCCAAACTTGTTTTCAAAGGTAGGGATTTAATTTTTTACGTTATCATTTTCACGATGACATTACCATTCCAAATTACACTTATCCCTCAGTACATAATTATGGTGAAGTTTGGCTGGATCGATACTTATTGGGCATTGATAGTTCCTTATCTTATCAATGCATTAAGTATCATCATGTTCAGACAATATTTTAAATCCATTTCGGATAGCCTGATTGATGCGGCAAGAATTGATGCAAGAATTGATGGATGTAATGAGATTCAAATAATTTTCAGAATACTTTGGCCCAATTCGATGCCGGCTATAATAACAATTGGAATTATAACTTTTATGGCTTCGTGGAATGAAGTACTGTGGCCATTAATTGTAATTCGTGACGAAAGTTTAATGACGATGCCTCAGCTCGTTACATTGTTTGCAGTTGGCGGCAGGGCAGAGTCTCAGTTGGGAGTAAAACTCGCATCGGCTGTAATGTTGGCTTTGCCTATCGTACTGGCTTATTTGTTCTTCCAAAAATATTTTATACAGAGTATGGCATCCACAGGAATAAAAGAATAGAAAAATTTTATTTCAAATGATTAAAAAGTTATCAACAAAATTATTTCCAGATTCCAAACGAGTAATTTTACTTCCTTTCGAATTAAACGAGGTTAGAACTATAAGAGTCATTAACATGGTTTCCTCTCTTGAGGAAAGTGAAGTTCAAAAAATTTTAAATAGAATATTCAAAGAATTTTCTGACAGACATCGATATTTTGAAGAAATTATCTTCTCAAATTATTTAAGAATTGAAAAATATATTCCAATGTCCGGAAAGGTTAGTAATTGGTAAATGGGTATTGAATGCTGCTAATGCCGCACGACTCTTGTATCCCAACTATCTTCCTGATCAAAACCAGGATAGTGAAGAATGGGCGCCTCAATATGATCCGAATTCTTACATAGGGCATGAAGCACTTCAGCAATCTGGAATGGAAGAATGACAAAGGCGAAGAAGTATCCCCCGGAATTTACTTTTATGAGCTAAGAACTTCCGGTTTTTCTCAAAGACGTAAAATGCTTTTCCTTCAATAATGATTACTAATTTTTTATCACTAATAATATCAATTTATTAAACTAAATTATATGCTTAGAACTATTATAAATTAGAAGGAAATAAAGATGTATAAGAAAGAGATCCCAAATAAAATAGCTTTTTTAGGTGATTATTTGCCCCGCAAATGCGGTATTGCCACCTTTACTTCAGATATTTACACTACCATATCTTCACAATATCCTGAAAGCGATTGCTTCGTTGTTTCAGTAAATGATATTAAGGAAGGTTATGATTATCCTAAAGAAGTAAGATTCGAAATTGAAGAGCAGGAACTTGCTTCTTATCAGCGGGCAGCAGATTTTCTTAATTTTAATAATACTGAAGTCGTATCACTTCAGCATGAATTTGGAATTTATGGTGGACAATCCGGAAGCCATATTCTGGCGCTTTTAAGAGATCTTCATTTGCCTGTTGTAACTACATTTCATACAATACTGGAAAAACCAACTTCCGACCAATTCTTAGTTATGAAAGAGCTTATAAAACTTTCTGCCCGTCTTATTTCGATGACAGAAAAAGGTAAAACTTTTCTGACAGAAATTTATAAANCNCCTTTAGAAAAAGTTGATGTTATTCCTCATGGAATTCCTGATATGCCATTTGTAGATCCGAATTTTTATAAAGATCAGTTTGGTGTTGAAGGAAAACAGGTGCTTTTAACTTTCGGGCTTCTTTCCCCGCAAAAGGGAATTGAAATTGTTTTAAAAGCATTGAACGATGTGCTGAAAAAATTTCCAAATGCAGTTTATGTAATTCTTGGTGCCACACATCCAAACCTTGTTAAAGAGCAGGGAGAAACATACAGAATGAGCCTTGAACGGATGGCTGCTGATCTTGGAATAAAAAAGAACGTAATTTTTTATAACAGGTTTGTTGATATTGAAGAACTAAAGGCATTCATTGGAATGTCTGATATTTACATTACACCATATATAAATAAGGCGCAAATAACATCCGGAACACTGGCATATTCTTTCGGCTGCGGTAAAGCAGTTGTTTCAACTCCCTACTGGCATGCCGAAGAGCTTTTAGCTGATGGAAGAGGTGTTCTGGTTCCTTTTGGAGATNCTAATGCAATTGCGAAGGAATTAATAAGTCTGTTAAAAGATGAAAACCGCCGCCATGCGATGAGAAAAAAAGCTTACCTGCTTGGCCGCAATATGATATGGAGTGAGATTGCACATCGCTATGTTGAATCTTTTCAAAAAGCAAGGCTTCCAAAAATTGAAAAATATCCCCGGATATTTGCTGTTAAAACTCTTGAAGAAAAAAGAGCAGAGCTTCCTGAAATCAGATTAGATCATTTAATCCGGATGACTGATTCAACCGGCTTATATCATCACGCAATAGGATCTATTCCAAATTATAATGAAGGATATTGTACCGAAGATAATGCACGTGCTCTTCTTCTTACTGTTCTTCTGGAAGAAGCATACTCAGATACTGCAAAAATTCATGAACTTTCCAGCCGTTATTCTGCTTTTGTTAATTATGCCTTTAACCAGGAAACAAAACATTTCAGAAATTTTATGAGCTATGATAGAAAATGGATTGAAGATATTGGTTCTGATGACTGCCAGGGACGATCTATTTGGGCGTTAGGAACTTGTGCAGGGAGATCGAAATATCCAAATTTTCATATGTGGGAGGCTCAATTATTTAATCAGATTATTCCGGTAGCAGCAGAGTTAACTTCACCGCGTGCCTGGGCTTTTTCTTTGCTGGGAATAAATGAATATTTTAAAAGAATGAGCGGAGATACAATTGCAAATCAGATNAGAGATACGCTTACCAACCGTCTAACTAATCTTTATGATTCTGTTGCTNTAGATGAATGGTTCTGGTTTGAAGAAATTTTGTCCTATGATAATGCAGTAATTCCGCGGGCTTTAATTGTAAGCGGGCAGTGGACCGGAAATAAAAAGGCTTTTGACATAGGTGTAACATCTTTAAGATGGCTTTTAAAAACCCAAACCTCAGAGCGTGGATATTTCAGGCCAATCGGTTCAAATGGATTTTATTTAAAAGCCGGAAACCGGGCAAAATTTGATCAGCAGCCGATTGAAGCTTATTCAATGTTATCTGCTTGTCTCGAAGCTTCAAGGGCAACTGACGATAAGTTCTGGCTGGAATCAGCAAGAATGATTTTTGAATGGTTCTTAGGCAGAAACGACCTCGGTATTCCGCTATATAATACTANGACCGGCGGATGCCATGATGCTCTTCATGTTGACAGGATAAATCAAAACCAGGGGGGNGAATCAACTCTTGCCTTTTTACTATCTCTGGTTGAAATGCACATTATGGAAAATTCTTTCCNGTCATTTGAACGGCTTAAAGGCATTGAGCATCATGAAAATATTATTGAAAAACAAATTATGAAAAAACATGAAAGCAATTAGGACAAGGATAGTAATTAAACCTGATTATAAAAGAGTTCTTTACAGGCCCTTTACAATTATTTCAGAAGAAAGAATAATTAAAATTATTGGAAGAATTCTGACTCTTTCTGAAAAGGAAGTTAAAAAAGAGCTTAAGAATGTGATGACTGAATTTGAGGAACGGCATCAACGGCTGCGGAACTTTTATCTTAACAGATTTGAGCAGATGAAAAAGTATTTGTTAACAGACCAGCTTTTNAGTGATGAGAGAAAATTATTAATNGGAGCTTATTTTACACAAGAATATTCATTGGAATCGGCTGCTCTTTTTAATCCTTCAATGGTATGGCATCCTGATCAATCAGACCTGCCCGAAGGAAGTCGCCGTTTTATTTTAAGCTTGCGGGCTACAGGTGAAGGGCATATTTCATCTATTACTTTCAGATCGGGAGTAATTAATAAAGAAAACAGAATAGACATTAATACCCCCACCCGTTATGTAGCCACTTCAGAAAATATTACCAATCCTGTTTATGAAAAAATACTTTTTGAACGAAAGCTTATGGAGCTTGATTTGCTGAATGATTTTGCCAAAAAAGTTTTAGACAGTCTCGAAGATAATTTTACTATTGCTGATCTTGAGGATTGTATAAAAATTTTAATACGGCCTTTTAGAAATAAAGGCGGGGAAAATGAGTTAACAGCAAAAGGAATTTTATCTCTAGCGCTTTCAAATTATGAGATTCAATATAGTCCTGACCAAGGACTTTCGGAGAGAATAATTTTTCCTCATTCCTCTTCGGAAATTAATGGAATTGAGGATGCCCGTTTCGTTGAGTTTACTGATGAAGACGGGCAGCGAACTTATTATGCTACTTATACAGCATATGATGGTAAAGTTGTTTTTCCACAAATTCTTGAAACAAAGGATTTCCTTCATTTTAAAATAAGCACTTTAAATGGGCCTGAAGTAAAGAATAAAGGCATGGCACTTTTCCCCAGAAAAATTAATGGACTTTATGCAATGCTCTCCCGGCAGGATAATGAAAATATTTTTTTAATGTATTCGGAACATCTCCACTTCTGGTACACTAAACAATTAATTCTTAAACCAACTTATCCATGGGAATTTGTGCAGCTTGGCAACTGCGGTTCACCAATTGAGACTGATGCCGGCTGGCTGGTATTAAGTCATGGTGTGGGTGCTATGCGCGAATATTCAATTGGAGCGTTTTTATTAGATAAAGCTGATCCATCTATAGTTATCGGTCGTTTAGAAGAACCTCTGTTAACTCCTAATGAAAATGAAAGAGAGGGCTATGTACCCAATGTTCTTTATAGCTGCGGTAGTGCAATACATGGCGATGAACTTATAATTCCTTATGCTATGTCTGATCATGCAAGCAGCATTGCAAAAGTTGGAGTTAATGAATTACTAAAAAAATTAACTGAATCTAAATCATAAATTATAAAAGGTTACTTAATTGGAAATATGCAGATACAATAAAAATCCTATTCTTACAAAAGAAGATGTACCGTTTAAAGTTAACAGCATTTTTAATCCAGGTGCTGTAAAATACGACGGAAAATATTTGCTCTTTTGCAGAGTTGAGATGCCTATAGGGAGATCATCATTAGTAATTGCAGAAAGTGAAGACGGATATAATTTTAAAGTAGCTTCAAAACATGTACTTACCCCTGAAGATCATAAAGATTTTTATGATTATGTGAAATGGGGTATTGAAGATACCCGTATCACACAAATTGAAAATAAGTTTTATCTTACATATACCGGCTACTCGAAATTTCAGCCTCTGGTAATGCTATCTGAGACATCAAATTTTGTGGATTTTAAAATTCACGGTCCCATTTCCGAACCTTCCAATAAGGATTGTGCAATATTCCCGGAAAAAATTAATGGTTATTATTGGAAAGTAGATCGTCCATCCGCTGAAAAAAGAAGAGATATATGGATAAGCCGCAGTCCTGATATAATTCACTGGGGTGGTCATAAAGTGCTTCTTGAACCTGAACCAGGTACCTGGGAGACCGATAGAATTGGTTCGTCAAGTAATCCGATCAAAACCAGAGAAGGATGGTTAATGCTTTATCACGGAGTAAGATCTTCTATTTATAAACTTGGTGTTGTTCTGCTTGACCTTGAAAAGCCCTGGTTAGTAATAGGAAAAAGTAAGGGACCTATCATCTCTCCGGATTATGATTACGAACGTATAGGTGATGTAAATAATGTTATATTCTCTAACGGCTGGATATTAGAAGATAACGGCGATGTAAAGATTTATTACTCTGGTGCTGATTTGAACATATGTCTGGCTGAAACTAATATCGAATACCTTTTATCATTATGTAAATAGTTAAAAGCAAGAATGAAAACAAATTATTCCTTATTTGTAAAATGGATTTTGATTACTGCACTCATTGTAGTTTGTAGTGAATTATCTGTAGGTCAAACAGCATTTACGGTAAATAAATCTCACCTTGATTATCTCTACAAAGAGATCAACGTGAATGGCAGCCTGATGGCGGTAATCCATATTTACAGCAATGCTCCCGACTATAAATTTATTGACGATAAGGATGAAGGTTATGCTTGTGTGGATGATGCGGCGCGTGCAGCAATTTTTTATTTGGAATATTATAAAGCATATAACGACAGCTCAAGTCTTATTAAATACTTTAATCTTGTTGAGTTCCTCGTTTATATGCAGGCGGAAAATGGTTTCTTCTACAATTTTATTTGGACAGACAACTCAATAAATAAAACGTTTAAAACAAGTGTAGCAGAACCAAATTGGTGGTCGTGGAGGGCGCTCTGGGCGTTGATGGAAAATTATAAGAATTTTAAAAATTCAAATGATGATCGAGCTGTTAGAGTTAGTCAATGTATCGGAAAAGGAATCGAAGCAATCAAACGATCTATCCCTAACAGCAAAGGAAAAATAAAGATTGATGGAATAAAATTACCAGCTTGGCTACCTTCGGGAACTGCATCAGATCAGTCCGCTATTTTAGTGCTGCTCCTTTCTGAATATTACCAGAATACCGGCGATAAAGAAATTCTTACTTACGTTACCTCCTTAGTGCAAGGCATCATGATGATGCAGATAAAAGATAAAGAATCAGAATTCAACGGCGCTTTTCTTAGCTGGGAAAACACATGGCACGGTTGGGGTAATTCCCAATCTTATGCTTTACTCAAAGCGTATCTCATCTTAAAAGATGAAAAAATTAAAGTGAGCGCTCTATTTGAATTGAATAATTTTTATGATCAACTTATTAAAAGAAATTTTTTAAGTTACTTCAAAGTACGGAAACATCATCATCAAATTGAAACTGTGGAATCAAGCCAGTTTTCACAAATAGCTTATAACATAAGACCTATGGTTTTTGCTTTGCTGGAAGCATACAATGTTACATCAGATTCAACGTATGCTCTAAAAGCAGGTAGAGCAGCACAATGGTTTACCGGTAAAAATCCGGCAGGTGAAGTTATGTATAATCCTCATACCGGAATTTTTTATGATGGAATTGAAAATAAAAATCTAGTTAATAAAAATTCCGGCGCAGAATCTACTATAGAGGGATTGTTGTCCTTATTGAAAATATCGCAAAACCCGGTGGCGTTAGCGGAATTTGAAAACATTAAATAATATTCACTCAACAAAAAGCGATTATTTAAATTCATAAAGTCTTCGCGTTAATAAATCCTTTCACGAAGAACCACGAAGGTTTTCACGAAGGAACACGAAGCAGGTAAATTAGTAATTGGAAATGAGACAAAGGTTACAAAAGTGGTTGCACAGAATGAATTAAATAAGAATTGGACTTTTTCATTAGCGGAATCTTCTTATTCAATTGAAGGAATTACAAACAAACAACTACAATCCGGGAAACAATTTGCCGCTACAGTTCCCGGAACTATCCACACCGACTTGTTAAACAACAAACTTATCGATGATCCATTCTTCTCAGACAATGAACTAAAATTAGGATGGATTACTGAGTGCGATTGGGTTTATCAAACTAAATTTGATTTTTATGATAACACAAATAAAAACGTTAATCTTGTTTTTGAAGGTGTAGATACAGTTGGTGAAATATATTTAAACGAAAGAAAACTCGGGAATACCGATAACATGTTTTTAACGTATTCATTTAACGTTAAAAATATTTTGAAGTCAACGGATAATACTTTAAAGATCATATTAAAATCTCCAGTTAGATATGCTCTTCGGCAAGAGAAAAAATATGGAAAACTTCCTGTTGCTCTTAACTCGAGCAGAGTGTATATAAGAAAAGCACAATATTCTTTCGGATGGGATTGGGGTCCTTCTTTGCCGACATCAGGCATTTGGCGTAAAGTGTATTTACGTGAATGGTCGAATGCAAAAATTGATAGTTTAGTTTTTAATACCAAAAAACTTGGCAAAAATTATGCTGATGTTGAAGTTGTCATTAGAGTTGAAACTCACTCCTCAAAAAATATTTCGCTCCTTGTATCTTTATCGGATGGAGATAATGTTTATGAAAAGAAGATCACGATTCAGGAGACAAAAGAATGTAGGATAGCATTCAAAATTAAAGAACCAAAATTATGGCTGCCCAATGGTGAAGGCGACCAGCATTTGTATTTGTTACAAGCTAACATCATTGAAGGCAA
>C687J35503_10000342_pt1 | contig 12166 bp, 10 predicted proteins | sample RifCSP19_3_FD_35503 | JGI IMG/M metagenome (IMG submission 35503)
TTTTCCATTTCGGAAAAAGCGGGGGGGTGGAGGCAGTCAGGGATCTAAGGTCAGATTATGCGTCAGTTGCTACGGGTTGGACGGTTTCTGCTGGTACAGAAGCACCAAGCGGGCTGAAGATCAGGCCTTTACCCTCTGGATCCACATCGACAAGGACTGTATCGCCAGCGGAGAATTCGCCACCGAGCAGGCTGACCGAGAGCGGGCTTTCAACATGTTTCTGCAGGGCGCGCCGCAAGGGACGGGCACCGAAGGTCGGATCATAGCCTTCATTAGCAAGCCAATCGCGAGCTGCAGGGGTCAGCTCCACACTCAGATTTCGTTCACTCAAGCGCTCTTGGACTTCCTTCATTTGCAAGTCAACGATCAGGCGCATCTCGTCCAGGGAAAGGGCAGAGAAGGTGATGATCTCGTCAATGCGGTTGAGAAACTCGGGGCGGAAGGTGCTTTTCAGCGCCTTTTCGATCTTTTCATGTGATTGCCGTTCTTCCTCGTCGTCTGAGCGCTGCAAGAAGCCCAGGGTACCTGACTTGCGTACGAACTCAGTCCCCAGGTTGCTGGTCATAATCAGAACGGTGTTGCGGAAGTCCACGACGCGACCCTGCCCATCGGTCAGGCGACCATCGTCCAGGATCTGTAACAGGGCATTCCACACTTCAGGGTGCGCTTTCTCGATCTCGTCGAAAAGGATCACCCGGTAAGGCCGGCGGCGGACTGCTTCGGTAAGCTGGCCGCCTTCTTCATAGCCCACGTAGCCGGGCGGAGCACCGAACAGGCGCGAAACGGTATGCTGTTCGCGATATTCGCTCATGTCGATGCGCACCAGAGCTTCTGGATCATCGAACATGAATCCCGCGAGCGCTTTGGCCAGCTCGGTCTTGCCAACACCGGAAGGTCCGATGAAGATGAACGAACCGATCGGACGGCGGGGGTCCTTCAGACCAGAGCGAGCTCGACGGATGGCATCGGAGATAGCGTGGATGGCTTCATCTTGCCCGATGATGTGTTCATGCACGCGTGCTTCCATCTGCAGCAATTTCTCGGATTCGGTTTCCATCATCTGGCTGACAGGGATGCCAGTCCATTGGGCGATGACTTCGGCAATATCGTTGTAGTCCACGACCTCGTCTAATTCGTGTTCGCTTTCCCACCTATCACGCCGTTCATTGAAATCAGTTTCCAGGCGTAGGCGTTCGGCCTTCTTTTGGGCGGCGCGCTCGTAATCGCGTTCCAGGCCAGCCTGCTCTTCCTCCGCTGAAAGACGGTCCAGCTCGCTCTTCATGTCTTTAAGATCAGGTGGCAGGGAGTAAAGCGCCACACGCAGTTTGGCTGCCGATTCGTCCATCAGGTCGATGGCTTTGTCCGGCAAGTGGCGATCGGTGACATAGCGCGCCGACAGGCGCGCCGCGGCTACCAGGGCTTCGTCAGAGAAACGTACTTTATGGTGGGCCTCGTAGCGATCTCTCAACCCCTGGAGCATCTTGATCGTGTCTTCGATGTTGGGTTCTTCAACATAGACTGGCGCGAAACGGCGTTCCAGGGCAGCGTCTTTCTCGATATGTTTGTGGTATTCGTCCAGGGTGGTCGCGCCGATGGCGTGCAATTCACCGCGCGCTAGGGCTGGCTTGAGCATGTTGGAAGCGTCCATCGCTCCCTGGGCTGCGCCGGCCCCGACCACGGTGTGCAGCTCATCGATGAATAAAATCACCTCGCCTTCAGCACGCTGGATCTCTTCGATGGCGGCTTTCAGGCGTTCTTCGAATTCGCCGCGAAAGCGCGATCCGGCGATCATCGCTCCCAGATCCAGGGCAACCACACGCTTTCCGCTCAGGATCTCTGGGACATCGTTGGTGGCGATCTTCTGAGCCAGGCCCTCGACGATGGCCGTCTTGCCCACCCCGGCTTCCCCAATCAGCACCGGGTTGTTCTTTGTGCGCCGGGAGAGGATCTGGATCACGCGCAAGATCTCGGAGTCGCGCCCGATCACCGGGTCTAATTTTCCTTCGCGAGCCATTTGGGTCAAGTCGCGGGAGAAGCGTTCCAGGGTGCGGTAGCGTGTCTCAGCCTGGGGGTCGGTGACGCGTTGGCCCCCCCGGATCTGCTGGATGGCTTCATAGACTCTCTCCCGGGTGACTCCAGCGCCTTCCAGTAGACGGGCAGCTGGCGTGCTGCGTTCACTCAGAATTGCCAGGAAGATGTGTTCAGTGGAAATATATTCGTCTTTCAGACGATTGGCTTCTTCGTTAGCCAGGTCGATAATCCGCTTGACGCGCGGAGTGATGAAGATCTGGCCAGTGCCGCCGCCGAAAATGTTTGCCTTCGGGCTGGTGCGCAAGATGTAATCCAAACGTTCATTGAGCGCATTCGCTTCAATCTTTAAGTATTCTAATATTTGTGAGATGACTCCCTCTGGCTGCTCGATCAACGCCAGCAGGATGTGCTCTGTGTCAATTTGGTTGTGCCCATAGCGCTGGATGATCTCTGCGGATCGTTGCGCAGCCTCCTGGGCACGTTCGGTAAAACGATCAAATCTCATCATAAGGGTATTTTCCTTCCTTGGGCAGACCATGTCGTGCCTAAGGGGATTATATCATTGGACAAATTAATAGGATGATTGTGCGATGTAAGAAATATATATGAATCTGAAAGCGAAAACGGAGGTTAGCAGCACCTTTAAGGCATTGCTGAAGCTGAAGGCGTTCCGCTGGGGGTTGGTGAGGGAATGACGATAGCGATGTACATTTCCGGAACCCAGCCGAAGCGACCTTCAGCATCTTGGACTTCCACCCACACGATCCCGCCCATGACCTCATAACCATACATGACAATCAGCTTATCGCCTTCACGCAATGTTCCAATAATTGGCCCTTCCGGAAATTGGCGCAAGCGCAGCCCACGCCCCAGTGTATGAGCGACACGTGCAATAGAAGGGGTTGGGGTTGCAGTTGGAGTGTTGGTCGGGGTGGGAGTCATTGTTTCTGTCGCGGTTTGGGTTGGGGTGACGGTCGCTGTACTGGTAGGTGTGGTAGTACTGGTTGGGGTGATAGAGGGTCCAGAAGTCGGGGTAGAAGTTAAGGTAGGCGGGATTTTCGGATCCAGCCGGGCAGCGATCACCTGGTTGATTACCAGATCCACTGGTTGCTGCAATCTTCCAGCGATAGACTCTTGGATCTCTACGCTATCCTGGTGATTTAGAAGCTGGGTAGAGCGGATTGTAATATTCATGTTCAAAATACCGCTAATACGCTGGACCCTCATTTCGACCAGTTCAGAATTCTTGGCCTGCTCGATTTCTTCCTTGACGATGTTCTCGATTTGGCGCGTTTGCGCGGCCTGCTGTACGAAGTTTACACTCAGGTATGTCAATGGAACCAGCAGACCAATGGTCAACAGTGCGGAAATGAGGAGGCTGTGCGGCAAACGGTTTGAATTATTAAGCGGGCGCGGGCCAAAACCCAATGAAAAAAATACCAACGTGGCAGCAAAGGCGATTGCAACTGCATTGGTGACGAAAAGCAAAAGCGCGCCACCAGCGACATCCCAACGTTCCAGGGCGACGCCAATTCCAATCGTGCATAAAGGCGGCATCAAAGCCGTAGCAATGGCGACGCCAGGTAGTGCAGCAGAGAGAGTGGGTTGGGCAAGAGCGTATGCCGCGGCTAAACCGCCTGCCAAGGCAACAGTCAGATCGATCGGACTGGGATGGGTACGTGCTAGGATTTCATTAGGCAGTTCTTGTAGCAAGATAAATGGCAACTGACGGTTAAACCAACTTAAAATAAAAGAGACAAGGACAGCAAGAAATGCCCCTTGCACCAAGCCAGCTCCGGCAAATCTAAGCAATCGTTGGTCCCCGGTGATGGATGCCAACCCGAGGCCAATGATCGGTGACATGAGCGGAGCGACTAGCATTGCTCCGATGATGATCGCTGCAGAGTTGGTCAACAGACCCATGGTGGCGATTGTGCAGGAAAGAATGACAAGGAGAAAAAAGTCGAATCCTGGACGGGAGGCTTCCCGCAACTTAATCTGTACCTCACCCCGGCGCTCTTTGTCGATCGACCGAGTCACCCGACGCCAGAAGTGCAAGAGTCGGACGCGAAAAGATCGAGGTGGTTGACTATATTGAGTGCCCATTTTCCATGTTCATCTTGTTGTTATGAGGTCAACTGTGACCCAAAACTGGATGGGGTTGGTAAGGTTTATCCAGGTATAGCTGCTCTTCTCCGCTCAGTTTGATCTCTAAGGCAGCGATCGCTTCTTCCAGGTGTTGCATTTTGCTTGCCCCGATGATCGGCGCAGCTATGCCAGGCTGGTGCAATAACCAAGCCAGGGCAATTTGAGCAGGCACCACCCCGCGCTTCTTAGCCAGTTCTATCACCCGGTCGACCACTTCGAAGTCGGTTTCTTGGTAGTACATATTGTGGGCAAAGTCATCGACTTGAGCGCGGGTCGTCGTCCCCCATCCTTCCTGGGATCGGTTGCCGGTGAGAAAGCCGCGCGCCAGCGGACTCCAGGGGATCACGCCGATCCCCTCTGCTCGGCATAGCGGCAGCATCTCGCGTTCTTCTTCGCGGTAGACCAGGTTGTAATGGTTCTGCATGGAGATGAAGCGCGTCCAGCCGTGCAGGTCAGCCAGGTAAAGAGACTTGGCAAACTGCCAGGCATACATGCTGGAGGCGCCAATATGGCGCGCTTTCCCGGATTTGACTACCTCGTGCAGGGTCTCCAGAGTCTCCTCGATGGGCGTCTCCGGGTCCCAGCGATGGATCTGGTATAAGTCAACATAATCCGTTCGCAGGCGGCGCAAGGAATTATCGATGGAGTGAAGGATATGAACGCGGGAAAGACCGCGTTGGTTCGGCCCGTCGCCCATCGGAAAAAAGACTTTCGTGGCAATGATAACTTCATCTCGCCGAGCGAACTCTGTGAGGGCGCGCCCTAAGATCTCTTCGCTTTGGCCGCTCGAATATATATCAGCCGTGTCGAAGAAGTTGACGCCCAGCTCCAGAGAGCGCTGGATAAACGGGCGAGAATCATCCTCGTCCAGCACCCAGCTCCGCCATTTTGAGGAGCCATAAGTCATTGTGCCTAAACATATGCGAGAGACTTTGAGGCCACTTCGACCAAGATTTACATATTGCATTTTTCGTCCTTTGTCATAATGAAGCTTCCAAATCGGTAATCGTCTTTTGCATCAAATCCACAGACATGCTCAGAGTGCCCGCGTCGAAGGTGAACCTGGCGCCAGCTGTCGAGAATAAATGCGGGAGCGGTGCTGATCCCCCAAGGGAAAGCGCCATCCGATATGCAGCAATCGCGCTTGCCCGATCATTCAGAGAGTTGCGCCAGACCTGGACCGCGCCTAGCTGGGCCAAGCCGTATTCAACGTAATAAAACGGGCTATCATGAATGTGTGGTTTGCGTTGCCACCCGGTCATCCTCTCTTGTTCGAGGCTGCTCCAGTCCACGCCTGGCATGAAGCGTTCCCAAATCTCAACCCACTTAGCGTCACAGTTGGTGGGATCGGAAGCGGCATCGTGATTCTCGTAGATCCAGTGTTGGAAGGCGTCCACGACGGCCATGTAAGGCCAGAATAGCAGGCTGCGTTCCAGGTGTTCCACACGGGCGCGGGCAGCGTCTTCTGGGTTGTAAAAACCGCCCCCATCCTTCGCAAGATAAGGTGCCGCCAGTAGCTCCATGCTCATCGAAGCTACCTCAGCAAATTCAAGGGGGATTTCCAGGTGATGGAAGAGCAGGTGGCTGCGTTCAAAGTCATGGAAGGCATGCCCACCCTCGTGGAGCAGGGTTTGGACATCGTCGTGGATACCTACAGCATTCATGAAGATAAAGGGTCTTTGTGTCGCAGCGAAGATTGTGCAGTACCCCCCCGGCGCCTTCCCCATGTGATTATCCAAGTCGAGCAAGCCTTCCCGGCGCATGGTCTCAAAGTATTCTCCAAAGTGAGGATCGACGCTTTGGAACATGGTAGCCACCTTGCTTTCAAGCTCTTCAATGGTGCTAAAAGGACGGAGAGGAGGCTTTCCAAGAGGATCCACCTCCAGATCCCAAGGGCGTAAGGTCTTAACACCTAGCCTCCGGCGGCGCTTCTCGTAGATTATTTTGGCAACTGGAACGACGACCTCTTCGATCGCTTGATGGAATTGGAAGCAGTCCTCCGGCGTGTAATCGAAACGAAGCAGTTCAATCCAACGAAAGGCACGGTAATCAAGCAATTCTGTGTTGATGGCGAGCTGGCGGCGCACAGACAAAAAATTCGCCCACAAGCCATTAATCACCTCCCGGTCAGCCAGCTGCCGTTCAGCTGCCAGGTGCCAGGCGCGCTCACGTCGGTCTCGATCGATTTCCTGGTATACGGGCTGGAGCTGTAAAAGGGTTACTTCCTGTCCTTCCCACTGCACGGTTTGCGCGCCAATGATCTTGTCGTATTCGGAGGAAAGTTTCAGTTCCTGACTCAGCAATGGCTGGTTTGCCTCGCGGAACATGTTGGCTTGAGCGCGCATATTTCGCAGGGGCACATCAAAGTCAGGTGGCGAAAACCCGCTGGCGAGGAATTTTTCTTTAAGTTTTTGCTCCTTTGACTTGGCGCGTGGACGGATTTCGTCCAGAAAAACAGTATAACGTCGTTCGGCGTCCTGGTCTGTGGTGTCGATCGTGTGAGCCACGTATAATCGCCAGTAGGCTTCGTCCAGGAGCTTGCCTAATTGAGACCAATCCAACAACCAATCGTTGAGGTTCGCCTCGGTCATCGGTCGTTTGAGTAGGTCTGCAAAGTAGGGGTCGATTTGTGACCAGGACCAATCTTTAAATTCTTGTGCAGTCTGGGGAAGCGAAGAAAGCATAAATACCTCTCGTCTCTCTTGATACTGCAAATCATCAGGGTGTAGTGTAGGGCATTGTGCTTGGCATACGCAAGGCTAGCCGAGGGTCTAGTGCCTGTCAATACCAGGCAGTTGAGTGGTGTCAGGTTTCAACGGAGGTCGTTGTAAGTGCCAATCCGTGACTTGCTGAAAGGCATGGGCGACCTGGAAGAGAATATCTTCCCGGAAATGGGAGCTCATCAATTGCATGCCAACCGGCAAGCCGTGGCTGTCGAAGCCTACGGGGAAAGCCAGCCCGGGAACCCCAGCCAGGTTGGCCGGCAGGGTGAAAACATCCTCCAGATACATCGATAGCGGATCATCACCATGCTCGCCAATCCGGAAAGCAGTTGTGGGGGCGACCGGCGCAGCGACCACGTCTACATATTGGAAGACAGACTCAAAATCGCGCTTGATCAGCGTACGTACCTTCTGAGCCTGACCATAGTAGGCATCGTAATAACCTGCCGAGAGGGCGTAGGTACCCAGCATGATCCGCCGCTTGACCTCCGGGCCAAATTTATCTCCACGTGTGCGCCTGAAGACATCCCATATTTCGGCGGCAGGTTGGCGCGGCCCGTAGCGGATGCCATCATAACGCGCCAGATTGGCGGAGGCCTCTGCTGGAGCGATCAAGTAATAAACAGGCAAGGCGTATTCAGTATGGGGAAGACTGACCTGTCTGACCTCGGCTCCCAGCGATTCTAGGACAGAAATTGCCTGACGGACAGCGGCATCGACCTCGGGTTGGATGCCAGAGATGAAATACTCCTGAGGAACCCCTATGCGCAAACCCTGCATTGCTCTCTCTGGAGCTTCATGTCCAGCCTGTTGTGAGAGACGGATCTCCGGGACAGGCAGGTCGACTGTGGTGGCGTCAAGCGGGTCGTGGCCCGCCATCAAGGTGAAAAGCAAAACCACTTCGGCGGCCGAACGTGCAATCACCCCGATCACATCTAGGGAAGAGCCGTACGCGACCAGACCATAACGGGAAACCCGACCATAGGTTGGCTTGATTCCGGTTACGCCGCAGAATGAGGCGGGCTGGCGTACGCTTCCGCCGGTGTCGGTGCCCAGGGCGGCTGGCACCAAGCAGCTGGCTACGGCTGCTGCGCTGCCGCCGCTTGATCCACCAGGCACACGATCGAAATCCCAAGGGTTACGCGTCACGCCATAGGCCGAGTTCTCGGTTGAGGAACCCATGGCGAACTCATCAGTGTTGGTTTTACCCAATATGACCACTCCTGCTGCTAGCAATCGCTCTACAACAGTAGCGTTATAGGGTGGGACGAAATTATCCAGGATGCGTGAGCCGCAGGTGCAGCGTATGTCAGCAACGCACAACACGTCTTTTACAGCGATCGGGATCCCAAGCAAGGCTTGCAAAGGTCGATCGGGTTCTTTTCGCCAAGCATTCAAGGAGCCGTCAGCTGCGTCAGCCCGGGCCAGGGCTTTTTCAGGGTTCAGCGTCAGGAAAGCGTGCAGCAGAGGTTCCAGGCGTTCGATTTGTTCCAGGCAGGCCAGCGTAAGTTCCCGGCTGGAAATTTCGCCGGCGCGCAAGGCAGCGCTCATTTCGAGGAGTGAGAGGTCAACTAGACTGGTCATGTCCCCATATTTTCTAGTCCAGTACAAGGGGAACGCGGAACTGGGCGTCCTTGGCTTCAGGGGCGTTCAGGAGAAGTTTCTCAAGGCTCAAGCCAGGACGGGGTTCGTCGGGACGGAGAACGCTGTGAGCCGGCAGTACACTGGAGGTGGGCGGGATGCCGGCGGTATCCAGAGTTTGCAGACGGGTGGCGTAGTCCAGGATGGCGGAAAGCTGCTCGCGGTAGCGCTCTTTTTCAGCCTCCATCAGTCTCAAGCAGGCCAGTTCGGCGATGTGTTCGACTTCTTCCAAAGTCAGTAGCATGGCAGGGATTATATCATGCGAGATAATTTCGACTTTTAAGGTTTATCGTTCCAACTCTCTCCGTACCAGCGCAAATATTCCTCGAGATGTGCCTGCCAGTACGCTTCTTCGTGGTACCCTGGATACAGGTGCCATTCATGTGGGATATTCTTCTGGGTGAGCAGCTCTTCAAACCATTTCGCTGAACGCGTAAGTTGAAGCCGGTCTTTGTCGCCCAGATCAAGGTAAATGCGAGGGAGTGAGTCTGGAGGAATAGAATCCAGCCATTGCTTGATAAAGGGTAAATCTGAGTAGAAAACGGGCAAGCTGTGGGCGCCGATCGCCCCAAAGGATTCCCACTGCGAAAGCCCAAGGTGCACAGCCCAGCCGGCACCGCGCGATAACCCGCCGACGGCGCGATAGCGGCGATCTGCTAGAGTGCGATAGTTCGAATCGATCAAGGGCAGCAGGGCCTCAATCACCGCTTGACCGAACCCGTCCTCGGTGGGTTGGCTCCACACCCGATCGCGCGGCATAACGACAATGAAGGGCGGCACCTCTCCCGCGGCGATCAGCTCGTCGGCGATTTCGTCAACGCCCAGCCGGTCCCACTGATCGTCGTTATAGTTCTGCCCGTGGATCAAGTATAGAACAGGGTAGCGGTGCGACGTGAGCTGGTTGTAGCACGGGGGGAGATAGACACGGAACTCAAGTGGAAGGCGTAGCAACCCGGTGCGGATTTGGTCTGTTTCGATGCGCCCCCCTTGATGCCAGCAAATTTCTTGAGTAGGGGATGGTGTTAGGGTGAGTGTAAGGGGGGGCCGGGGAGAGGGTGTGATGGAAGGAGTCGAAGTAGGGAAGGAGAAGGTAGTGGTCGAAGGAGACGATGGAATAGGGAAGTCTTTTGGGGAAGAGGATATATCCGGCATCGCCGAGTTGGTAACCATCGGGCTCTGAGAGACTCTAGCGGTGCATGCGCTCAGAATCAGGACAGCAGGGAGGATTAAACAGACCCTACAGAACACTCGTAAAGAAATGTTCTGGCAATTATGTAGAAATAAGCTCAANGTCTTAGGCAGATATCTCACGGGGAAAAAAGATAAAAAATGCTAATAAAACCATTCGCGCCAAGTTTCTGGCGCGAATANCAGGTCTCAGAAATNCATTTATCACCACCAAGACGGACAATTGTAGAACAGAACAATTGGCCGAGATCGTAGGTCAGCGCGGCTCGACAACGAACTTGATCGCGGTGCGTATCTTCTCGTCGATTACAACATCCACGAACTCGGGGATGAAGACGACGTAGATGCCATCCTGGGACAAATAGCTTTTGGCGAGCGCCATGGCCTTGACAGCCTGATTGACGGCGCTAGCGCCGATGGCCTGGACTTCAGCTCGTCGATACTCCCGGACAACGCCCGCAATCGCGCCCGCTACGGCAGAAGTTCGGGAGGTGCCCTTGACTTTGATCACACCCACTTTCGGCTTCCTCTCATTGCTCGCATCCATGTTCTGACCTCCTTTGGTGAGGGCGGCTACGTACGACTGGGCGCAGAAACGTCCAGCTATGATTCTACAGGATTTTCTGAGGCGGAGCAAGCGGAAATTCCCCCTTTCGGTTTTATTGGTAAACCTTAACAGGCTGGCTGGTTTGTTGTAAACTATTGATAGACATTCAACCTTACCTGACTTACAGGAGATCAACATGGACGCTTCTCAATTCCTGGACTTGGATCTATCACCGCGGATTCTTTTAGGACCCGGACCAAGCATGGTTTCACCGCGGGTGTTGCGTGCACTGGCAACACCCCTGGTGGGCCATCTTGACCCCGAGTTTTTATCGTTAATGCAGGAAGTTCAAAAATTGCTCCGCTACGTTTTCCAGACTGATAACGAATTAACGGTGCCGATATCCGGCACGGGTAGCGCTGGGATGGAGGCCGCGCTATGTAACTTTATTGAGCCAGGGGATCGCGTCTTGATCGCCATCCAGGGCTACTTTGGAGAGCGCCTGTTTGATATGGCCGGTCGTTATGGCGCCCAGGTAGATCGTCTGGATAAACCCTGGGGGCAGGTGTTTGACCCCGCTGAGATCAAAGCCGCTCTAAATAAAGCCAAATACAAGCTGTTAGCAATCGTGCATGCGGAGACCTCCACGGGAGCTTGCCAGCCAGGGATCGGCGAAATCGCTGCCGCCGCACACCAATCCGGAGCGCTTCTGGTTCTGGATACGGTCACCTCCTTGGGTGGATTGCCAGTCGAGATCGATGCCTGGGAGGTGGACGTAGCTTACAGCGGTACTCAGAAAAGCATCTCTGCCCCCCCGGGTCTGGCTCCATTGACGGTTTCGCCGCGCGCGCGGGAAGTGCTACGTAAGCGACACATCCCGGTCCAAAACTGGTATTTAGACCTAAGCATGCTGGAAAAATATTGGGGAAAAGAGCGCACGTACCATCACACCGCGCCGGTCAGTATGAATTACGCCCTGCGGGAAGCGCTGCGTATGGTTGCCGAGGAGGGTCTGGAGGCGCGCTTTGCTCGCCACCGGGCCAACGTCGAATCCTTGTGGGCTGGACTGGAAGAGATGGATCTCTCGCTCCTGGTGCCGATCGAGTACCGACTGCCGACCCTGAGCACGCCGTTGGTACCGCCGGGGGTCGACGAAGTCGAAGTCCGCCAGCGTTTATTGAATGATTACAATATCGAGATCGCTGGTGGATTCGGCCCACTCAAAGGCCAAGTGTGGCGCATTGGTCTGATGGGCTTTAGCAGCCGCCGAGAAAACGTGACGCTGTTCCTGGCTGCTTTGCGGGAGATATTGGCTAACAGTCATTGATGAGACGCTGGATAGGGTTTATTCTCGCGGTGCTGGTCGGAATCGCAGCTGGCCTGTTCTATGGGTGGATGGTCAACCCGGTCAAGTATGTTGACATAACACCAGCTACTCTGCGCGTCGATTACCAATCCAATTACGTCTTGATGGTCGCCGAATCTTACCAGGCTGAAGGCGACCTGGCGTTGGCTGCCCGGCGCCTGGCTGTGTTGGGTGACAGGCCGCCGGTCGAGATCGTGCGGCAGGCGATGATTTTCGCCGCCCAGGCTCCATATGCCGATTCTGACCAGGAATTGTTGAGCCGGCTGGCGATCGCCTTGCAGACCTGGAATCCCGCCCTGGAAGCGCCCGTACCATGAGAGACGAGCGGGGCCACTGGTATCTGCTGACGGGTCTTGTGCTCGGTGTAGTCCTGGGACTGACCTACGCCTGGTTAATTTCTCCCCGGGAATATACCGACAACTCGCCAGCTTCGTTGCGAGCCAATTTCAAAGACCAATACCGNGCCATGATCGCTGCCGCCTATGTCGCCAATGGCAACCTGCCGCGCGCCAGAGATCGCCT
>C687J35503_10000343_pt1 | contig 12132 bp, 20 predicted proteins | sample RifCSP19_3_FD_35503 | JGI IMG/M metagenome (IMG submission 35503)
TTACTGTCCAGATGATCGTAATGCGCAGGGATGCGCGGGGGCGGTTTGTCCGATGAGGCACAAATGACCGAGTGCACGCACGAGACGCTGCGACTTGCTCCCAAGACCGTGACGAAAACTCATGAGGAGCGATTGCGCCCCTATGCCCTACAGGTATTACTAGACGCCCACGCCGACGCCTGGCAGGCCGAGTTGGAAGCGGCGAAGGCACGGGAGGATGCACTGAACAACATCATGCACCGCGCCGCGCTGGTTGTGGCCCGCTCGTCGCCGCTGATGGACAGAACGCTGATTGCCAGAACGAAAGCAGCGCGATGGGCACTCAAAGAGCTGGCTGACGCGTTAGCCGCCTCGGAGCCGCCGGGGGAGGAGGGGACGTGAGTAACACTATCGAAGAATTCATGGCGTCGGTGAGCGACGAGGAATTGTTGGTCCGGGCGCGAGCCGCCATCACAAGGATGTGCAGCGGCGACCGACGGTGGACAATGACGATACCTCCCGACCGCCGCGATAGCGATTTCGTGCTCGGAGAGGTCTGCCGTAGGCTGGAAGCGGCGAAGGCGCGGGAGGAGGCGGTGCGCGCGGCCGCGAACGCACAGGCAGAAGACGACGGGCTATGGTTCATGGCTCAGACTGCCCCAGAGGCCTATTTGCAACGAGCACTTCGTTTCCTTCACTCAATCGTCGAGGGCGATGTCGCGATGCAAAGGCTATTAGCCGCCTCGGTGCCGCCGGGGGAGGAGGGGAAGCCATGACTGACTTGTTCTTGCGGATGCACGAAAGAGTGTATGTAAATGGCATTGCCGGGATGGATGGCTTTCTGGACGAGATCGAGGCCATCGTGATTGCGGCATTTGCCGTAGTCCGGTGGTATGACAGACTGGGCAATGTCGTTGTTTCCCACGAGATCGAGGCGCTAGAACGTGCCCTCTGTGCCTCGGAGCCGCCGAGGGAGGAGGGGACGTGAGAGCGTGGGGCGTTCAGTGGAGAAGCGTCAATAGGCTGGACGGGAAGTCGGAGCGTCTCATCTGGACGCCGCTGTTCCACACGCGTCGAGAGTGCCGCCGATACATTGAAGAGAGATATGGCTACATTCGACAGCGGCCCGACCTTCGTGCCGAGCCGCACGGGTGGCGGATGCCGAGAGCGGTGCGCGTGTTGGTCCTTATCGCGGAGCCGCCGCCGGAGCCGCCAGGGGAGGAGGGGACGTGAGAGCGATACTGACGTGGGAACCTGACGAGTTCGGATTCGGCCTCAACATCACATGGAGGTCGCGGATAGCCATCGGGCTTGGCCCCATCCTGCTCGGTCTCTACTGGGGGCCGAAGGTGTGGCGTTACCGATGTGCGGAATGCCAGCACCGGGACCGGGTGGTGGAGGCTCAAGCCGTCTCGGAGCCGCCGGGGGAGGGCTAAAAAGGGCCACCCGGCAAGAACAGACCGGATGGCCCCGTGGTCAGCGAAGTCGTATTAGGCCAGGCCGACCTTCTCGTATAGAGCCTTCCACACGACCCGGTAGAGCAACTCCACCGGACCCCACGCCGCCACAAGAAGAGTGAGCCAGGCACCGACGAACCCGACAGGATCGCCGGCATAGACTGGAATTCCTAGCCCCGCAAAGCCTCCGTTGAGAAACACAAAGGAGACCGCAAGCACAGCCGCAATCCCCTGAACGACACCGATGGGGATCGGCTTGCTGCTCTTGGCCGCGATGTAACGGAAGAGCTGAATGAGGCCCGGCACGATGATCAAGTAGAGCAGGGTATTCCAAGGTTCAGCGATCATTTGAATTGACCTCCTCGGTCAAGTAGACAGTGCAGCGGGATTGATGGAGTTGTCTTATTTCGCTCCTCCTATGATAGCTTGGAGTGCGCGGATCGCATCCCAGATGTGGTCGTTGTTGATAGTAGCGACGGCTGCCGATGTCGCGATGGCGCCAAAGAGCAGAACGACCGCTTTCCATTGCCGGCCGAGCTCCTTCTGATTCCTCGATGATGTGCGGTAAACCTCACGCACACCAGCCAATGTCAATCTCTGAACGAGCGCAGAGTCCGTTGGGATCTTGCCTCCATTCTGCAGGATCTCCGCGAGCGTATCCAGAATCATACTATCATCTGATATGCTCGGAGGCTCTGAAGGATTCATAGATGGGAATGTCATGCATGCAGCTCTGGGTTCGCACAATGTAGACAGGCCGGTGTCGTTAGAATCGGCGCCGCTGCAGGAATAGACCACTGGAACTCTCCGAGAGCTTCCAGTTCTTGCGGCTGCGCCAAGTCAAGTGCGAACAGACCAGCGCCTTCTAGCTTCAACTCGTGAGCTCTCGTCAGGAAGGCCAGGATCTGTGCTTTGGTCGGACGCCATCCGCCAGTACCTTTGTATGCTGGACCGATCGGTGTGATCTTCTGGCCTCCGATCTTGCGATACTCACGCACTGACATCTCAAGCTGTAGCGCGCCGCCCCACAGACGATTATCGCCCTCCCAATAGACCTGCGGAGANAAGTGCTCCATGTAGGTAGCAAACGGCCTGACAGGGAACTCCGGCTGCTGGGTGAGAGGGAACCGATAGCTGCAGAGTGAGTGAATGCGCGGATCCGTCTCGAGGCCGAGGCAATAGTGCTGCGCTCTGCCTCCCTGATCCGGCGCCCGACGGTATTCTTTCTCGGCGTCCACCTGAAAGCCAACGATGCCATGCTTCTGTAAGAGCCGAACCGTGGCCAATCCCTCCTTGCGGGCGATGTCCTTAGAGGGAACGAAGATCCGCTTTCCCTTTTTCCAAATGTACCAGCCGCCATAGGTCCAACCCCACAGGGCAACTTCGATGCCCTCGCTTCGAAGAGCCAATATCGCCACCGGGAGGAGGTCGGCATTGTGTCGGCCCGGGAGGGACCCATCGCGCCACCTCTCTTCCATCCCGTCGATTGCCTTGAGGGAAACCCAGTCCAAGCCCAAAGCCGAGGCATGTTCAGCCTGCGCAACCGGATCTCCCTCCTTCCAGTTGCGGAGTTGCCAAACCATCGCGCCCTTACCGGCGAGTATCATGGCAACATCCCTCATGGGCCTTTTTTTCTTCGTGCATGAATCCTCCCAGGTGGTAGGGGTCGCACTTCCAAGCTAGTAGCAATACTTAGCAGGCCCGCGATGCGAATCAACTCCGCTGCAATCTCCTCTGTGCGCCGCGATTCCTTTGGAACAGGATCATCGTCCTGCAACTCTAACGCCTCATCAATCCATTCCTCGGCACGTTTTATTGTGATGTCCGTGAGATTTAGAGTCAGAAGAAGCTCAACCTGATTGGGCCTTTCTGGAGGTCCGACGCCGAACTGCATCGGACCAAGCTCAAATGCGAAATCGGATTGCCGCCGCTCAAAAGCCAACCTCACAAGGCGCTCAACCTCTGCCACCGATTGCAGGTCGGTCTCGATGTCAAACTCGATCTGGGTACTCATAGTTCGCTTCCAAAGATGGCAGCCAACTCGGGAGCATAGATGCCCACGGCTGCGCCGAACTTCGTCACTGTCTTTTCGCTGTTGGCGGTCGAAACCTTGTCCTGGTTGGATACCGACGTTGATGCTCCTGTCTTCGTTGTTGAGCTCGTCAAGCGGACAATAGTTAGCTCGGAGAAGAAACCATTGAAGGTTGTCCCAGCTATGATTGCCATCATGCACCGCCGCCCGTATTCGCCAGTCGTTTGATGAGTTGATCGGCGAAGTCGTCGGGAGCTCCCTGCAAGGTCAACGCGTTCCGCTCGTCATCGTAGGATACGCCCTCAACGTAAAAGAGAACGGGATCATCAACGAAAGAAGTAGTCACTTGTGACGTGGGTAGGAGCCATCCATCCAGCCGGCCCCAAACATCCGATACCACCTCATTGTAGGGCACGACGCGGCCCTGAATATCGACGATATTGATGTCCGAATCCCACACATCGATGGCATAGGCGATTGCACGCCCGCGCACTTGCGGTGCTGGCATGATGGTACAGGCGACATGACGCAATTCGTCTGTTGTACTGAAGGACCAGGACATCGTTACGGAGGTCGCTCCCGCTTCCTCCGAGACTCCTGAATCTGTCGCTCTAGGCCCAGGGTTCCATTCGCCTGTATCGAGCACTGTCTGTCCCCCGCCTACACTGAGTGGCCCCGGGTCAACCCCGTAGTTAGAGATCAGAATTCCATCGAGCGCCATTCCTCCTACCTCGCTCGTCAGAGAAAGCGAAGAAGAGGTCCCGCCGCTAGCAGAATACGAGTCGGTATCGGCCTCTGGAGTGACCTGATGTGCTCCGCTATAGCCAACGACCGTCACTCGACAAATAGGACTTCCCGAACCAGTTGCTGTCGCGGAGAAAGAATTGCTCCCNGTGGGGGGAGCGAGAAGACGATAGAGTCCCAATCGATTGTTCCCGCTTCCTATGGCGAGAACTGTCGTNGGAGTCTGCCCTGCGTAGGAAACCGTCCCCAACCCCGCGTCTCCCAAAGTGTTCATCGCACGGACAATCAAATAGACCACGCGATCTGCATTGGCATTGACGGTATGCGAACCGCTGGCAGTAGGTCCTCCCTCCGCGCTTACATAGGTATCTCTGATGACTCCCATCAGACTAGCACCTCCGGCGGCGCCGCCTCAGAAAAGACGAATTCCCTCTGTCGCTTCATGTAAGCAACCCATCGCCGCAGACTAGCATCGCCGAGCTCGGCGATGTCGAAGATGATCTGAGCCGCCCAACGATCGGCATCGTACTCTTTGGTAACAGTAGTCGAATTAGGCGAGATGGAACGCGAGGCGACGAACTGACCGACTGCGGTCAGAATGTCATTGACTTCCGAGGAAGCGCCCTGTGTCCCCGCCGATGCCGTTTGATTGTAGACTCTCCAGAACAATGTGTGGATGTAACCAAAGACATCAACCTCAATCTGGGGATTCTCCTTGTTGCTTCCCGCCAAACGAACCGATTCAGGAAGAATACGTGGGTTGCGCCGAAGGGAGACATAGCGCGAGGCGTAGTTATCGGCGACAGATGACGATGCGATTTCGCCTCCCGATAGAACCCGCTCTTTGACACCGAAGCGTGCCTGGCTTGTTGCGTCACTGGCAACCACTGAACGCACCAGAGTCCCGCCAGTGTTCTTGTAGCGCAGCCAGACCTTGTTGAAAACCGTGTCTAGCGTTGTCTTAGCAACAGCAACGCCCGTCATCAGACGCATTGTGTTGATATAGCCCTCGAAGTCGATCCCCATCTCCTCGTTATAGGCCACCACATTGCGCCCTAGACCATTCCTCATCATCTCGGCCAGAATTGCCCGATCAGCCGAAATCACGAAGCTGGCCTTCCAGAAACCGCCACGCCGTTGCTCGCTGTTGTAGGCGGAGAAACCGTTGCGCTCTGCATGGCGGGTCAGGGTTAGCGAGAATCTTTCCCATAGTGCGACGGGGTTGTGGCCGATGACAATGGAGGCGATCAATCTGCACCGCGCAGTGTGTTATAGGAATGATGGGCATATATCGAAACCGCCAGGTGCTGCCCCAGCGTACAAAGCAGAGGCCCCGTTCCGAATGTGGTGGGGTAGTGACCCATGAGGAAATAGAACCGGGTCTGCCGTCCCGGCTCCAATTGCGGAGGAGAACCCCCGCGATACCATGCTTCGGCGGGATATAGTACACCGGAGGTCAGGACATGTTTGAGCGTCCGATTACGCAGAATGCCCCCATCCAGATCAAGCACCGTGTTCCCTCGCAGCGCAGAGGCACCAGTCGTCGGGAAGGAAATCGGATCGTCCAAAATGACGGACCATTCATCGACTGGGATCAGAACAAGTTGAACGAGGCCCAGTGTCGAGGCCCCGGTTGATCTCTCAGCCAGCAATCGCAGAACGAGATCCGTACCCAGAGCGTCGCTGAACACCGTTTCAGTGAGTGGGAGCTTGACGATACCAAGCTCTACCCACTCGTTGACGCCAGTAGACTTGAGCTTCACTGTCGCCGTATCAAAGACCGGCGAGCCATCGGCGGAAGATCCGATCATCACGCGCAGCCTGATCGCACAATCACCAGCCGCCCCGCCAACTTGACGAGCTACAGCGAAGGCTTGATATTGTCCTTCCCAGTCATCCAGTAACGCCGTGCCGATCAAAGTGACACGGACAGTCAGCGTAGAGACGGTGGCGAAGGTGACATTGGCCCGCTTCCCACGCGGCGCTGAGACGTCATCCGCTGCAGCCGTGTCCGTGCCATAGGCAGTTGCCCAATCGCCAGGATTTCCAGCATTGCCGACATTCAGATTGGCAACGAACTTTGACAGGCCTCGTGACTTGATGCCCATCAGAATGCGGGAAGTCGTGCCCATCATGGGTGTCGTCGTTCCACCGTGGGGCGAGAACATTCGCAGCAGAACACGCGGCGGTGCATCCCCTTTGATGATGGAGGAGGACAGCTCAATGTGCGGCGTCTTTGGCGTGTAGGGTGTGTTCGTCCCATGAGTGACAGGTGTAGTCGTCCATGAACTCACGGTGTTCAGCCGCAAGCGAACCCAATAGGCCGAAACGTTGTTGATACTGTTGGCAACCCACGTCGAGGGTGGTGCGACGTTCAAAACCCACTCACCCGCCGATTTGAAGATCTCATCTTCGCCGCCTGTGGGATACAGAGTAATTTGCGACCCGGCGGTTAGCGCAGCCCACGCCGAACCATTCCAGAATTCGGGAATGACATCGGCCGAGAAGACACCGGCAGTAAGAATCTGCATTACGAAGTGATGCCAGGCCGCTGTCGTAGAACCAAGGTATAAGATGTCCGCCGCGGCGGGCGTCGAGCCCGATACCGACCACATGGCTATACTTGCTGCTGAGATCTGATTCGCGGAGAATAGCGTGGAACTATCGTCGTAGCTGTAGAGATGAGTCAGGGCAACATCATCACGGAAGTTAACAACATGAACAAGCGTAGGCGAAGCGGGGCCATCTGTAGCAGTTTGTGTTAGTGCCACCGGAAGCGTACCGGGAACACCAGAGCGCCACGGGTGTTCTCGGACTATGGATAGCCCAAGCACCTCAAGGCGTGCATCAACTTCGAACGGCGCATCAAAAACATCGGGTAGACTCAGGCCCATCGCGCCTTTGACCAGCGCATAGCGAGCGCCCGTCTCGCTGGTGTGTTGTGCCTGGAGATAGACGGGTGCTGACTGCCACGCCGCTTTCCACCACTGGCCGGCCTTGCGCAACATTTTTACAAGGATCTGTATCTGATTCGAGGCATTATCTTGACTGGAGCCATATAGATTGACTGAGAGATCTTCCAGAATCTCGGCCTCGACAATCGAGCCAGCCTCAATCTGAGACAAATTCAATGTTGGCTTATTCAGACCGCCTCGTGTCCCAATGATGGTTGCGGGATCAATGAGAGAGATGCCGGCAGTTCCGGCAATCACTCCACCAGAGTCGATGATCTTGAAGACGCGGCTCACGTCATGCTCCCAGAGCTCGGTTCAGAATATAGCGAAACCGTGATAGGTCCATGTCCGTGTTGATATTTACGTCTCCTATATTCATGGTTCGGCTATTGTTAACGTTGCTAACCTGACTCCTCGGCGTTACATCTACCCGTTCGCCCGGCTCAAGGCCGAGGAGAAAAGGACGATCCCCCCCACCTGTTCCNGGGACAACGAATGAGCCGCCTTGCTGAAATCCACCTCTGCCCGTGACGCGCAGCTCATGCAAGCGACTGCTGGCAGCGACCGCCTGTTCAATCGCCTTCCTCATAGCCTCAAAGGCACCCTCGGCATTCCGAGCCTGTTGCGCAAGGCCGATGAGATGATTGGCTAAAGCAACATTCCCGGCCAGCATTGCCTCTGCCGCGGCAGCTACAAGCTGCGCCTCCGTCATAGCCTGGTAGGCACTGACTACATTCTGAGCCGATGTATTGACACCGATAATAGCTCCGTCCAAGTCCCGTATCGCGAACGCTTGCTCTTGGGTTATACGACTTGCTTCAAGTTGCCCCAGAGTAACCAGTCCCAACCTGATCTGCCAGGCGTCAAGCCATGTAATATGACCGGCAAGTTGTTCGTTGATGACGGAGAACTCCGTGGTAAGGGCGGGNGCAAGACTGGCACCAAGTTGCAGNTTTGTCGCCTGCCAACTGTCNTTGAGTTTGTCAACCTCAAGACGTAGCCTCTCCGTCTCAGCCACCTCTGCCTCTGTGGCAACCAGCCCCTCTTCAACTGCTGCCGCCATTGCCCTAATAGAAACTCCACCCTGCTGCAGAATGGGATCGAGAGCGGCCCAATTCCTGCCGAGGATCTTGGCAAGCTCCGCTGCCCTTTGGGTAGGGCTTTGGATTGCATTCACTCGATCCGCTAGAGATGCCAGACTGGCCACAGATGGNGCAAAACCGTTCTTCGTAGCCAATTGCAGAGCAGAAGTCAATTCGCCTTGTGAGACACCGAAGTCATCTGCTACTTGCACGAGACGACTCATCTCGTCAGTGGAAATGCCGGTCGCCCTGGCACTATCCAGAATAGCCTTGTTGTAATCAACCGCCGCGAACACCGTAGCTTCCAATGCCTTCTTCACACCATAGGCTGCAGCCGCAACCGCACCAATGACGGACGCTACCTGAAGACCTGCGGTTTTCATGTTCGCCCAAGTTGTGTTTGTCTTCTTGCTCTTGTTGTCCACCTCTTCCATGCCAGCGGCCAGCGCCTTGAGCTTGGCGCTCGCCTTGTCATCGGCTTCGATTAGGATCTGAATCTTAGAGGTGGCCATATGCCCTTCGCAGTCCCATGACGCTCAACACGATCTCCCAGGCACGCGGGTTCTGCTTGGTGAACTCGCCCTCGTTACCAGGAGGAGAATCGGCATAGATTTTCATGGCATCGTAGACACGGAGCGTGGCCGACATCCGCTCAATCAGTCCCGCCGGCTGGTCGCGCAACCCTCCCGCCTCCGGTAGCGTGTTCCAGGTCTGCGCCTGCCACGCGAGCATGAGTTCACCTGGCGGCGGCCCTTTGCCCTCGGCGCAGTCCGCCGCCGCCAGGATCATTCCGGGGGGATTTCGAGCGTCTCCCCAATCATCTCGTCCAGCNTCCTCCCAAGCCAGCGCACGTTAGCCGGCTTCATCCCGGCCACATCTTGCTCGGGCGGAAGCAGGATCCCGCCCNTCCACGCGGCACGCAGAATGGAGCCGTGATGCTCGACCGAGGATAGACGGATGGCATTATCGCCGTCCAGTTCGCGCTTGACCTTGAAGAACGATTCCACATGCCGCTGCAGAATCGGCTCGACGACCTCGACGGAAAGACCGAGCTTCTCGCTTTCGAGCTTCATCATGGCACCGTGGCAACGCCATCCACAACGACCTTGATCTCGGCAAAAGCGGCCTCAGTCGCGTTGTATCTGGCTCGGAAGGTACCAGTCAGCACATCATTTCCGTTTTCCTCTCCTAATTTTTCGAACTTCTCCCAACGTCCGGCTAGATCTACCCGCAGCACCTTGGTCGTGAAGCCNGTGCCGGCCGTTCCCAGCGCGGAGCCCGGGAAGTTCAGACGAACGAGTTTCGAAGTCCCGGCGCGCCAGGCGGCCTTCTGNTCNCCACCNTGNGAGTCGTGNTCNAAGGTGATGTTCANCANGATCTCNGGCTGGGTNATCTTGGAGAAGGCGAAGTAGAGCTGCCCATTGGCCGCCATCACCGGAACCCATCCCGTCTTNACGCTGAGGTCCATCCCAAGGAANGTGTTGGACTTGACCGTCGNACCGAATGTACCGGATACGGGATCGATGGCCAACGATCCCTTGGAGAATAGGACCTCCTCCACTGTCGGAATGGTGGGGGANCCGGCGAACGCAGCCGAACCCGACTGGCGGGCAGCCCACGTCGCCTCCATCATTACGGCTTCGCCGCCCTTGCCTGTCAGTTTGAAGTCTTGGACGAAGGCATACTCCATCCGGTCGGAGTATTGATCGTCTCCGCCATAGATGGTGTAGGTCTTGGCGGAATTCTTCGAAGTCGTCGGGAAGGTGTAGGTGTAGATCTTCCCCGATGCTCCGGCTCCGCCATCCGAGGCNCCCGTACCAACGAGTTTCACGCCGGCCTCGAGGATGTGTAGAANCTGCTCAAAGGTTGCTGGCGTAGACTCCATCGCCAGCAGTGCCCCGAGAGCCGGCTGGTAGGAACGATCAATCCCCGAAATGTAGCCCACATCCTCCTCGGGGAAGGTCACGACTCTGGTGTCCTCGATCGTGCCAACGCCCCGCCAATACGTTGTNGCATTGACAGGGNTACCCGCGACAGATTCCCGGCCGAGGGTGAGCTTTCTTAAAGAACGGATTCCGGCCATGCTCTACTCCTTGGGCCTTCTATAGAGGCCCGATGCGATCAGTCGTTCGTATCCGTGCTCCTTAGCTTCCTCAGCGGTCAAGTCCCTAGCGGGAACGTCCGGGAGGAAATCAANGCCGACGTAGATCAGCTCACCGCCGACTGAATCTTGACGCCTTGAACGATGAACTGGATGCCCAGGGTCTTCTGCGTCGCCCATTCCATCTCTCCCCACCGGTAGCTGATCCGGTCGAAGGTCGAAATCTTGCCGGCCCACTTCGAAGTCAGGTTCGAGAACAGCAGATTGGGAATGCTGTCCACGAACGGGATAGCCAGCGCGTAATCGAATGGTAGATCCTTCCGAGCCACATGAAGCTCGATGATGACGTTGTGTAGGCCCGTCCTCAACCCGGCAGGTGTCTCGATGTGTTCCCCATCCCCCGGGTAGCCCGTGACGAANGGGAAATCGCTAGCCTGCTCTGGTGGGNAAGCGGGTGCAAGTNTGATCCCGGACAGCGACCGGATGTAAGTCAGCGCCTGGGCGATGGCATCTCGAGTTTCGTTCGCCATCTAGCCCGCCCTCTTGCGATACGGCTCCAGCATGAGCTGCACATCGGGGTCGAGCTTGGTGATCTGCAAGAGCTGGCCCATCTCTGCATTGCCCGCCACACCATAGGGATTATCCTTGCGATGGAAGATGCGCGTGCTCTGGACGATGCAGGCTTCCCTCACATCCTTTGGCGCTGAGGCCGAGGTGCCGTTCTGATAGCCGAAGACGCCGGCGATCTTGACGCTCTTGGCGACCCCAACTGGCCAGGCATTGTTGCCCTGGGGTGTCACATGAACCTCAACATACGGCGCATCGTTGTATGGCCACAGGTCATAGTCCGTGGAGGCCCACGAGGTTTCATAGGTCCGGTCGCCGTCCTCATCCGTTGTGATTGTCAGGCTACCCGAAGTCCCTAGATCNTTGATGTCCACAACGCGAGAGTCGATCGGCGTGTAGTACCGCGTCCCCGAGATCCCGTAGAACCAGCGGCGACAGTACTTATCGATGCTCCGTGAGACGGCCGTCACCACGCGCTCAATAGTTACATCCTGGGATGNTCCCATCCCAGATGTCATGCCAGCCTTGATCTCGGCTAGTGTGCAGTAGCCGTTGACAATCGCCATCTAGTCGGCCTTGGTCTTCCTCACACGCCGTGTGCCGGGCTCGGCCTTGGTCTCTTCCTCTCCGAGAATCTCGACCTCGCCCTCAGAGGCATAGGCTAGGGCCATCTTCTNCGGCATATCCACGACATCATCGATCTGCAACACACGTTCGATGCTCGTGATGCCCTTCAGGATTCGTACCTTCATGCNAATCTCCTCTGGGGGAGGCCCTCCGAAAGAGGGCCTCCCCCTCGGCTATTCAATTGTCAGGCGATGATCACAGGAGCTGTGGTGTACTCCTGCGTCGGAGGCAGCGACCGGCTGCCCCGGTAGAGCTGCGCGTGAAGCGCCACGATCATCACCGACGTCCCCAGCCCGCCGCCCGTTCCGTAGACTTTCATGAACGGCTTGTCTGGGTCGATTGCGGCGTCGATGATGAGCCCGATCTTGTTGGACGCGGTCGATGCCATCGTGCCGTCCGAAGCCGTGACCTTCGTGTACACTCCGCCAGAGGTCGCCGACTTGTAGACGGTAAGCCGGATGGTGTTCTTCGTCGCACCGGCTTGAGCACCATGCGTGGCGAAGATCCCGATGCGATCAAAGCCACTCCCATTAACCACGATTGGCGTGACTGCCGCGCCCGTCGCAATCGACAGAGGCGCGCACAGGTT
>C687J35503_10000346_pt1 | contig 12115 bp, 12 predicted proteins | sample RifCSP19_3_FD_35503 | JGI IMG/M metagenome (IMG submission 35503)
GTCGCCCCTAAATTTTCCCTCTCCCTTCCAAGGAGAGGGTTCGGGTGAGGTTTTATACGAGAAACGTCCAGGCTAAACCCGGACGCTTCGTTAAAAAAACGGACTAATTTTTCTCTACAAAGTTTTCTTGTTTGAAATTATCCACAATGCTTCTAATCAGAGACAGGAATTTTTCTCGAGAAAAAGCTCTGTGTGATAATAATTCCCCTCCTTTATGAAATTGCTTTGTTTCATCAACATATCTTCCTAACTCTTCTACAGCTTTCTTAAGTGGTTCCTTCAAAACATCAGAATAATTAATAAGATAATTTTTTATATCATCTGCAAAGTGATTTATGTATCTTAATGGTCTTCCAGACCAGGCATCGCTAAAACGTATAACATCACTCATACCATATTGATCCCAATGCCCATAAAAAAACGAGTAATTGGTTAGGAGATTCTTTAAATCATACATAGCTAATGCTACCTTATCACTTTTTATAGATGGTTTCACTCTATTTTCTATTTTATTTTCTACTTCTCTTTTTTCTTCCTCTGACCAAGCTTCATTAGTTTTTCCTTTAATTCTTAACCCAGAAGGTCCAATCGAAAATTCAATTATTTTATCAAATAATAGATAACATAACAAAGTCCAACAAACTATTATTATAAACCAATTAATTTGGAATTTTTGCGGGAAAAAATAAGATAAAACAATTATGCCGAGCAACAGTATCGCAAACAAAAACCTGAATACCAGGATAATAAAATTAAACCAAGACGGGTCTTCATCTTCCTTCTCTTCCATTCTTTTTACACCATTCTACACAAGAGTACCTAAGGTTGCTGAGGCATGCAAAAGCAAGCTTTTGCACTCCTAAATCGCCATGCAAGGCTGAAAGCCTTGCCCTACAAACCATCTACTATCCACTATCCACTATCCACTATGAACCAACCACCTGCGAAGCACAGCCACCGACCCGAATCGAACGGGTGACCGGCTGATTACGAATCAGCTGCTCTGCCATCTGAGCTACGGTGGCGGGAATGAGAGTTTGTTCGTTTGAAGTTTGTTAGTTTGTTCGATTCTCTTCAAACGCCAAACGGACAAACTGTATTAAATGCCGAGGGGCAGAATCGAACTGTCGACACACGGATTTTCAGTCCGTTGCTCTACCAACTGAGCTACCTCGGCAAGTATGACAAAAAACTTGGTATTTTTTTCTTTTACACCTTCAATCTGTGCCCTTACAGGTATATATCGGAATAGACTACGAGTAAAGGACACAAAAAATCAAGCCGAATTTAATATTCCATCCAGTAGTTGTCAACTAAATATTTTAGCCGTCAATCTCCTTTGCTCAAGGGAAGGTGCGGAGATTCTCTATTCTCGTCCTTGAAACGGATCCGGAGCAAGCCCCTGTAGGGTAGGATAGGAGAGGGCAAAGGTGAGGTCCCAAATGTAGTCGATAAAAGATTTACGACCCGTAGGGCGGAAACCTTCAGGTTTCCAGATGAAATGGAAGTTATAAGGGAGGTCTGCCCCTACAAAAAAAGAAAAAAACTAAAGCCTTGCCCTACATTTTCTTTAGCCTTTAGCCTATAGACTTTAGACTTTTTTATTCGGAGGGAAATCTTTTATCTTCTTCTAAAGCCAGGGTNAGAAGACTTCTCATAAACTCTATTTCCTGCCTGATCCTGGAAAGCTCCCCTTTTAAATCTATCTCCTCTTCCTCTTTCTCCTGAGCTTTCAAGAGCTTGGATTCCAGCCCGGAAATTCTCTGGTCGAAATTTTCCAGAAACTCCCGAAGCTCCAGTAGCTCTTTTTTCAGCTCAAAAAGGTCCTCTTTCAGAGCCTTTTCTGAAGAACCCAAACCCTGCAGACTGTTTTTTACTTCGGAGAGTTTTATAGAGAGCGACTGAAGTTCTTTTTCTAATGCAACGCCGACCCTTTCTATGGCTTCACCAATTTCTTCGATATCTTCTTTTTCTAAACCCATTTCGTCCTTCTTTTCATCTTCGTATCTTTAATAGACCATTAAGCGGGGCCAGCAATACTTCCTTTGAATCTTTCGAGATCCCTCTCCCACAGGGGGAGAGGGAACCAGACAGGTACAACAGGTTTCGTCGATCACCCATGCCTGCAACTCTCGATGACATTTTCTTATGATATTACTGACCCTGAGGTCCTAACTCCCCGGTGAAACCGATTTTCTCTAAAGGCTCAAGCTGAATTACGGATTTCAAAATATGTCTTGCCTCTGCAAATCTCCGCATGTTAGAAGATGCCCCTAAAACTACCACGCAGAGCTTTTCTTCGATATTCTTAAGCATTACTGCTAGACACCAGCCGGACTTGCCTATGAAGCCGGTTTTGCCACCCAGCACCTCATAGTCACCCCTGAGAAGTCGATTGCTGTTGCTGAGTTGGTGCATCCTTCTCCTTTTATTGATGGAGAAAAACTTATACGATTTCTTGATGGTTATCTGCGAGATCAAAGGATAGCTTAAAGCCACTTTCAAAAGCTTGGCAGTTTCCCAGGCAGTTGAGACGTTGTCTGCATCCAGTCCGGTCGGGTCTGAGAATTCGGTATTGACCAGGCCTAAGGAATCCGCTTTTCTGTTCATCCGTCCCACGAATTCCTGAAGGCTTAAGCCTGTGGCTCTGACTAAAGCCCGGGTTGCCCGATTATCTGAGGGCATTAAACTGGCGTGCAAAAGGTCGAGCAGATAAAAAGTCTCCCCTGGACGAAGGCGTGACTTGGCAGAGATTTTAGCATCTTCCCGGCTTATGGTTATAGTGTCGAAAAGGTCAATCCCGCATTCTAAAAAAACCATAGCGGTCATCAATTTCGTAAGGCTGGCGATTGAGCGGACCTCCTCGCTGTTTTTATCATAAAGCACTATTCCCTTATCCAGGTCTAAAACCAGGGCAGATTTGGCTGTCAACCTGAACTCTTTTTTGTAGGAGAACCTGATTCTGGATTTACCGTATGCAGGGCTGTTTAAAGAAAAGTAAAATCCTGAAATAAGGATAAAGCAGATAAGAAAGACTGCCCCACTCCCTTTCCAATTTTTGAGGTTAAGCATACTTGTCTCCTTTTTTCCTTTTGACTTGTTGAAACCTTACCTTCCCACACTTCGGGCAAATCCATTTTCTCTGTTTGTGAAAAGGTCTTCTCTCCTCCTGCATTTTATTTCTACATCTGGGACAATACATTAGTTCTCTTTAAGTATTCCATAGACTTCAGAAATTTCGAACAGCCGAACCTGACCGGGTCTGTTGCCGGAAGGTTGGTCTCATGCTCAGTTCTCTCGATTTCCTTTAACGCTTCTTTTTCACTCATCTCTGCAGTATAAAGGGCAACCCCTATGACTTTAGACGGTTTCAGGGGTCTGGCTATCTCCTCGTGCAATTTGACAAATTCCGAAAGCGGAGGTAGAGGTAGATTGTAATTATTGAAATTTTTCTTTCCTGGAAAATGACATAAGACCATCGCATCTGGCAAGGTCCCGTGCAGGAGGGCTAAGGATACCCCGGAATAACCCGGATGCAGAATGGTCCCCTGGCCTTCGACCACTAAAAGGTCATACGATTTAGATTTCTGAATCAGGAAATCTTCCATTGCTCCTGCCATAAAATCACCTTTGATCGCATCGATTGGAACCCCTTCTCCGGAGATTATTATCCCGCTCTGGCCAGTTGCGACAAAATAAGGGCTCCAGCCGAATTTTTTTGCCTCTTCGGTCAGCTCAAAAGCCGTAATCATCTTCCCTGACCTGCAATCTGTGCCAATAGTCAACACTACCTTAGCCTTATTTTTTTCAGGCAGGTAGTCTGCGACCTTATTATACCCCTCTGCCTCTCTCAGGTCAATAATCGCCACATTCCTGAAATTGGCTAAGGTGGCAAGTTCAGGGTCTCTACTTAATTTATCGTGCATTCCGTTGAGAATATTTAGACCATTTTCAAGGGCAGAGATAATTTCTTTTCTCCATTCTAAAGGCAGCTTCCCGCCCCGTGGAGCAATCCCGATTAAAAGCGAATCAGGATTATAAGGAAGTGCGCCTTCCACATTCTTAACAACCGGAATATTTCCCCCCACACCGATGATTTCCTGAGAGGTCTTGCCCGCCCTGGTAGAATCAATAACCGCCACCACCTCCGAAGGCTTATACCTGATCAGCCCGTAAGCCGTCTTCGCCTCCAGCGCCGTAAAACACCCCTCCGCCAGAATCACAATTCTCCTTTTATTTCCCCCCTCCTTCAAAGAGGGCATTTTACCTCCGTGTAATCAGGGCAAACTGCACTACATATATACTATGCTTTTTTTGGGGGACCGTCTAAATACTCTATCCATCAGTTCGACTTCATGTTTTTTGAACTTGGAACCTAATAGATTCCACAATACTCGTTCGTCTATAAACTTATCCTTATAAAGTTTAATGATTATTTGCTTTTTAGTTTTGTTCTTTTGTTTCATTTTCTTGTTTTTCGCATATATCAGACTTTTTCAGTCACTTGCCAATATTGATAAAATCTCAAAATGCTTTTTCTTATAAGCCAATATCCTTCAAATTCTTATCATTAATTGATACTTGAAACTGATTTTCTTCTGCTTCCTTTTTGAGAAGTCGCAACTGTTCAACTTGAGATTTTCTCAATGATTCCTTAGAAAATTTTTCATTGCTTGTAAGTTTCAAAATTGCAAAAGGCGAAAATTCTTTGTCTCTAATCTTTACTTCTTTCAGGTTTGTGAATAAAATCATCTTTAACAAGCCATCTTTTATATCTTCTAATGAAGGAATCGAACTTTGCTCACTATGTTTACCTTCTATCAAGTAAATATTTTCTTTATTAATAATAACCTCGTCACACGTGAAAAAGTAATGACCTCCAAGATTGTTTTTAATAGTTAAAGTTGCTTTATTACCTGTTAATTTTTCTTTTGGTTGTACAGTAATACTTTCCCTACTTTGTGCTTTTTTCGCTAATCCTCTGGATAGATTCATAAAGTTTTCTTTTCCTTTAAGAAGCTCCTCTATTCTTTTCTTGGCTGATTTTTCTGAATGCATATCTACATCAAGTTTTTTTGAGATTTTTGCATATGAATTTAAAGCTTTCTGTCCAATTTCTCCAACTTTCTCTATCTGAGTGAGGTTCCAGTCTAAAGCATCTGATTGGTAAGGCAAAAGGTTATATATTTCTTCTTTAAGTGGTATCATATCAAATCTTTGGTTTGTTATCTTGTGTTTGTATCTCGAACTTTGCTCAGCATCACTATAATAAGAAATGATTGCATAAACATTTAATAAACTCATCAAAGACACTGTATCCCACTGCAAAAAATCTCTATCTCCTTCCTTACCTTCATCTTTAAAAAGTGGAATAAGAGTCACCTTTTTCCCTTGAAAACTCAAAGAGTCATAAACTCGGGCATAGGGATATGATCTTGTTCGTTTTGCTGAAACCCACCAGCTCAAAGCAAGTTGTTTCTTCTCGTCGATGGTTACAATAAAAGTTCCATCCTTTGATAATGCCTCATTAAGGTTGTTTATACTGTAGGTGTTTAGCTTACGGCATAAAAAGGGCAAATATTTTATGCCAGTTATTTTAGCTGATACATCCAAGCTTAACTCCCTCTCTTATAGTAACCTCAAAAGTGTCATTTTGATTATATAGATCAGACTGACCTTCAAACCCAAGCTTTTTCTTAACAATTGGAATCAGTGATTTCTTTATCTCAATTCCGATACTATTTCGGCCTAAATCCCTTGCGACTTTCATTGTTGTTCCGCTTCCAACAAATGGGTCAAGAACGGTTTCGCCTTTATATGAAAACAATTTTATAACTCTATATGGTAATTCCTCAGGAAAAGCAGCAATATCTTTTTCCAACCGCGACCCTGGCATAACATTATTCATCGCCCAAAGAGTCATATACCATTTTTTATCCGAAAATTCTTTGGTATCTATTTTTGATGCTTCTCTAATATCTTTTGGAATTGAACGATAATCAAATTTCTCTTTTTGAAAAATAAGTATGCTTTCCAAAAGATTATCTGGATAAAAATACATTGGATAAGGATTCTGTAAAAGCACCCCACTTCTTCTGCTAATCCTTAAATAACCATCGGGCTTCTTCCAGATAATCCTATCTCTATACTGAAAACCTGCATCAATGAATATCTTAGTAGTGTCCGCAACAATTGGAAACTTTTCGCCGTTTACAAGCATATCATCAATATTAAGAACTGCAATTCTTCCTTTTTTAAGGACTCTAAACACTTCTCTGGCAACTCGATTTAGAACACCTAAAAACTGTCCATAATTCTTAAATAACCCTTTATAATCAAATGGAGCATTAAAATAGGGGGGTGAAGTAATCATTAAATGAACTGTTGCATCTGGAATTTCTTCCATGCTCATGCAGTTGCCAATTATCAACTTGTGAGTAGTCGCCATATTTTCTATAAGATTAAAACTTCTTTATAATTTTTAGCACTTCTAACAACCTCTTCCCAATTTAACCTTCTCTCTCCCCACCTGCAACAATTTTTTTATTTTATTATCCCTAAGAAATCACCCAGGAGAAATTGGGCTCTGCCAATTAAGAGGGTTACTCTGGACATAACTGTATAGCCAAAGGTGGCTCCGAAGAAGAGCATCATAAAGAAAACCCCTATTTTAGCTGAGGTGCCCAGGGCACCTTTATGCTCCCTGGAGAAGAAAAAATAGCTCAAGGTGGTAATCACAGCCAACGCAACGATGATATTATTAATCGAGGCATAAGACCCCATCGAAGCCTTCATCTGGGTATAAATCTGCGCCTGCATCATCGCGGGAATGGAGACCCCGGCACCTGCTCCGATTATCAAAGCCATCGAAATCCTGGAGAGCCAGGCAAGTTTGGGTAAAAACCTGAGGAACATAAATAGCCCCAAAATTCCGGGAATAAGATAGAGCATATCTCCCTCTCTGAAAACCGGAAAAATCAGCTTTGGCACAACTGTAGTCTTAATGGAGATGACAATGAAATAACCCACAGATATGCCGACCAGGAGATACTCGGCAAATTTATAAAATGGGTTGTCCTTATAGAGAAAGGAAAAGATGAACAAAGTCAAGATTGCTGCGATCAAAGTACCTAAGTCCAAATTGGATTACTCCTTTCTGTCATTCTGAGGCCTATGGCCGAAGAATCCCGCTTTTCCGATATAAGATTCTTCGCTCCGCTCAGAATGACAATGGTCTAGTCCCAGTGTCATCAGTTTTCCGTCGGGTCAGGGGACCCGACGGCCACATAGGGTGACAGGTAGAACAGACATTCTTGTCTGTTCTTCAGGGTCAGAGAGCAAAGCCTGTCGTAGCCACAGGAATGTCCGACTTACCTGAATCTCGTAGTGCGACCCTTTTCCTATTAACGGATCCGTAGGACAGGGTCGCTAAGCGAGGCTTAAAGTCTCAAGACCTTGAGGCCTCGCACTACGATTGAACCTTTGCACCATTGAACCTTTTTAAACATTTTTCTTTTGTAACCAATATCCAACATTCCCTAAAACCACCAACAGAATAATCAAAAGATGCGCCATCGACTGCGCATCCATACCCCTGGCGCCCATCCCGGGCTTTTTCAACAAAATCTCATACTCGGCTGCGCCTTTGAGACCACTGACTAAACCTTTAATCTGCCCTGAATTCAAAAAAGGATAAAAGCTGGTCGCCATAACCGCAGTTGTCAATACTGCTAAATCTTTGTTATATCTTGCCACTGCATAATTTATCCAGGAAAAAGGGATATCTCCATCAGTCACTGAAATTATCAAAGAAATGTCTTTATAATCTTTTATGTTTCTGGTCAGCTCTAAATCAGCAGTGGAAACTCCATAATAATCCTCAGGGAAGATCTTATGAAAATCTTCGCCTAAAGCCAAGATGGTAGCAGTAACCTGAGGTCTGAAACCTAAGAAGACGTAATCTTTACCGTAGGTTTTACTGTATTTGAGAGCATTTTCCTTTAAGACCTTTTCACCTAAAGCAGTCCCTTCAGCTAAAAGTGAAATCCCGATTACTTTAAGATTATTGGAAAAACAGTGCATCAAAATCGCATTAGCCAGCGGCTGGACCTCAGGAAAAGATGAGGCTTCAAAATCAAATGAGATCAAAACCACTGAGGTATCCTTCAAATTCTCCATCTGCTCAAAAAAATTTTTCACCTCTGGAGTCACTTTATTTGGCAGTCCCAATTTGAAAACCAATGGGAAAATGACCGCAATTGCCATCAGGATAAATATGATTCTTCGGTCAAGATTTAGTTTCATATATTTTGGTAGAACGGGCATCCTGCCTGTTCTTCATTGTAGTTGCTCGATTTATCGAGCAAAGGCAAGCCCAATAAATTGGGCAACTACACTTCCTCCCACAAGGGCAGAGGAGACCAACCCTTCAGTCCCGCCTTGAGGACAAGGCAGTGCTACCGATTGTTTCTTTGCTACCAGCTACCTGCTACAAGCTCCTGGCTTTTTCATCCTTTCCCCAAATATGTCCTTTCAATCCCTACTATTATTCTTAAAGAAGTGGCAATCGAGCCTAAGCCGATGCCGATTAGGATTCCCCTTCTTGCCGCCATAGAGGGGACGTTCAAAACCCAAGTGGCTGACTCAGGGATCTTCGAGTGGAGCATCTCTCCCAATGGAACCCGTCCCAGTATGATCAAAACTCCAGCTACAAGCAGAACAACTGACTGAAAATTTCTTGCCCTGAAACCGCGATAGGCAGCTGAAGCTACAAAAAAGGCTAAAAGTGAAAACATCGTAGACTGCATCGGAACCTGAAGATTATCAAAAACCCAGAGGAAGGGCGAGTCTTTCTGAATGCCTTTAAAGAATCCCAGAAATACCATTGCAGTGAGTCCTGATAATGCAACGAAATTATAGATCCAGTCTTTTTGCCTTTTTGAAATTTTCTCCAAGTGAAGAATAAGAAAACTTAAAGCTCCAACCAGTAGTGCAAAAACAAAGATGATCTGCATCCAGTCCAGCACATTTTGATAACCCCTGGTAAACAAAGGATGAGACACAAAAAACTGGGCTAACATAAATATGCCGAATACAAAACAGACCACTATGGGAATCTGCCTTCTCATCTTGTCATTTTCCTAAGAAGTTGATTAAGAAATTGTGTCCTAAGGTGGAGAAAATTCCACCTGCAACTATCAGGATACCTATGATCAGTTTCAAAAAATCCTGCCCCTTAATACTTCCTAAAACCAAAGGGTCTTTGGTCAGATAACCGCTGGCTGCAAAAAACTCCTCGCCGATCAGGGTATAATCGCAAGCAACTATAAAGAAGGAAAGCTGAATGGTCGAATCAGTCCCAGCAATCTGCAAAGCTCCGATAGAATTTCCAGTTTCTGCTAAAATGAGAGATTCCGCCTCAAAGGTCCCCAGGAAAAGATTGGTTGCAGGTTTTTCCCTGAGCATTATTCCATCCACTGCCGCCACATATCCGAACTGGCTCTGGGTAACAAAGTATATATTTTCCTGCTTGAAGCTTTCAGGGTGACCCGCCTTGCTGAAACTCTCTTTGACCACCTCCTGGGCAACAGTTGTCACCATCGGGTCGTAATTTGGAATTATCAGGGGAGTGTTATACTCAGCTATCTTCTCAGCCACGCTTCCCAGGATATTCATCGAAGCCATAGTTGCCACCCTTTCCATCTTTCCTAAGCCAGAGGAGAACAAGATCGGCTTTCCCATTTCTGTAGCTCTACCAACTGCCTCATCCATCGCCTCCAACCCGGGGATGGAGCGGATTTTCAGGCTACCTTTTTTCTTCCCATAAAGGATGAAACCGAAAACAAGGACAATGGTAATGAATATTCCGATTAAGAGACCTGTTTTCTGCGAATCAAACCATCTGACCTCTTCTGCTGCCAAAGCTGTAGAACCGAAGCTAACGAAAAAAACGAGCAGAGAAATGAGAGAGCGGATTTTCCCCTTCAGGTTCATCCTCCTTGATAAGTTCTGTAAGACAAAGTAGGAAATAAAAGTTTCTTGTCAAGGAAAAATGTTTTGGAGTGCATCCAGTGGATGCTGCATCCAGCCCCAGGTGGGATGCACTCCATAATCGAGATTAGTTCTTGACAAACCTTTCTCCAGACCTTTATTACCCAGAAAAGGAGACGCTTTGAAAAAGATTACTTTCATCTACCTTATCTTTTGTTCAATTCTTTTGATTTCTTCCTGCGCTAAACAGAAAAAAAGTGAAATAGTTTTAGATTTCTGGCAATTCTGGACCGACCCGAAGGTCAAGCCAACATTGATTGATATAATAAACGATTTTGAAAAAGAAAATCCCGATATAAAGATAAAACTTACCGACTTAACCTGGTCTGAAGGACACGATAAGATCGTGGTAGCTTTTGCCTCAGGCACTACTCCGGATGTTTTGGAATTAGGCTCAGACTGGGTGCCGGAGTTTTCCTCACAGGATGTTCTTCTGGACGTAACCGGAGAGGCAGAGAAAATCCAGAATGATTTTCTGATGTGGGAGCCTGCCACTTATCAAAGCAGAATATATGGTTTCCCCTGGGTTTTAGATACCAGGGTCTTGTTTTATAATAAAGACCTTATGGAAAAAGTTGGGTTAGACCCGGAAAAGCCTCCGCTGACCTGGGATGAACTTCTGAGTTATTGTAAAAAAATTAATCACCTCAAACCGCAAGCTTACGGTTTTGGAGCAAACTCTGCTGAAAGGCACAGATTATATAAAAAGTTCCTTCCTTTCTTCTGGGGAAATGGAGGCGAAATCCTGTCAGAAGATCGTAAAAGCTCAGAGGTAAACTCCGCAGCAGGAAAAGAAGCACTGGAGTTTTATAAGAAATTAACAGAACAAGGTACTATTGATAATCAGAGAATGCTGGACGAAAGTTTCAAGCAGGGTAAAATTGGCTTTTTGATATCAGGCGGATGGCTTTTAAACGATATTCAGAAGAATCTGCCGGACTTGAAATTTGGTGTCTGCCTTATCCCCAAACCAGAAAAAGGAGTTTTCTCCTCTTTTGCCGGGGGTGAGTTCTTAGTAATTAGCAATAAATGCAAAAATCCTGACTCCGCTAAGAAATTCATCCAGTATCTGATTAAAAAAGAAAATTCCTTAAAACTCTGTAAAGCCATCGGCTCAGCTATCCCTTCAGCTAAAGGGTCTGAGCTTGACCCCTATTATCAGAATAACAAAAATCTTTTAGTCTTTCAGGAACAGTTAAGATATTCCCAGACCTCACCTGCTGTTCCTCAATGGGTCTATATCGAGGAGATAATTGAGAAAGCCGTTGAACAGGTGATGTATGATAAAAAAACACCTTCTCAGGCATTAGATGAGGCAAAAGTGGAGATAGATAAGATATTAAAATGATTTTTCGTAGTGCGACCCCGCCTCTGGTGGGGTCGCTGTAACTGTAAGGACAGAACACTTCGATGCATCGGCATTAGGAAATGCCGATGCCATTCGCTTCAAGAATTCTTATTCCCGAAGAATCAAAAATGACGAGCTTGTAAAGTGGTTATATGAACAAAACAAATATCATAGAATTTAACAGTAAAAAAGTACTGTATATAAAAACCTCTGATATACCTTCAGGTGTCCCCAAGGCGTTTGAAAAATTAGAAAGTCATTTGCCTACTCTTAAAGGGAGAAAGTTCTATGGCGCATTTTTTTATAACCAGGGAAATCCTGAATATTGGGCTTGTGTCGAGATAAAAGAAGGAGATAATCTTNANAATCCTGTTGGAGCATTTGAAGAGATGTTAAAAGAATTTGAAGCGGAGAGGGAAAGGCCAGAGATTGAATTCTATAGAAGTCAAAATGAACTTATTTTAATGCTACCGATAAAATGATTTTAAATTTTTTTCCAGTTGGTTCGGGAATTGGATTTCCCGAACCAACTCGAATTACTTGCACGAACAAAAGAATGAAAAACTTTACAGCTGATTATATTGATTAAGCAGATATTAGAAACTAAGAACCTTCAGCTATTTTCATCAGCTTAATCCGTTCAATCAGCTGTGAAATCAGATTTTCGTAGTGCGACCCTTTTCCTATTAACGGAGACTACGTCTGGCGTAGCCACCG
>C687J35503_10000348_pt1 | contig 12053 bp, 8 predicted proteins | sample RifCSP19_3_FD_35503 | JGI IMG/M metagenome (IMG submission 35503)
CTGATCGCCCGCGCCACCGGCCCGCTACAGGCGGAGACCCGGCAGCTCACCAACCCCGACCGCATGGTCATCGACCTGCGCAACGCCGTCTTCCGCCTGCCCGATCAGGACACGCCGGTCAACGACGCGGGCGTGGCGCGCATCCGCATCGCGCAGTTCCAGGCCAAGCCGCCGATCACCCGCGTCGTCCTGGACCTCACGCAGCCGGTGGACGTGCGTGTCGCGGACAGCACGACCTCGTTCGACCTGACTATCGAGGTCCGGCCGCGCGGCCAGGCGGTGCGTGCCCCCGGCGCCGCGGTTGCACCTGCCGTCCCCGCTCCGGCCGCGCCCACCCCGGCTCCGACGCCCGCGCCTTCGCCTGCCGCCGATCCCGGAACGGGAGTCCCTCCGGCGCCGGCGCCGGGCCTCACCGCTCCGAGCGCCNCCGGGGAAGGCCTGAAGATCATGCAGGTGCGTGTGGAGCAAGGGAGCGGCGTGACCCGCGTCATCGTCGAGGGCACGGTCACGATGCAGTACGCGGTCCGCGAGTTCGTCGAGCCTGACCGCCTGGTCGTGGACCTGTTGGACGCGGTCTTCATCCCCGTCAAACAGGAGATCCCGGTAAACAGCGCGGTCGTGGAGAACGTGCGCGCCGCGCAGTTCCAGGCCGACCCCGACATTGCGCGCGTCGTCGTCACCCTGAAACGCAAGGTGGCGTACACGATCGGCGCCGAGGCCGGCGGCAGCGTGCTGATCATCTCGGTCACCGATGCGCCGCTGCGGGGGCACTCCGTCGCGCTCGACCCCGGGCACGGCGGAAAAGACCCGGGGGCCATCGGACCCACCGGGCTGATGGAGAAGCACGTCACGCTGGACGTCGCGCTGCGGGTGCGCCGCCTGTTGGTGGAAGACGGCATCCGCGTGATCATGACCCGCGAGACGGATGTCTTCATCGAACTGGCCGACCGACCGCGCATCGGCCGGGAGCGGGGCGGCACCGTCTTTGTCAGCATCCACGCCAACGCCAACGCCCAGACGACGGTCAACGGATCGGAGACGTATTACTTGTCGCCCGTGAGCCTCTCGCTGGCGCAGATGATCCAGGATGAGATTACCCGCGCCCTGGGCCTGCCCAGCCGGGGCATCAAAACCGCGAACTTCCTGGTGCTGCGCGAGAACGCCGTCCCTACGGTGCTGGTGGAAGTGGCGTTCATCTCGCACCCGCAGGAGGAGGCGCGCCTGCGCGAGGACGCCTTCCGCGAGCGGATCGCCACGGCCGTCGCCCGGGGCATCACGCGCTTCCTGGCCATCTATCCCGTCCCCGCGGCCTGTAGGCAGCCGGCGTGCGCCTGACCGTCCTCGGCCGGTGGAGCCCGTACCCTCCCGCGGAGGGCGCCTGCCCGGGATATCTCGTGGAGGCGGCCGGGCAGCGCCTGCTGATCGATTGCGGCACCGGCGTGCTGGCCAATCTGCAGCGTGTGGCCTCCGTCTTTGATCTCTCCGCGCTGGTGATTACCCACCTGCATCCCGACCACGTCCTCGACCTGTTTGTGCTGAAGCAGGCGCTGGAGTTTGGCCGGCTTCCCAAGGTGGCTCCGCCGCTGCGCTTCTTCGGACCGCCCGACGCGATGAACACTCTGCCGGCGTGGATGGGGGAGGAGTCGCGGGTGGCCTTCCGCGAGCGCTTCGACTTCCTGCCGATCGTCGGCGGCACCGCCGCCCGCATCGGGCCCCTGGTGCTCCGCTTCGGCGCCACCGCGCACACCGTCCCCTGCTTTGCCGTGCGGGTGGAGGCGGAGGGGCGCGTCCTCACCTACTCCGCCGACACCGGGCCCTCGCCCGTCGTGGGCGCCCTGGCCGACGGTGCCGACCTGTTCCTCTGTGAGAACACCCTCCCGCCGGGGGAGGAGGGCCGCGCCGTTGAGGTCGGCCACCTCTCCGCCCGCCAGGCCGCTCAGATTGCGGTGCAGGCCGACGCGCGCCGGCTCCTCCTCACGCACTTCTTCACCCCGGCCGGCGACTACGCCGAGGAGGCGAAGGCCGCGGCGGCGAAGGAGTTCGGCGGGCAGATCCTCATCGCCAAGGAACTGCATACGTACGAGGTCTAGGGGGAGCGCGCATGCCCCGCCAGGACGGCCGCCGCCCCGACGGACTGCGGCCGGTGACGATCGCGCGGCAATTCATTCCGCACGCGGAGGGCTCGGTGCTGATCACGCTGGGCGCCACCCGCGTAGTCTGCACGGCCACCGTCGAGGAGCGGCTCCCGCCGTGGTTGCGTGGCGGAGGGCAGGGGTGGATCACGGCGGAGTATGGGATGCTCCCCCGCGCCACCCCGGAGCGCACCTCGCGGGAGACCGGCCGGCCCGCCGGACGCACGCAGGAGATTCAGCGCTTGATCGGCCGCTCGCTGCGCGCCGCCGTGGACCTGCAGAAACTTGGCGAGCGCAGCATCCTGATCGACTGCGACGTCATTCAGGCCGACGGCGGCACGCGCACGGCGGCGATCACCGGCGCGTTCGTCGCCCTGGTGGATGCGCTGCACCTCCTGCGCCGTACGGGCGCCCTGGGATGGTGGCCGCTGCGGGAGTTCATCGCGGCGACGAGTGTCGGCATCGTCGATGACGAACTCGTCCTCGACCTGGACTACAAGGAAGACGTCCGCGCCCGGGTGGACATGAACCTGGTGATGACCGAGTCCGGCCGCCTGGTCGAGATCCAGGGCACGGCCGAGGGGCTGCCCTTCACGCGGCAGGAGATGCTCACGCTGCTGGCGCTGGCGGAGAAGGGGATCAAGACGCTGATCGCCGAGCAGAAGACCGCGCTGGCCGAAGTCCTGGCGGCCATCCCGCGCTGACGCTTGACTGCGCCACTCACGATCGTTCTGGCCACCCACAATCCCGGCAAGGTGCGCGAGTTCGCCGCTCTACTGGCGGACCTGCCGATTCAGTTGAAGTCGCTGCTGGATTTCCCCGAGATCGGTCCCCTGCCCGAGGAGGGTGCCACCTACGCCGCCAACGCGGTCAGCAAGGCGCTGGCGGTCGCCCGCGCCACGGGGCATGTCGCTCTGGCCGATGATTCGGGGTTAGAGGTGGACGTACTGGTAGGCGCGCCGGGCGTGGATTCCAGCCGCTGGCTGGGCGACCAGGCCACCGACGCGGACCGCAACATCGCCGTGCTGGCGCGTCTACGGGACGTCCCGCCCGAGCGCCGCACGGCGCGGTTCCGGGCAGTGCTGGCGATCGCCTTCCCCGACCTGAGCGTGCGCACGTTTGAAGGGGTGGTGGAGGGCCGCATCGCCGACCGCCCGGCCGGTGGCCACGGCTTCGGCTATGATCCGATCTTCCTCGTTCCCGAGTACGGTCGAACGATGGCCGAACTGGGCGCAAAGATCAAGGACACGATCAGCCACCGTGCCCGAGCCGTGCACTCCGCCCGAGCCTACCTGGCGACCATTGCGCGCGGCGTCGCCGATCCCCCAACAGAAATGCTCAGACCCTGAGCGGACCCTCGCGGCGGTGACGGTCCCGCTGGGCCGGTCAGGCCTGCCCCTGTGGTAGTCTACGCCTTCAGGGTTCGCCGAGCGCTGAGTCGATGGCCTGGTCCATACCCATCGCGCGGCCCTCGGCCCACGCCTCAGTAAACGCTTGCTCTTTCATGGTGGCACGCAGAGCCGCCACGCGGCGGTCGTATTCGTCACGGATGAACGGGGGGACGGGGACGCGGATCGCCTCACGCAGCGCTTCTGCCGCGCCAAACAGCAGCGCGGATCGCTCGGCCTGGCCCCGCGCCGCGGCGACCGCCGCCAGCCCGACCAGGCTCGTGGTGATGCCGCGCTTATCCCCGAGTGCCCGCCGCAGGAGCAGACTCTCCCTGAAGAGCAGTTCCGCCCGTTCGTGGTCGCCCTGGTTCCACGCCACGATCCCCAGATTGCTCTGCGAGAAGGCGATGCCCCACTTGTCCCCCAGGAGCCGGAACTGGGCGAGGGTCTCCTCGAGCAGCGTTTTCGCCCGGTCGTAGTCGCCCTGCTCCCTGGCGACGAGTCCCAGGTTGTTCAGCACGATGGCGACGCGCCACTTGTCGCCGAGTTGCCTCGCCTGGGCTAGGCTCTCCTCGAGCAGTGCCGCCGCGCGGGTGTAATCCCCCTGGCCCCGCGCCACCAGGCCCATCACGGCGTGCGCGTCCGCAACGCCCCAGCGGTCACCGACCTCCCGGCTCAGCGCCAGGCTCTCTTCGCCCAGCGCCGCCGCCCGATCATACCGTTCGAGCCGGCAGGCTTCGAGTCCCAAGATGTTGAGGCAGGAGGCGGTGCCGCGCTTGTCTCCCAATTTTCGACTTAATGCCAGGCTCTCTTCACCGAGCGCGGCCGCTCGCTCGTAATCACCCTGGAAGAACGCCAGATAGGCCGCGCCATTTAGACCTTTGACGCGCAGGGAATTCATCAGTTCGCCGCTTCTGGCGAGCGTGCCCTCCAGCCATGCCCGACCCTCGCTCCAGTACCCCCGCACCTCCCAGAACTTCCACAGTGCTCCGGCCAGCCGCAGACCATACTCGGGATTGTCCTCTCGAGTCCGACACCACTCCAGCGCCGCCCGCAGGTTGTCGTGCTCTGCCTCCAGGCGGTCGAGCCAGATTTCTTGTTGGGGCTCCTGCAGTCCGGGCTCCGCCTCCTCCGCGGATCGCAGGTACCAGTCGCGGTGGCGCCGACCCACCGCCTCATCCTCGCCGGACTCCACGAGGCGCTCCCGCCCGTACTGTCGTACCGTTTCCAGCAGCCGGTAGCGCGGTGCGCCGTGATCTTCCTCGTAGACGAGCACCATGGACTTATCGACAAGAAGGGCGAGCAGATCCAGGACTTCGCGGGGCTCAATGCCCTCCCCGGAACAGACAGTCTCCGCCGCCTCCAGCGTCCACCCGCCGGCGAAGACCGAGACGCGGCGCAACATGGCACGCTCGGCTTCGGACAATAGCTCATAGCTCCAGTCCATCGTGGCCTTGAGCGTCTGGTGGCGGGCCACGGCCGTTCGGGTGCCGGCAGTCAGCAGGCGGAAGCGGTCGTCCAATCTGGCCACGATCTGCTCGACGGAAAGGGCCCTCAGTCTGGCCGCGGCCAGCTCGATCGCCAACGGGATACCATCCAATCGACGGACCAACTGCGCTACCGCCAGCGCATTGCCGCCGGATAACGCAAAGTCGGGTTTGCTCAGGGCGGCCCGCTCCGCGAAGAGGCGCACCGCTTCGTACTGCGTCAGGGACTCCGGATCCGGCGCCTGTTTGGCGTCGGGCATGGAGAGAGAGGGGACGCGGTAGGTCGCCTCTCCGGCCACCCCTAGCGGCTCCTGGCTCGTCGCCAGGACGCGCAGTTGAGGACACCGCCGCAGAAAAGTCTCCGCGAGCTGGGCACAGGCCACCAGCAGATGCTCGCAGTTGTCCACCACCAGGAGCAGAGATTTGGGATGTAGGAAGTCGGCGACTGTCTCCACCAGTGGCCGATGCTCTTCTCGCACGCCCACCGCCGAGGCCACGGTCTGTAGCACCAGCGCCGGGTCAGCGAGCGATTCCAACTGCACCAACCAGACGCCGTCCCGGTAGGACTCCAGGAGTTCGGCGGCCACCTGCAGGGCGAGACGCGTCTTCCCTGCGCCGCCGGCGCCCGTCAGGGTCACCAGGCGGTCTGCCGCGAGGTGGTGTTTCACGGATGCGATCTCGCGTTCTCGGCCGACAAAGCTGGTCAACTGGATGGGTAGGTTATTCGGCAGAGTGTTCAGAGACTTGATTGACGGGAAATCTCCGGGGACATCTGAGGCCACGACCTGGAAGATCCGCTCGGGGCGGGTCAGGTCTTTCAGCCGGTGCTCGCCCAGGTCGCGGAGCGTGACGTCCACGGGGAGAGCGTCGCGCACCAACTCGAACGTCGTCCGGGACAAGAGAATCTGCCCGCCGTGCGCCGCGGCCAACAGGCGGGCGGTGCGATTCAGCGTCGGGCCGAAGTAATCCTCATCTCGTTCTTCGGCGACGCCCGTGTCCAGGGCCATGCGCACGCGGAGGCCGCCGGGCACCTCCCAGGGTTCTGCGCTGAGGGCCCGCTGCGCGGCCAGCGCCGCGGCCAGGGCGCCGGGAGCGGTGGGGAACACCGCGTCAAAGGCGTCGCCAACCGTCTTGAAGATGTGGCCGCGGTTTGTCCCGATGGCGGCGCGCAGCACGGCGTCGTGCCGGCCGAGGGCGCGCTTCATCGCCTCGGGATGCTCTTCCCACAGCCGCGTGCTGCCCTCGATATCGGTGAAGAGGAAGGTTACCGTCCCGCTCGGCAGGTCAGTCATCGGCCCCTACATTGTACTTCGCCGCCCGCGGCGTCCGTGCCGGGGTGGGCTCTGCCCGGCCGCCACCGTCCGGCCCCCGGCGGTCCGAATGGCCTCCTCCAGGCGCTGCTGGATCCTGCCCAGGTCCTTCCACGGGTCTTCGCGCTTTTGCAGACGCTTGGGCACCGCCGCGTAGGTGAAGGCTAGCGGATCGACGCCGCGCTCCAGTTCTCGCCAGGTGAGGGGCGTGGAGACCGTGGCCTGGGCGGTGGGGCGCAGGCTGTAGGCGCTGGCCAGCGTCGCGCCCAGGCGGTTCTGGTTGTAGTCCAGGAAGACCTTGCCCACGCGCTTCTCTACGGCCCACTCGACCGTCAGCCGGTTGGGATGCTGCTCGGCCAGGAACTGGCAAATCGTCTTGGCGAAGGCATGGGTCTCGTCGTAGGTGTAGCGTCGGGCAATCGGTACGTATATGTGCAGCCCGGTCTTGCCGCTGGTTTTGACGAAGAGCTGCAGCCCCAACCCCTCCAGTAACTTCCGCAGCAGCAGCGCCGCCTCCGCCGCCGCCTCGAAGCCGACACGCGTGTACTCCGGGTCCTTTTCCCCGGGGCCTTCCCGCGGCTTCTGACCCTTCGGAAAGATGTACGGGTCGATGTCGAAGACGAGTTGGTCGGGGAAGTTGAGCACGCTCCCGCGCAGCGCCTCTTCGGATGAGGCAAAGTCGGTGTGCGGGAGGTGGGCGTGCCCCTCGCCCCGCCTGGCCGGCGTGATCCGGCTGTACCAGGGGTGCATCTCGATGTCGCCGATCTGCGCCAGCCAGAGCAGCGTGGCCAGGCCGTTGCAGACAGGGGCAGTGTTGGTGGTCTTGTTCGTCTCCGTCCAGATGCGCGCGATCGTCACGTAAGGCGGCGCGTCGGGATAGTCCTTCTGGTGGAAATTCTCGCCGTGAATGCCGTCGGGAAACCGGCGCAATGTGAGTGGGCGGTCGTGCAGGTGAGAGAGGATGTCTTGTGGACGGCGAGGTAGTACGCGACGAGATCCCCTTTGGTCAGCCCCAGTTCCGGCCAGTAGATCTTGTCGAGATTGGTGAATTCGACCGGCAGGCGCAGCCGGGCCAGCTCGTGCTCCAGGGGCGAGATGTTCTTGGCCGTCCTGCCCGCGGCCTCCGTGCCCGCCCGCGCCGCTACGGTCAGACGGGACGCCGGCGCCTCTGGCATCGGCTGGTCATCGGGGATTTGCGGGGGGCGGACCTCTTCCAACCGGCAGGTCTGGGGCGCGACCTCAGGGGCCAGCCCCTTGAAAACCGGAAACCGGAGGAATCCTTCCTCCGTCCACTCCAGGTACTCCACCTGGACGACGATCCGCGCTTCCGTCCAGGTCGCGGGCTCGTTGCTGCGGGGCGCGGTGGCGAACGGCGGCGTCTTGCGCTCCAGCGGCCGGAGCATCTCCAGGATCTCCCGCAGGTCCTGGTCGCTGAACCCGCCGCCCACGTGCCCGATGTACTGCAACTGCCGCTTTCCATCGTAGAGCCCGAGCAGCAGCGCCCCGAAATGCCGGCTGCGTCCGCGCCGCCCCTGGGTGTAGCCGCCGACGACCGCGTGCAGCGTCTTGCGGACCTTCACCTTCACCCACACCCCGCTGCGCTTCCCGGGCTCGTAGACGCCGGTGCGCCGCTTCCCCACGATGCCTTCCAGCCGGTGGTCCTGGGCCGCACGGTAGAAGGCTTTGCCGTCCCCGGGAAACGATTCCGAGAGACGCACGACCGCTCCGGTGGGCAGCACCGCCTCCAGGATCCGGCGTCGCTCCTCGAGCGGGCGGGTCATCAGGTCGCGGCCGTTGTAGTGGAGGATGTCGAAGACGTAGTAGACGACGGGGATCTGCGCGCGGATGGCCTCGGCCTCCCCGCTGCCGCGCAGGTTAATCCGCTGCTGNAGGCGCTGNAAACTNGGACGGCCTTCCGCGTCCACGGCCACGATCTCGCCNTCGAGGACGACGTCCGGNAGGTCGGCGGCATAGAGGGCGTCCACNACCTCCGGATACTGCCGGTTTACCTGATTGAGATTCCGGCTCTGCAGCGAGACGCTCCGCTCCGCGCCCNGCCGGNGCACGATGGCGATCGTGCGCACNCCGTCCCACTTGGGCTCGAAGACCCAGTCGGGGTCGTCGAATGGCTCATCGATGAGCTTGGCCAGCATCGGCTGGACNCTGCGTGGCACCGCGTCTGTGCCCGGCTTCTCCANCCCGAGGCGNCGGAGCCCCCGCGGGATTTTCGGGGCGGTNGCGGCTGCCGCGGTCGAAGATGACCAGCGCGCCGGCTCATCACGCTTGATCTCCTCAATGCTCCGGCCGGACTTCACCGAGCGCGAGGGCGTGGGGAGCGACCACCCGGGGACNGCGTCGGCGTCNCGCTTCTTGAAGAGCAGCCATTGGTTCCCGTCGTCGCTCTTTCCGCGGCCGGCCATGCGCGTGCGCACCAGGTGAAACTCCCCCTGCACTTTCTGGCCGTGGAGGACGACGGTCAGCTTGCCCTGGCGAAACCCTTCGTCCGGATCGCCTTCCAGGGATTCATAGGTGCCGCGGTCCCAGACCATCACGGCCCCCGCCCCGTAGTTCCCCTCGGGGATGCCGCCCTCGAAGTCGATGTACTCCAGTGGGTGGTCCTCGACCGCCACGGCGAGCCGCTTGTCGTCGGGGTTCATGGAGATGCCTTTGGGCACCGCCCACGAGCGCAGGACCCCGGCCATCTCCAGGCGGAAGTCATGGTGGAAGCGCGTCGCGTGGTGCTCCTGGATGACGAAGCGCAGCGCCCCNTGCCGCGGCCGCGCGTCGCCTGTGGGCTCGGGGGTCTGCCCAAAGCGGCGTTTGCGGCGGTACTCCTCCAGCGGCANGCGCGTTATCCCTCCACGAGAGTNCGGAGCCGTTGCGCGTAGGCGGGTCCCGGGGTNCCTTCTTCNTGGGTGAAGTAGGCGTAGACGTCCCGGCCGCGAGTGAGCTGCTCCTTGATCCGTTTCACCCAGGCCCGCAGCNCCGGCGGTTCGTAGGTATAGTGGTGCAGCCGGAGGTAGACAAAGGGNCCGACGAACTGGAGGGTGGGTTCGTCCTCGTCGGATTCCATGATCGTCAGGGTCGTGTGGTGCTCTTCCAGGAGCGCGAAGACCTCGTCCGTGTACCAGGAGGCGTGGCGNAACTCCACCGTGCGCAGCATCGGGGGGAGAAGATAGAGGAAGTCCCGCAGCAGNGGCACGTCGCGNTTCAATGANGGAGGCAGCTGAAAGAGGAGNGGGCCGGCGCGNTCCTTCAGGCCGGCGACCCGTTCCAGCTGCAGGCGCACNAGTTCGTCCACGTCGCGCAGCCGGCGGGTGTGGGTGATCNGTCGGTTGGCCTTGACGCCGAAGCGGAATCCCCGCGGTGTGGCCTTGCGCCACTCCTCCACCTGGGCGATCCGGGGAAAGCGGTAGAACGTGTTNTTCAGCTCAACCGTGGGGAAGGTGCGGCTGTAGAACTTGAGCATCTCCTCGGCGGGCAGATCCTCCGGGTAGAAGGTGCCCCGCCACTCAGGATAACTGAATCCGGAGGTCCCGACGTGGAGACGAGCGGGCATCAGGCGGACTCCGTCAAGGTTCCGAGAGGAAGAGGAACGATGCGCGTGGCGCTAGCGGTGCCGCTCGCGCATGGCCGCGGCGGCCTGGGCCCGCGACGCGCCCCGTCGGACGGGAGCCGGCTGCGGCTTGCCCTTGCGCGCCAGTTCCAGGCTGCGGCGCAGGGCGTCCATCAGGTCCACGACCTTCGCCGGCTTGGGGGCCGCCGAATGGACCACGGCCTGGCCCTCCGCCTTGGCCTTGATCACCTGCAGGAGTTTGTCCCGGTACTCGTCCTTGAACTCCTGCGGATGGAACTCCGCGGTCAGGCCGTCGATCAGCTGCATGGCCATCTTCCGCTCGTTGGGGTGGATNTTNGCCTCCGTCTGGAGTTCCTCGACGTCCTCCAGGCGGCGGATCTCATCGGCATAGAAGAGCGTGGACATGACCATGGCGCCGTCGAAGGGGCGCACCGCCACCAGGTGCTCCTTNTCGCGGATGACCACCTTCCCCACGGCGACCTTGCCGGCTTCCCGCATCGCTTCGCGCAGGAGCGCAAAGGCCTTGCTCCCACCTTCGTCGGGCGCCAGGTAATACGACTTGTCGAAGTAGAGGGGATCGATCTCCTGCAGATCGACGAACTCGACGATGCTCAGGTTCTCGCTGGTCTCGACCGGGACGCCTTCCAGCTCCTCCTCCGTCATCGTGACGAAGCGGCCTTTGGCGACCTCGAACCCGCGGCCCGTCTCTTCATAGGGGACGATCGTCTCATGGACGGGGCACCAGCGCTTGTTCTGGATGGGCGTGCCGCAGCTTTTGTGCAGGAGGCGGAAGTGGACGTCCTGGGGGTCCTCCGCCGTCAGGAGCTTGATCGGGATCGTGACCAGCCCGAAACTCAGATAACCCTTCCAGATCGGCCGCGCCATGAAGGCTTCCCCCTTAATCAGGGCTCGTCAAGCGACGTTCCTCCATTATAATTCCCTGGGGACACCTGACAACTCCGCCGGCCGGGGGCGGTCCGGCGGCGGCCCCGATCATCTGTTCGCATTCATGGGAGGGGGCAGTGGCGGGCTATGCCGGAATTCATCAAGCCGTTCCTGCGGTACTGGTCCCTCACACTCGCGGTCTTTGTCATCTACTTCTTCGCGTTTCTCGCGGCCATCGTGGACATCGTCGTAGACCTGCAGGAGCAGGTGCGGAAGAAGCGCGCCGCCGCGCCGCCCGTCACGGGGCCGGTGCTCGATCCGAACCCGCTCAAGGGCAAGACCATCGCCCAGACCTTCCAGAGCCCCGGGCAACGCCTCGATGCCAAGCGGCAGTGGGTGCACGACCACGTCGCCGGNGTCCTGGGCGAACTGGGGATCTCGGCCCGCGTGCTCGTGCTGGAGGACTCGAAGGGGTACCCCTTCATCCAAGTGTCCGACGGACAGCGCCTGGCGACCTACCGCGTGAACAAAGAAGCGGTGGCGCAAGGCCGCGCCGGCGACACGGGAAAGATTGACGAGATCCGGGACTACCTGCGCCGACACCTGGCCGCTGACTTCCTGGGCAAGGAAGAAATGCGCCCGCCGCGGACCACCGAACTGGCGCGCGAGGCTGCGGCTAAACCGGCACCGGCGAAACCGGCCGCGGGGAGTTAGGTGAGCCGGGGCAGGACCTCTTCGCCGAGCAGACGGAGCATCGCCCGCTCGCGACCGTAAGGAAAGAGAAAGATCACCTGGGAGACACCGAGCGCCTGGTACGCGGCCAGGCGCTCGCGCACTTCATCCGGTGTGCCGACGGTGGCCCCGCGGAGGCGCTCGCCGATCGCCGGNCCCCAAAAGCGGGTGACCTCCGGCATCATNGCCTCGATGTCGCGGCGCGTCCGCCCGATGATCGCGAAGGTCGTGTGCGTCTTGCGCACCGACTCATAGGACCGACCTACNCTGGCGCAGGCGTCTCGCAGCTGCTCGAGCATCGTACCGTATCGCGCCGGCTCCATGAAGAAATCCCGGAAGTTGACCGCGTCGGCGTGGCGGGCGGCCACCCGGATCATTCGCGGCCGCAGCGCGCCGATCAGGATCGGCGGATGCGGCCGCTGCAGCGGTCTGGGCGCGCACACCGCGTCCTCGACCGAGTAGTAGCGCCCGTGATAGGTCGCGCGCTCCTGCGTCCACATGGCCCGCACGATCTCCAGGGTGTCCACCAACTGGCCCACGCG
>C687J35503_10000350_pt1 | contig 12027 bp, 14 predicted proteins | sample RifCSP19_3_FD_35503 | JGI IMG/M metagenome (IMG submission 35503)
GCAGTCAACGTTGGATGGTATCTCGGCTCATCAGATCCCATATGGAAACGCTTAGGGCATAAATATATCAGAACGTATGTTCTATGTCAAGGGGGGAATTTCGATTGACGCGGGAAAGTTCACATGATAGAATGCTCACCGCACCGGGCGCGTAGCTCAATGGCAGAGCAGTGGCCTTTTAAGCCATTGGTTGGAGGTTCGAGTCCTCTCGCGCTCATTACTGAGCCTGAACTCCCAGGAACTAGTTCGCCTTTCTCAGAAGCTTTCCCCAAAGATCACTCTAATATCATTCTTATCTTATATATCCAAAAAATGGAGAGACTGATTAAATATCTCTCCATACTTGGATCTCCCCGATATCAAGCCGGAGTCTGCCATTGACTCTGGATGATAGAAATGAACACCACGCAAGTTCGTGGCTCAAACTCAGAACAAAGGTAGACATCGATGACCATTTTGCAACCTGTCCCCAAAATTTCACTGGATGAATTGCGAGAGGAAATCAGAAAAGAATACACCAATGTCGCCCTGGACCCTGAAAAAGATTACCATTTCCACACCGGGCGCCGCGCTGCCAGTCTGCTTGGATATGTAGAAAACCTGTACGCTGACCTCCCCGAAAGTAACATTGCCTCCTTCGCCGGGACAGGCAACCCGTTCTCTGTCGGTTCTATCGATCCCGGCGAGACGGTCGTGGATGTTGGCTCCGGCGCGGGCTTTGATTCCCTCATCGCCTCAAAGATGGTAGGCCCATCAGGCCGGGTCATCGGGTTCGACATGACGCCGGAGATGTTGAAGAAGGCACGCGCCGGGGCTTCGGCGATGGGCGCAATGAACGTAGAGTTCCGTGAAGGATTGGCCGAATCGCTACCTCTGCCTGACAACTTTGCAGACGTTGTTATTAGCAATGGCGTACTCAACCTCACCCTCGATAAGACCGAGACGCTGCGCGAGTGGTTCCGCATCCTAAAGCCGGGCGGGCGATTGCAGGTCGGGGATATATTGGTCGAGCGCCCGGTACCCGCCGACGCATTGGAAGATATATCTCTGTGGACGGGTTGAATTGCCGGGGCTCTGCTGGATGCAGAGCTGATCCGCGCCGTGCGCGCCGCTGGCTTTGAAGAAGTACAAATTGTCCATAAATATAATAACTACGAGGATGTGCCCAACCCATCCGACGCGCTGGAGTTCGGCACCCAGGGCATCAGTTTCCGCGCCCGCAAGCCATTCTAAGCATGATCGCTGTCTCGAGCCTTCCACGTCCGGCGCTCATCTACGACGACGACTGAAGATTCTGCCGCTGGGCGGCGAGGGTCGTCGCCACGATCGACCGCCGGGAGGAATTGACCTTATTGCCCTACACGGATGCGGTGGTCATTGATCTTCTCGCTTCAGTGTCCTCCGAGAAGCGGACGGATTCCTGGTGGCTCATCCTCCGAGACGGCAGGCCCATCCCAGGCAATGGTGGAGGGGGCGTTATGCTCTTGAAAGAAGTCCAAACGCCTCGCTGGCTCGGCCGCTTGCTCGCCACCGTCCGTATGTCTCCCATCATCGACGCGCTGGATCATTTCTTAGCTCACCAACGGGGGCGGCTGAGCCGGTTTGTCCCCAACGGTTCAGCGCTACGTCGATATCCATGAAGGAGAATCGATGACCATCCTAAGCCGAGGTGATTCATGTCCTTCGAAGTCATCCAACACGCTCTTGCCATCGCCGCTCCACTCGCAATTATCGTTGGTGTCATAATCGCCCTCCTTCAACTTCGCGGTCAGAACCGCCTTCGCCAGTTCGATACCGTTATGCGGCTGTTCTTAACCTTCGGCCAGGAGACTTTCCTTCACCATTTTCGTCGCGTCACGACATGGAAGTACGAAACATACGAAGCTTTCCAGAAGCAGGCCACTGAAGACGACCACGTCTCACTCATGGTCGTGAGCGTGTTCTTCGAGAACATGGGTTTGCTCTACAAGCGCAGGCTCGCCCCTCTCGAGCTGCTGGACGACCTCCTTTCAGGTCCGATCATCTCTTGCTGGCAAAAGGTCGAGCCAATCTCGATCGGTCTCCGGGCTGAATATGGCCAACCTCAATGGGCCGAGTGGTTTGAATTGCTCAACGATGCAATGGTCGAGCGGCTTGCTCGGCTCGAATGGAAACACGCGAACATGAAAGGAGCTTGACGGATGGAATAAACCAAAGAAATAGTCATGAACGATCTGTACGCATTCAAACCCTCTGGAATCGCCAGGCGTCTCTCGAACTGAGCTTTGCCCAGTTCCACCAGCTTGCGCACATGTTTGTAGATCACATCGCAGAATTTCTCCAGTCCATGCCGCAGAGGCCTGTCACACCAGGGGAATCGCCAAAACAGATCCGCGCCCTGCTGCGCAAAGGACTCAAAACTGCAAGTTAATAATTGTAAGGAGGCTTATTATGTCTATCGAAAGTACTCGCGAAACGATGCTGCGTTACTTCAACTCAGAACACAGCGACGTCAACACAATTGCCGAAGATGTAGTCTTTACCATTATGGCATCAGGCCAAGAACACCGCGGTCGCGAGGGCGTCATGGGCATGTTAAAGTATTTCTACCACATTGCCTTCGACGCAACCGCTACTCTGCATGTCACGCTCTTCGGTGAGAGCAATGCCTTGTGGGAAGGCGACTTCGTTGGCAGGCATATCGGCGAGTTCGCTGGAATTCCTGCTACGGGCAAAGATGTGCGCGTGCCGTTATGTGTGGTATATGATCTGGAAAACGATCAGATCAAGCGCGGCCGGGTGTATTTCGAGATGCCGGTGCTGATGGCGCAATTGGGTGTAGGTAGCTGATCCGACCCACATGACTACTGACTCGGACCTTCCACGACCGGTGCTCATCTTCACCTCGGTCTGGATGGAATGGTCGGGCAATCTCTTGATTCGTAAGAACTAACAATAGCTCACTGGACGCCATACCACACCTATAGGGCATTCTCTGTGACCAGGTTCCGGGGATAGACTATTTACTCCCACCCCTGGCCGAGGGATCAGAAATCCAATTCATTCCTACCAAATCACCCATAAGATCATAGAAGCATCGTCGTGATATTGGGGATGAGCCTTCGCATAATAGAAGGATGGCACAGTGAAGTGGTTTTACGAACTGCTTTATAGACGCTTCCATGCTCCATGGGATATCGGGCCGCGCGAGGAATTGGTTGAGTTGGTCGAGGCCGGGCGCATCAGACCATGCAAGGCGATTGATCTCGGCAGCGGGACAGCTAGCAATTCCATCTTCCTCGCCCAGCACGGCTACAATGTGACCGGCGTGGATTGCGCCGCGGCGGCGATTGATCTCGGGCGCAAGCGCGCCGCGGAGGCCGGGGTGACAGTAAATTTTATTCAAGATGATCTCACCAGCCTTCAACACGTCTCTGGCACCTTCGATCTGCTGGTGAATTACGGCAGGCTGGACGATCTGACATCGGCGGAACGTGACCGTTACGTGCAGAACGTTTTGCCGCTCACTCACTTGAAGAGCCAGTTCCTGATCTATTGCTTCGAGTGGACACCACGCTGGTTGGAACGGATTATGGGTCTTCCCGACCGTTTGTTACTCTTGCCGGGTGAAGTCGAGTAGAGATTCGATCGCTATTTTGATATCGAGCTTATCGTAAGGAAAGTGAATTATCCGCAGTGGCCATCGGGTTATGCAGTTTATCTGATGGCCCGCAACGATAGTGCATAGTTCCTGATCGAGCTGAAGGTAAACGCATGAATGAGATACAAGGCACCCCGGCGCTGACCGCTGCGGAAAACTACGAGAAGAATGTTGTCACTAATACTACTGGTCCAATGGCGTTTCAATTCTTATTTGCGCAGTAAGGAGAACTCTATGGCGAAGATTCTGGTTCACGTTACACATGGTCCCGAGCAACCCACCCGGGCTGCACTGGCTTTTTTGGTTGCTAAAAGTGCAATCGATGAAGGGCACATGGTCTCATTATTCCTGGCTGGCGACGCAGTCCAGTTAGCGCGAGAGGCGGTCTTAGATAATCTCACTGGACTGGGCACAGGTAAACTGCGCGATCTGTATGACGCGATCGCGTCTGGCGGGGGCCGGTTTTTTCTCTCCGGCATGTCCAGCAAGGCTCGNGACCTATCCGAGGCTGACCTGAGTGGAAAGCCGATGGAGTTCGCTACTCCAAATGTGCTCATTCGGCTGGCATTGGAACACGATCGCATGTTCACATATTAGCCGGATTGACTGTCTGTACATCTAGTTTGTATTCCAAGATCAGACAATATAGGAGCATCGATGTCTAACAAACACATCCAGGAGTCATTAGAAGGCGTAGTGCAGTATTACACCCAGAACCCCGATCGGGCGCTCTCAGCCGATAAGCCTGCTATCGCGTTTCTTGAGGAGGGACTGCGTTGTCGAGTCGATTGGGATGGCGGCGCAACGATGTATAGTGATATGCCTAAAGGGCTTGGCGGCGGGGCTTCCGCTCCTACGCCAGGTTGGCTGTGCCGCGCCGCTTTCGCTGCGTGTGATGCTACGATGGTTGCCTTGAGGGCAGCGCAGTTAGGAGTATCTCTTACCACGCTCAATGTGACCATAGAAAGTACCTCCGATGACCGCGGCCTTCTTGGAATAGACGAGAGCATCCCGGCTGGCTTACTGAACGCGCATATTCACGTGAAGATTGGCGCGAATAACACAGCTCCAGAACTCTTGCGGGAAATTGTAGGATGGGCGGTAGCGCATTCGCCAGTTGGAGACACGGTGAGTCGAGCCGTCCCGCCAACGACGGAGATTGACATCATCAGTTGATGTGACGAATTGAAATAAATAGCTGACGATAGTGCAAAGATTCAGAATAACTGCGCTTTGGTTCTGTCATTGTTCAGGGAAAATGACACCCTAACTGGTAAGCGAAAGTGTCACCTTTGCAATGAGCGTGACCCGAGTATAATCGGGTCAACCCGCAACGAGAAGGCGAGATGGGTTTTTGAAACCTTTCTCGTCTTTTCATTTTGGTTTCTTCGCCCACAAGGGGCGTCTCCAGGGGTGATCCGGGGCTGGAATAGTAGGCTTCCGAGGCGCTTTCGGCGCTGGCTTAGCGGGCACTGGCCCGCCGGGTGTGTAAGGCATCCCCCATGACTACTTTGTGACGCAAATCAATGCTTTGCAGCACTTTGGGAGCAGCAGGGATCTCACTGCCCTTCCCTGCTATGGCCACTTCCATCAGCACAATGCCTTCGGTCGGCAGATAGGCAGCCAGCAGGTAAGTGCCATTTTGGGCTTCATCCAGCGTTCCACGCAGTACTTTACCATCTATCGCTACCAAAACCTGTTTGCCGAAGAACTTCTTCCCGCTCAAGTAGCGGCTGCTGACCTGCTCGAGTTCTTCCACGTAGACCACTTCTGCCAGAATACGACGATACGTGCTATGGTGGGGCATTTTCTTCCGTTTCAAGCGCAGCAGATCTGCTAACAGTTCCGTACGATGTTTGGCCCATTCTGCAATCCCACTGGGTCGATCTTCACCGCACAGTTTTGCCATGACCAGCACTACCAGGATGGTTGCAAGTTGATAGCGCAGCCCTTTGGGTTTGCGGTTGTCGCTCAAGGTTTGAAAATGAGCGTACAAACTGCCAATATCGAATACCAGTCCCGTTTCTGTGATACACTCCATGGCGACCTTCCTCGGTTTTGGTTTGTGGGTTCAACAAGCATAACCGATGAAGGTCTTTTTTTCTATGAGTTGCCTACTTTAAGAAGGCCCTGATGGGATCTAAGCATATTCACACAATCTGAAACGTTGAGATAGAATGGTGCCATGTGTCATTGGTACCCTTCGTTCATGACTTTTATGAATGTGCTTATAAGCACTGAGTGAGGATGTTTTTATGCCAGCTCAACTGACCGAAGATATTATTCGAGCGCTCAGCACGCCTCAAAGCTTCGAGCGCGGGCAGCAGTATTATCGAGCCGGGGCGGTTTTCAACACATCCCGGCAGGAGGATCTTCTGTTTGGTGAGTGTGAGGGCAGCATGGCTTCAGCTTACCGCCTGCGAGTGGAATTGGATGAAGGAGGCGTTCGTGCAGCATTCTGTACTTGCCCTTATGAGATGGGCGGTTACTGCAAACACGTCGTCGCACTCCTGCTTGCCTTTCTTTATACACCTGAGGAATTCACCGAACGTAGCGGGATTGTAGAAATGCTCGCGGGGTTGAGCCACGAGGACCTGTTAGGGTTGATCCACAAAATGGTAGAACACGACCCCAATTTGTATGATTGGCTTGAGATGGCGATCCCGTTTGCCAGAACCTCGTCCAAAGCGGAGGAGTCTCCACCCAAAGAGAAACGCCAGACCCAGGTTTCCGCCAAAGCTTACCAGCGACAAACCAGGAATATCCTGCATAGCCTGGATGGGTATCGGATGTCGGAGGCCTACTGGATGATGGGCGGCATGGTGGAAGAACTCGCACAGGTCGTCGATTCAGCAGAGGCGTTCCTCCAGGCTGGAGATGCCGAAGGAGCGATAACTATCCTTATGGTTCTGCTTGAGGAAGTGGCCGATTGTTATGAACAGTCTGATGATTCTAACGGCGAATTGGGTGGCTTTCTCGACGAACTAGGGCAGCCGCTGGCCGAAGCTATCTTAAGCATAGAGCTGAACGAGATAGAACGTCAAAAACTCAAAGACGACCTGGAGCCTATCGTCGACGAACTCTCAGATTATGGAATCGATGGGCTAGAAGTTGCCCTGGCAGCACTGGATCAAGGTTGGACCCACGGTGAAGTTGGCAAAGACTGGGAAACCGAAGGCGAGGATGAATGGGACCACGAGGATGGAGACGAATGGTATGGCGAAGTGGATCTATCCCAGGCTAAGCTCAATGTTCTTGAGCGCCAGGGGCGGACAGATGAGTATCTCAGGCTGTGTCAGCAGGCCGGTGAACACCGGCGATATGCGCTCAAGCTGCTGGAGGTGGGACGCAATGAGGAGGCGATGTTGGTCGCTTTGAATCACTTGACATCTGCTGAGGATGCTTTATCAGTGGCCCAGAAACTGCGCGATCTGGGCCAAGTGCGGGATGCAATCACCATTGGCGAACTGGGCCTCTCTTTGGCTGGGCACAAGCATTCATTGGGGATGTGGCTTGGTCCATGGGAAGAGGCCCAAGGGCGTACCGACCCTGCCATTCAGGCTTATCTGGCAGCTTTCACCAGTATTCCGTCGCTTGAACTGTATCAAACTGTGATGCGCCTGGCTGGCTCGAATTGGAACGAACTCCGGCCTAAGATGATGGAAATCTTACAGGCAGCCTCCCATTCGAGCGTCCTTGCCGATGTGTACCTGCTGGAAGGCGATTGGGATGGAGCCATCCACGTGGCGGATCAGGCTGGTTTCTGGTCGTATTCCCTGATTGAAAAGGTGGCCGACGCCGTCTTATCTCACCGTCCCGATTGGGTTATCCGGGTTTCGATAAAACAAGCCGAAGGTTTGATTGAGAAGACCCAAAGCAAGTACTATCCCGCTGCAGCCCGTTGGCTTCTAAAGGCAAAAATGGCCTACCTCGCATCTGGCCGACAGGGAGAATGGCAGGCTTACTTTTCTAATCTCAAAACTACTTACGCCCGTCGACCGGCATTGCGAAGGGAGCTGCGCGGGTTATGAATTAGAGGATTTCACCAGAGATTAGCCAGTCCAAGTTGAACTGCCTTGTGCTTGTTATCTAACTCCGTGATCTCGTAGCCGATTGACTTATATCCGCTTCGGCGACGCGCGTACATCCGAGCCAGGACCGGAACATCAAAGTCGACATAATCGTAGATGATCACCTCCCGTTTGGCGGCGTTCAACCGATGCAGGCGGCCTGCATATTGGGTCAAGGTCCCTCGCCAGGAGATCGGCAGGGCCAGAAAGAGCGTATCCAACCGCTCATCGTCATATCCTTCACCCAGGTAACGCCCGGTTGCGATGATCAAGCGTGGCTGGTCAGCGGGAATGCGGGAAATCTGTTCGGAAAGTTGCTTACGCTGCCTCTTCCCCATGCCTCCAGCCATCACGATGACATTTTGGATTTGTTGGGTAAGCCGGCCGGCGAGTAATTCCAGGTGTTCCCGGCGTTCTGTCAACAATACTGGACTACGTCCCGCTCTAACCGCAGCAATCACATCTTGGATGATGATCCGGTTGCGCTCGTCATCCTGAACAAGCAGAGTGTATACCTCCTGGATTGACTCTGATGCGGCGTTTTGCAAGTGATGCGGCAGGCGGAAATTCGTGGGGCGAAGGATGACCTTGTGATCGAAAGGACGTTTTTCGGCTTGCCGGCGATCATCGACCCGGTAGCGAACCGGTCCGCACTGCATGAAAATAATTGGATGGTGGCCGTCTTTCCTCGTCACCGTGGCCGATAATCCCGTCAAATACCGGACCTTGCTCTGCCGGACAACCTGCTCGAATCGGACTGCCGAGATGTGGTGGCACTCATCTACGATCAAATAGCCATATTGGCCAACGATATCATCAACGATGCCTTTCTTGCTCAAGCTTTGAACCATCCCAACGTCGATTATCCCTGATGGTTTTCGCTTACCGCCGCCGATCTGACCAATCTCTTTGGGTGCAATAGCGAGAAAATGGCTCAATGCCTCGGTCCACTGATCGAGCAATTGGCGGCGATGGACGATTACCAGTGTATTCACCTTGCGCTGCGCGATCAGGTAAGCCGCGACAACCGTCTTGCCAAACGCAGTCGAAGCCGATAAAACGCCCGTCTCGTGCTGCAATAAAGCCTCTGCTGCGCGTTGCTGCTCGGCGCGCAGGTCCCCCTGAAACTCAACTTCTATCGGCTTTCCGGCAAACCGCTGATCGATGAGCTCCACCTTGACCCGAAGGGATTGAAAGAGGTCGAGTAATTCATCGAGACAACCGCGCGGCAATCCCAGGTGGTTCGGGTAGTCTTCACAGCAACTGATGATGCGCGGTTTACCAAACGTCGACATGCGCATGGCCTGCGCCCGATAGAATTCCGGGTTCTGAAAAGCCGCCAAATGGATTAATCGATTTCGAAGGGAGGGCGTCAAATCTACCTTGGGCACGTAAACCTGATTGCCATATACCAGGTTAATTTGCTCGGGAAGTGGCCCAATGATAGGCGGTTCCTTGCGCCTTTTTGAGGGCGGCATGGCCCAGGGTGCATCGTCGTTCTCGTCTGTCACCGGAATGCGGACTCTCAGGAGCTCGCCCAGCTTCTCCGCTTCGGCGACGACCCTCTCGACTTCTTGTCGGCTGATCCGGCGGATCGATGACAGGAAAGCCCATTGATCCGCGTATGGGATGATGTTTTCATCCAGGAAAAGGCTGTTGCCTTGTTCGCGAGGCTTCTTCTGCAAGGGCAAAGCGATCAGGTTGCCAAAGCCACCCTTGGGTAGCGTATCCTGGCTGGGGAAAAAACGGTCGTAGGAATCAAGCCCAATCTCAGGCCGGCGATCCATGGTCTGCGTCAGGAGAAAGGCGCCCATTTTCCGCGCCAGGGTCGCCGGGATGGGTTCCGAAAAGAAGATCCAGATATGTCCGCCATTACCCGAACGCGATCGCTCCAACACGGCGGGAATATCTAAGAGCTGACAGGCTTCCAGGAACGCCCCGGCGTCTGCCTGCCAGGTAACTTTGTCGAAGTCCGCTGCCAGGAAATGACAAGTCTCATCGGGCAACATCGGATAAACGCCAATCGTGAAATCGCGCCCAGATCTATCCTGTGGATCTACGCCCAGGAGGTGGTTCTTCACCACCTCGTCCGTCACCGGCAAGAACTCACTATCGCCACTGACCCAAGCGTCGCGACGCACGGGCCAATATCCTTTCTTGCCTGTTTTCAGATTCTCAAATCGTCTGGCGAAGACATCTTCGCGCCCCCGGAACAGGCCCCGGAAGAGGGCGATTTTCGCATTTTGAGGAGACTGGTCGGTTACTATCGGAAGACTACCGGTTTGGGGAGGTGCTCCCTTCCCGTGAAGAAGCGAACCCTTTTCTTTCCGCAGTTCACTGATTTTATTGAGCAACTCAGCCCTGCGAGCATTGAGCTGCACCAATTCCCCCTCTAACTCTGCCAATAATGGGTTGATCTCATCCAGGTTTTTCACAACGACCTCGATAAAGATACGAGGGTATACTAAAGCATTTACATTATAACAAACGGAAGTTTAGGTAAAGATCGTGGACTGGGAGTAACAGAGGCATCAATCTTGACATCTGGAACTCCTGACATTCGCCGTCCTGCCAGAATCTGACTGATTCGAGCCCGCCTCTGAGAGGGCGAAGAGAACCTCTACCGAGTTTCGCCACCCTCTGCCTTGCCAAACTCCCTAACACAGCATAGGCTTAGGGAGTGCCCAACGTAATCTCTGTCATTATTCCCCTTTACCTTGTTAAGAGGATATACTTGCTCGTATCATCTTGTACTCATCCCCAGAGGAAACAATGGACGAATGCTCTGAACCGCTCACGAGAAGTCAGGCGATGAAACAGGTCATTGCCCAGATGACTGACCCCATGGGCCTGGAGGAGTTCTATAGCCGTGTGCTGGCACTCTCACCCTCACAAGCAAAAAACCCGAAAGCCGGGATTCGAGATTCACTCCGGTTCGATTTCTTGGGCAAGAGCTTGCTCTTCCTGGACAAGCAAACCCTGATCCCGGTGCGCCTGGCCATGCCTGGGGTGCGCTTCCGTGTCTCGCTCTCCCGCCAGGAAATCAACAAGGGCTGGTTGTTCGTCTTCCCAGCTTTTCAGTTCATGGCACCAAATGATTTACCCGCCGAAGAATTCTGGCTGGAAGAAGACAATGGGCGTTCCATCCCGGTGAATCCGGTCACGGTCAAGTTCAAGGTCAAAACGATATTTGGGGTGCAGGATATTGAACACACAGCGTTTGACCTGATGTGGTGGTACAAGAAGCACGCCCTCCGGCGTGGGGATAGTCTCCTGGTTACATTGCTGGACTGGGAAAAAGGCCGCTTCCGCCTGGAGCCTGAACCCGCTCGCATCCGCCAACGCCACAACACGGAAATCCAGGCCCAAAACCAGGCACTGGCCGATCACTTATTCCAGCAATTAGAGNCCGCGCCTTACGAAGAGGTGTGGGGAAAGATCGCTATCCCGACGGCGTATCTCCACCTCAAAGCCTCAAACGCTTACCCGGCCGACCACTGGCTGGAAATCCTGGAACGAGACCGACGCATGGAATGGACAGGCTACGAGATCCGCTACGCAGATTGGACCTCTCCATTCGAAAGAATGCTTGGTGATCTGAGTGGTGAGCCCAAACAAACACCCTCCTCGCGCCAAAAGCCCCTCTCAAAACAGGAGGCCAGACAGGTCTATTGCTTCAAGGCCGCGCTCTGGCTCAACAAGAGTCTCTGGCGGCGGATAGAAATTCAAGGCGGGCAAACCCTGGCAGATTTTGACGACATTCTCCGCACAGCCTTTCAACATGATCACATGGATCACTTGAGCGGCTTCTGGAAGTTGGCGAGGCGGGGACAGAGCCGCCGCTTTCGGGAGGTTGACCTGGGCAATATCAACCCCTTCGGAGGAGGCGAAGCTGCGGAAATTCAGGTTGCCAGTCTGTCCCTAAATCCGGGGGACACGCTGAAGTATGTGTACGACTTTGGCGACTGGATCCAGCACCGGCTGGAACTGGAGGCTATCGGTGAACCCGAAGAAAATGCCAGCTACCCGCGCATCACCGGCCAAAACAAACCGCGCTACCAGGATTGCCAGGTTTGCAAAAACGAAGGGCGAAAGACTATCGCAACCTGTGTTTGTTATACTTGTTCTGGCGAAGAGCAAATAGACCTCCTCCTCTGCGAAACCTGTATAGAAGCACACGATGAGGACCACTATCTTGAACAGATCCTTTACTAAATAATAAATCCATGTATAAACCCTGATCTAAAGAGCCAGTGAGCGGGTAGAAACTCTCTGTCAGAGCCTCTAGATTGGCACTATTATAATCACTTAAAGTGA
>C687J35503_10000376_pt1 | contig 11778 bp, 13 predicted proteins | sample RifCSP19_3_FD_35503 | JGI IMG/M metagenome (IMG submission 35503)
TATTCGTTTGGCTTTTTGGGTTCGGCAGTTTCGGGGATGGGTTGTTTTATTGGCTCGCCAGCCTTTGTTTCTGGTGGTTTTTCGGGTGGTGTTACTTTTTCTTTTTCTGCCTCTGGGGCGGCCAGTTTTTTCATGATGTGGTATATTGGGAAGGCTTCGTTGGATCTTATCCATGCTTCTTCGACGAAGAATTGGACGGCCATTTTGGCTGATAGGCTGTCTATTGGGATGACGTCTGAATCAGTGTTTAGATGATTCACTAATGACATGGCTGATGCTAGTTGTATGGCTCTTCTTTCGAGTCGCATTGAGAAGGGTACGACTTTGGTTCCTAAGTGTTCTAGGACGAGGGTGGTTGCGGTTTCTAGCATTTTTAGTATTTCGTCGGTTAGAAGTATTTTTTTGTCGTAGAAGCTTCCGGCTACGAGTGGGTCTTTTGTTTGTATTGCGTATACGAGGGTGAGGTGGTCCCGGATTTTGTAGGCTTCTTCCATTTTGGTTCTTAGTTCGCCTAGTAGGAGGGCTCTTTGGCTTTTTGATAGTTCTTGGTATTTTTGTTTGGTGAGTCTGTGTAGGCGGCAGAGCATGCGGTCTTCTATTGCGTTGAAGTTTGAGTCTCTGACTGTGACTTCGTAGCCTTTTTCGTAGACTTCGGTGTTGTAGTTGACTGTGAAGAAGGATGAGAAGCGGTATGGACCGACTGTGTAGGTTTTGGTTTCGTATCTTATTGAGCCTCTTTCCATTGCGAGTTTCATTGGTTCTACCATGCCTTTGTGTTTGAACCAGTCGTTGAATTCTGTGACTATGAAGTTGAAGCGTCTGCCTAGGTATGCTTCACCGATGGCTATGAACATGGCTGGTGTCATTCCGCCGCAGTATCTGTTGATGCCTGGTAGTCCGTGGGGTGGGACGCCTTGGTCTTCGTTGCCTAGTATCATGTCTTTTGTGGCGAATGTTTTTCCTGTTCCTGGTTCTCCGAATAGGGCTAGGTTGAAGCCTGTGTTTAGTGCTTTTTGGCCTTTTTTGTTGATTACTGTTGAGTCGCATATTGAGTAGGATTGTGTTATGCTGAGTAGGTGGTCGAAGAAGAGGGTGGGGCCATATAGTGATTGTAGATAGTCTGTGAGATATGTTGGTGACATTTGTTTGCCGAATTCTATTGTTTGTTCTAGTCTGTTGGCGATAAGGTCTTTGAGGTAGTTTCTGAATTCTTCGTCCATTCTTATTACTTCGAGGAATTCGCGTTCAGCTTGTTCAGTGCTTAGTCTGGGTACTGGTTTGGCTTCAAATTCTGAGAGGACTTCAATTACGACTGGTTTTATTTCTTCGGGCATGGCCCATCTTGGATGCTGTTTGGACCCGACTTCCCATGCTAAGTCGAATTTGTCTCTGAGTTCTGCTATAAGACGAGCAGGGTATAGTTTGTCGCCGTAGATTTCGCTTGATGTGGCCGCTAGTGAGTCGAAGTGTGCTTGGCCAGTTTCAACTAGTGCTTTTAGTAGGGCGTAGCCTTTTTTTCCGTAGGTTTTAAGCACTTGTTTAATGGTGATTCTGACTTCTTCCCATGAACCTTGGCAATCAAACGTGCCTTCTTTGACGGTGTAATATTTGCCTCTAAATGCATAGTGGTCTTTGAAGGGTGAAAGCTGTATCATTTGGGTTAATTGTTCGTCTGTTATTGTTTTCGCGAGTTTATCGAGGTTGATTGCTTGGTCGATTGGAAGTTCTCCGTTGAAAATTTGCTGACTAATTTTTGTTTTAACTTCGTTGGGCATGGCCCATTCTAAGTGATAAAGATATCTCCTGAGAAGTAGGATTCGCTCCTTTAACTTGTCTCCAGGCAAAAATGACTGGTTCGCGTTCAATGTTGGCGACCCTACCTGTTACCTAAGAGTTCTGAAGCTAGTTCATCGATTCTCTTAATTTCTCCTTCAATGACTCCTCTTGCTTCCCTTCTTAAACTGGCCACACTTCCCTTTGCAAATTGCTTTGCCGCGAGCTTGTTATGGCATAGTTTACTCAGTCCCGCTAATTCGATGTGCGCCGAGTTGTTTTTGTTGAACTGAGGTATCGAAAACATGAAGGGCCTCCTTGTAACTGCTCTTTCCCCAAAAAGACCTCGTGGTTGCAATGGTTTTATGCTGTCATTGATAATGTTAGAGTTGAGAATTGCACAAACATAGTGCGCTTCCATTTCATCGTTTGTTTCGTAGAAGAAAGTGGATTGCTCAGAAATGAATCCTTTCGGACTTATTTTGGCTCGCAGGAGTGGAAAGTCAGGTAATACTTGCTTCTCAATAACACATGATGCGATGTTTGTCCCACTTGAGTTATATATGACAATGTATTTTTTGCTAGGGCTTTGAGCATCCAGTTTATTCATATAGTTGAGCCACGAAACAACCCTTGGAAAATTCTTCCTCGACCTTTCTGTTGCGTTTTCCTCCCATATTTTTTGGACCGCCTGTACCCAATCGGCCATGTGGTGGAAACCTCGGCTTCTAAGTTCAATGATATCAAGTAGTCTGTAGCGATTAGCACGTGACTCTATAGGGAGGGCCACTTGTCGCATTCTAGTATAGCGAAAAGACAGTATATCTCCGGCCAACAGCGTTGCAAAAATGAAGCCAGCCTCCACATTTCCGGCTAGCTGTATGCCTTTCCAACGATCTTTAGCTTGTTCTAATACATCCTCTGCCGATTTAACAAATGGTTTGTTTACGTCAGCTCCTAATGTTGCGTGCGGATCAAACTCTATAAACCAAAGACACCTTGGGGTTATGTCTATCCCCTTCTTGACCTTGTCATAATACCAACTGTACCTTGTTGGAGTAAAGGGGGGATTGTAAAGGTAGTCTTCGACTGAAAGCTGTCTAATGGCTTCTCCCAGTCTAAGGTTCTTTTCGCTAAGTTCTCCTCTATATCGATTTGTATGTACTGGATATTTCGTGTCTTTTCCCTTTAATGCTATTAGTACACATGAGGGAACATTAAAAAGTGGCTCCACATCTTCTAGATCAAATATCTTGAACAGCTTGTTCTTTGGCTTGCTAAATCGTTTAAAGTTGACGTGGTGTAGAGCCCCCGTGAGTACGCTTCTTGGCATTACGAACGCTATCGCACCGTCATCGCGCAAGTAGAGATCACTGCAGCGAGAGAAAAAGCATGTAGCCATTTCCATGTTAGAGAATTGATGGACTTGGCTACTGTTTAGCAAGTCATAAGAAAGTACTTCTTGCTTGAGGAAGTCTTGGTAGTTCTTGTTCTCCACGTATCTCAGAAGAATCCAAGGAGGATTGCCAACCACCATATCAAACTTGGATTGCATCAACGTGATGGGAGCGTATATGTTGCTGAGCATGAAAACCCATATTGCGTCCAAGTTGGCGTCCATGAGCATCAAAATAGTATTCAGAGTTGTATCTAGAACGTCCAGTTCATCGTCTGAAAGTTTGGCGCCATGACTTCTCCCCAAGACTTCCAAAGCTTCTGTCTTGTTCCTCCGTGCTCTGTAAGCGCTAATAGCCGCCTTATAGCCATCTATAACCTGGCTTAGAACAGTTTTCTGAGTGGCCACAGTTTTCGGAATCTGAATTGCATAGATTTTCGGTTTCCCATTCTTATTATTTGCAACCTCCACGCTGAATTCGTAAACGCTAACCTTGCCCTTTTCAGTGAGAGTCTCAGTAACCCTAGGTATTCTAACCGAATCTGCCACATAAATAGGAACGATAATACGTTTACCCAGCTGGAGTAATTCTCCCAACGCAACAATATAATTAGCCCGTGCAATAACCACAGCCAACGGATTGATGTCGACACCTACCACATTATCAAGGACAAAATCCAGAATATACTTGTGATCTTTTCCTTCTTTCAAAAGACGTTCCTTTACGACATGAATAGCATTGCAGAGAAATGTTCCGGACCCGCAACCCGGGTCCAAAATTCTAGGTGTGCCTTGATGGGCATTATCCCATAGCTCAATGCTTTCTTTGAGAGTTAACTCAACCAACCACTCAGGCGTGTAGTACTCGCCTATCCTGTGCCTCTCATTGCGCTTAACAATCTCTTGATAAATCTCTTTGAAAAAATCCTCATCAATCTGAGACAAGTCATACCTCAACAGCTCTCTTGTAACGTCACCGACAAGCCTCAAAGTTCTATTCTGTATCTTAGGATGCAATAGCCACGCAAAGAAATCCTCCTCGATCAAATTCGCTATACCATACGAAGAAAAATACTCACCTGTCAAAGCTCTGATAAGTCTATCTTCTCTAACAACATTATCCCCACTCAGCCGAAGGTAAACAATTAATTTAACCAGCGTAACTAGGTAAGTGTGGTCTATGAAAGCAGAAACCTCGGGCCTACCACCATAAACAATCTCCATGTTCTTGGCCCACAAATCCAACTTCAACGCTACATCCTTTTCGTCTTTCACCTCTTCCCACAAAGCAGTAAGCCCATCAACAGAAACACAATAAGTCGGACTATCCGGACCAAACCGCCACCGCAAATCCATGGCAGAAGGCCTTATCTTAGGCTTCGAAAAGACAAAAGAATCAAGCCACAAAACACTCTTAGCAGACGAAGCCTCTGAGATATTTATCGCCCCAATCTTATTCAAACCGATAACTTGCCCATCCTTAATCGCAGGCGTATAAGCAACAAACTCGACAACATCGGTTGCAATGCCAATATGCTTCCTCTCGGGTTCTTTCTCATGAAGGACTTGAAAATATTTCATCAACTTCTGCTTCGCGTCATCATGCTCCACTTTCAGATCAACCTTAATTTCAAAGACCACATTGGAGAAAATCAGGTCCGCGCTTCCTCTAAGACCCCACAACTTGCTGCCAAGCTTACTCTCAATACCGGGTATCAATTCCTCAAGCCTAACACCAAAAAGCTCCTTCAGTAAACTCGACAAAACCAAAAGCTTAGCAGGATGCATATTAGCAGAACGACTCTTCGCCACATGATCCTTAATTACAAGAGAGAACTCATTCGCGCCCACTTACAACACCTTCAGAAATATATTGACAACCATAAAAGGTCACTTTCCACCCACGAAGCTTCGAATCAACTCAAAATCCTTTGCCGAGATCATAACCATTGCTCTACGCAGAAGCACGCTCCACCGCTTCAAGCCTTTAGTGAAGCTTAATTTACTAACAAGTTTCTCGACCGATACAGGTTCTTTAGCCACAACAACTGGCTCAAGCTTTACACGATGCGGAAAGATTTCTTCTCTGCTAAACTCTGCCCAGCTAAAAATCTTTTCTTTGCTTTCAAATGGCTCGGAAACCGCCTTAAGAATTCCTCCAATCCGTTTGGGCATCACGTAAAAAGCAAGATAATCGCCTGGCTTCACCATCTCAATTTGACGTCTACCTCGCTTCTCAGGAACACCCCAAACCTTGTGTTTCTTCACCGCATTCCAATTGTCCTCATTGGTTACGCAAAGCCAATAATTCACCAATTCCTAACACCCAATTGTCCTTACATTGTCAAAATTCACTTAAATATTTGGTGACTCTTTCCATAATCAAGCAAAAGTTATAGAAAACAAGTATAGTAAACTGAAGGAACCATCGAAATATGGCCAAGATAACGATTCAAAACATCGTATCAACCATCTCACTGGAACAAGAGCTTGACTCAGAAAGAATTCGCAAAGCATGTGCGGAAGAATGCTTCTTCGAAACATTAACCAACAGAAAATACACCTTCCGCGTAGTAGCTCTTCAAATACTATAACCCAAAATGATCCGGCTAATCTACAAAACTGGCAAAATCAAATGCACAGACTTAACAAAATACAACCACATACAAAAAGCCGCAACACTCCTCACCTCAAGAATCGCCTCAAACCTATGATGTTTCTTCATGAACGACACTGGAAAGCAAAGACCTGGACAATGGTTAAGAATTAAAAATCTAGAGGGGGGTAGGTCTTGAGGGTTTACGGAAGCCTAATTGAAATTGCAAGGCGGACTCGCATTCCCGTTGGCTCATCCCAGGCGTATCTTACTCCCAACATCCAACGAAGCTGTGTAAATTGCCAGAAGACCCCTCGCGCGCTTCGAGTGTACCGCCACTTCGATGAGAGTTCAAGTCCCACCCCCGCCCGTCTACACCGAACCCCGGACGGATCGGGTAGTCCTCCAGTTATGACATGAGCAAGAAGATCGGAAGCGGCACTTCCGTATGGTTTCTTCCCTGACCCAAAGTGTCCTTTGTGATGAGGATTCCTCTGAGCGACCTTCCACCCTTGATGAAATCAATTATACCGTACAAGTCGTTCCTCCGTATTGACCCTTGATACTTAACTTCAATGGGCAGAAAGGCATCCTCAAATTTTCCCACAAAATCAACTTCGCGTCTCTTGCCACTCTCCCAATAAAACAGCTTTGTCGCATAATCGAACTGTGGACTTGGCTCCATGTTGAACATCAGCCGAATCAAATGGTTACAGACCACAGACTCCACGAGTCTACTCCTATTCTCAGAATACTTAAGAAAATCTACAGCCTCTTGAAAAGGATCCTTTCTACCAAAAGCCCACCACCGCAAAGCATGGAAAATGAACGGGTCATTGAAGTAGACCTTCTTCGCCTTCTTGTAATAGGGCACGCCTTTGTCTCTGTTAAGCTGGTGAACATAAGAAACCACAAAACTATTCTTAAGTGCATCAACATACCAGCGAACAGTGTCATGCGTAGATATTTCAGTTTCCTCTTTCAAAGCATTCCAACTAACTTGAGAAGACATAGTCTCCGTTAGCCGCTGCGTAATCTGTCTCAAGAACGCCTCATTGCCACCCCATCTGGAAATGTCCCTCAAGATCAAACTCACATAGTCACTGTAGACAACAACCGGAATAGTTCCCTCCGAAACATGCTCGTTTACGGCCCGTGGGACTCCACCAGTGACAAGATAATCGTCAAGAAAGCCCTGCAAATCCTTAAGATGCGGCTCGAGAGTACGAAAGCTACGAGGTATCTTTCCTTCTGACAAATCACGCAGCAACATTGATCTGTTTCGTATCGAAAGAAGCCTCAGATCCCGAAGAACCCTTAGCACTTGGACACTACGCGTCTCTACATACTCAGAGAACTTGGCAGCCAGAAAAACCTTATCTGGAATGTTGTCTGCAATCTTGTCGACTTCGCCTCGCCTTCCAGCAAGAGTCTCAGTAGCTTTCTCCAAGTCGAGACCATGCGAACCGGTGAGCACAACTAAGCATCTGCTCAATTTGCCGATGTCATAAAGATACTTGATAGAACGTTGCCAATTTTTGACAGCAGATACCTCGTCAAGAAACAGATACAACCTATCCTTGGAAAATCTCCGAGCCCAATCCACATACTCACTGATTATAGAGCTCAACTTCGCGAAGCTGTCAACTTGGTCACAAGCCCAATAGAAAACACGGCGTGCGTCAACTCCACTCCTCAAAAGCTCTCTTATCTTAAGTCTGATCAGCGTTGTCTTGCCAACCTGTCTCGGTCCACGCAGACTGTAAACAACGTTAGCATCCCAACAGAAAGTCTCACTGATCCTCGGTCTCCACTTGAAAGACGAGTTTTCCCACGCCAAGATAAGCCCATCAGCTCTAATAGCAGTCTCATCTCTCCACCAAGGATTCTGATCACTAAGCTCAGACAAAGCCATAAGGATTCCCACGTATTTCACTAGCAAGCCATTTATAAATGACTTGCGATTAGAGTAGCAAGATCTTTATAAAAAGAAAAAACAATCGCGCGCCAGCCTAGCCGACCACGCGTTCGACGAATAAAGCACGCGCTCTCCCAATAGTCGCAACTAAAACCGCGGCAATAGTCGCGACTATAGCTGGCAGGGAAACAACTTGAATAGCTTTAACCAGTGCGCCACGCTTAGTTTGAACTATGCCAAGGAAGAAGCCCTTTGCCAAAAGACCCACAACGGACCTCAGAAGGCGCTTAGCCAATCCAACCACAATAACGTCTTATCGATGACTTCCTTCTCCCTGCCTTGAAACACATGATTACCTATTGCTTCTTCCATCCGTTTTGGCTCTTGGTTAACGGATTCAATAACAACCAGTTCTTTAGGTCCCTTAGCCGCTTCATAATCCCACCTTGCCTCCCAGCCCTCCCCACACTAAACAACCATCAAACCAACAACCGACAAAATCACAACAAAAACCGATATAACCCCTTCCCCCTGCACGCCATAAATCTTTAGTAACTGTGAACACACACTAGAAGATGAGCATAAAAGCTTCAACCAGCCACAGGGGTCCAGTTGTGCCAGAAAACGTCTACCAAGCTCCACAAATAAGTCCGCAGGAATACGAGAAATTCCGCGGAAAACACGTAGCCCTCCACAAAGGGAAAATCATAGCTGACGGAAACAACTCCGTAGAAACACTGCAGAAAGCATTGAAAACCCATCCAAGATTGAAGCCAGACCAAATCGCCCTCTTCTACATCCAAGTCGCAGACGTGCTGATAACATCTGAAACAGAAACCGCTTCCACAACATTGCAGCCAACATAAAAGAAGTAGTCAACGCACACGCGGCGCAGACTACTACTTCTAAACCTACTCCGCCACCAACATCCAAAAAGTTGTTGCAGCAAACTCTTCAACGTCAACAACAACTTCAAAACACACAGCCACACGCCCACAAGCAGAACGTCGGTATTATTACTTGTTCCAAGCGGAAATTAATAACACATGAAAATTCAAACCGCTACAAACAGTTTGCGTCTGCATGTTCAATCTGCAACTGTCCAAGCACAACCCGCAACACTGGTAGAAGAAGGTATAAGGGGCATAACGCCTTCTTCTCTTGAAATTTCTCTTCCCACAAAGCCCCGTCAACATAGGCAAACGTCACGCTTACCAACATTAAACGTCACGCTTAGCAACATTGAACGTCACGCTAAAACACGAGTAAACAGAGCCAAAAACACCATACAGAAACCGAATCAGCGCCTCAAACACAAACAGAAAAGTAGAACTTTCACCACAAAAAAAATTTTCCAAACTCATACTAATAGACTATGGCTGTTCCTTAAGCCACTGCGTAGCCTTCGTAAACAAAGGACTGGAACTCAAGTCAATAATAGGCATCATAATCTTCTCCTTAGTCTCAATTATAGGACGATAATCAGGCATAACCGCAAAACCCACAAACGCCCAAAAAACCTTCTTCTCATCAATCAAAGCCCTAGTCGCCAACTCAGTGCTACTCGCCAAAGGATAATAAAAAAACGCAACACCATTCGCCCAATAAAGCCCAGTGGACTTACCACCAGCAGCCACATTCAAAAAACGAGCCAACTCATCAGACGACTTAAAACGCATATACTCCATAACGACAACCTGCTTAAAAGGCTCATAAGAAATCAAAACGTCATCCTTCAACCTCAAACCCACCTAGCCACAAACCTATCCAACTCTGAATATCAACCTCATCTATTATAGTTTACCATCCAACCCCAAAAACCACACAACACAAAAACCAACAGCAAAAAACAACTAGAAAATCACACCAAGGTACTTACCGTTACACTAAGTTGCCGCAAGTACCCCAAAGTAACGCTAAATTACCAATTTGCACAAACAACCAACAAAACACAAAAAGCGTCTAGGGATGAGGCTGAAAAGAGAAAGAGGAACATTCAAGAAAACTTGAAAAACCTCTTCCTTTCCAACCTCATAATCCCCCGAGAAAACGTGAAAAAACCCAAGACGCTACGATAACTCTTTGAAAATGGCGTTGTGATCCACGCTTTTCTCCATAAACACCGTGAGCTCTTGCTCACCCTTCTTGAACAACAATATCTTAGCGTTCCTGCCCTCTAACACCACGCAAGCAACCTTGCCCAAATCAAGCGCCTCAGACACGTACTCACTTGACTCCATGGCCTCAGCCGACAGAGCCGCATAATCAATTATTTTGCTCGGATCCTTAACATCGACCGAAGCAGAAGTCGGACCTCTAATAATGTAGCCTATGATGCCCTCTCTTGACTTAACCCTATCCAAAGATGCACGCAGGTTACTAACACTGATCTGCTCATCGATTTTCGGAGCCCAATCAACCTGCTCCTCTTCTTCCTCTTCAATTTGCACAGTTTTTCTCTTGGTTACGGGCATTTTAGTCGCTCTCCTGCGGGGCCACTGGCTTCACTCTAACCAGTTCTCCGCGTCTCACATCAAGTGACTGACACGCTTTTTCAGGAATCCTGATCAATCCTCTGCCCTCCAGCTTTGGATCATTGATCACTTTAGTCTTGCAGCGAATGGTTCTGCCACTGAAGGTTTCGACGTCGACTTCGCCGATGTTTTCGACGTCTAATTCCTCGCTCCAACGCTTCAAGATTTCAGCGTCCAGTTGCACTGTGTCGGATTTTACCATCAAACCGCTGAATCTGTCCACTATCAACTGCTGAGAAGGCAATTCCTGGGACCGCTTCGTGGTTTCTTCTTCTCTCTCACGCGTGCCAAGCTCAGATGTTTGAAGCTCCTCAGCCTCCTCGACCTCTTCACTTTCGACCGCTTCCTCTTCCTCTACAGCTTCCTCATCGATTACGGGTCTAGGCAGAGTAGACTTTTCCACAGTATGCTCTGGGCTTTTGGTCGATAGAAAGGGAATAATGGGCGTGGGTTTGAATGGGGTAGGGGTAGTAGACAGAGGGGAGGCTACGCTGTCAAGAACCTTCAGAACAGTGGGAAGTACAGCGCTCGTGATAGCGCGGAAATAGACCAGATCGGCGTTTTTTGCCAGTCCTGCAACCAAGTACATGTCGTTTACAGAGGATACGTAAACCTTGCATTTGTCTCCGCTGATTAGCATGTTGTCCAAGCCGCCTATTGCTGCAGCTTTTTCAGCGAGAACATGAAAGGAGCTGGCGGCTTTTGCGATAGCTGGATCAACAGCGTTCTCGTCGTTGGTGATTATTGTTCCATCGTTTGTTAGAATGAAGGACCAGTTTAGATCTGTTAGGGCTTCTTTGATTCCATTGAGCGCGTTCTTTAGGGCTACGTTGTAGACTTCCTCGTTCAAAGACGTTCACTCCATAGGTTCTAAGATATTTTCAGCAGAATTCGCGCGGGCACGCCGTCGTTTTCCAGTACTATGTATCTTAGGCCTTCCGTGTCTTCGATTTGGTCGACCCATTTTAGGGCTTCGCGTGCTTTTTGCAAGACTAAGAGGCGGTCTTGTTGGCTTCGAACCGCTTCCTCAATGGCTGTTAGTTCGTGGAATGGGTTAGCGTCTAATACGACGTTTAAATCGCCAACTGTGATTTCTCCCAGTGTGTTGGCGGCTGCCTTTTTTCCAGCGAGTTTGAAGACTACGTCGCGCACTTTTTTGGAGCGTTCGGCTAGGGTTCGTATTTCGTCTAGGCGTCGTAGGTATTCGCCTAGCATGCTTTTTGTGCGGACGATTTCGCTGTCTAGTGTTTTGGCTATTGCGGTGGCGGATTCGTATTCTTTTAGTTCGATGACCATGGATTTACCCCCTTAAGGGAAGATAAAGAGGGTGAAGGAGTTTTCCTACCCCCATTCAAACAAAGAGATATTGGATGGGAAATTTTGGAGCAGCTATGGTGCTGTGGCAACATACGTGAACTTGTTGCCTGTCGCTGTGAGCGCTGCAAACTCGTATTTGACGCCTGAAGTGAATGTTGCTGAACCCACAGGTGCATCCACTGTGAAGGTTGCTAAGGCTCCTGCATCCATTGTATAACCTGAACCCAACGGTGTTACACCTATT
>C687J35503_10000387_pt1 | contig 11647 bp, 10 predicted proteins | sample RifCSP19_3_FD_35503 | JGI IMG/M metagenome (IMG submission 35503)
CCAACTGCCTGAGAAGCCTTCGCGCAAACATCTTCAATATCTTTAGTAATTTCACATAGTTCAGGTTCTGCGCCTAACGCAATGTTTGTTTTAAAACCGCCAGATGACTTTCTGTACATGGCAGATATGGCACGATCACCTACAGTAATTACGCGAATGTCTCTTGGGGGTCGTTTAACTAACTCTTGAAGATAAAAAATTCTGTCATGTGGGCCATCACTTAACTCGCGTAGCTCAAACATAGCTTCTGCTGTGTCTTTGTCTTTTAATGGCATAACTCCTCTACCCCAACTACCAATAATCGGTTTTATCACTAAAGGATATCCAACTTTTTCAAGATTTTCTTTTGCGGCATCAGCTGAAAATGAAAAGTACGTTTTGGGAGTTGGTACATTGTTTTTTTTCAAAAGCAACGACATGATAAGCTTATCTCCGCAATTATTAGCTACATCAAATTTGTTAATTACAGGAACCCCTAAGAATTCTAGGCAAGCTGTAAAATGAAGGCCTCTAAAGTAACTAATACACCGCTCTAAAACAACATCCCCAAAATCAAAATCATTTTTTTGACTATCAGTATTGAAATATGTAATTTTAGCATCAATCATAGTTGTATCGTGACCAAGCTCCATTGCTTGTTTTTCAAGCATCTTTTCTTCCAACCTGAGTCGGTCAAAAACGATACCGATTTTTGACAATTACTCTCCCCAATCTTCGCCTACAGTTTCTGCTTGTTTTAATTCGACCTTTGTGCCATCTTTTTTAGAGATCTCAAAGTCTGCTCCACAATCAGGACAGGAAACAATTTCTCCCACCGAGGCGTCGTCAGGGATGTTTAGACTTGCATCACATTCGGGACAGTTCATCGATTTCATTCACCGATTCTTATGTAATTTATTAGCTTCTGTTGACTGCATTCCCCACAATTCAACGAACCCTTTAGCTAATTTTTGATCGAAGGTTGAACCTTTTCCATAAGTTGCAATGTCATGGCTATACAATGAATACCTTGATTTTCGTCCTACTACGCGTAAACTTCCTTGGTACATCTTGATTTTTACTGTCCCACTAACATATTTTTGAGTGTGATCGATAAAGGAATCCAGATCCCTTTTTAATGGATCTTCCCACAGTCCAGAATATACTAGCCATGCCCATTCATCATCTACAATGGATTTGAATTTCGTTTCATGTTTGGTATGTACCATTTTTTCTAAATCAGAATGAGCTTCAATAAGACAAGTTGCTGCTGGAGTTTCGTAAACTTCACGTGATTTTATCCCAACTACTCTATCTTCTATATGATCCACAATTCCTATCCCAGCAGATCCTGCTTTTTTGTTGATATACTCAATTAATTGAACAGGATCTTTAGGCTTTCCATCAACTGCTACTGGAATTCCTTTTTCAAATTTTATTTCAAGATAGCTTGGTTTTGCAGGTAAATTTTTTGTCTTGACCCAAATAAATGCATCATCAGGAGGTTCCTTGAATGCGTCTTCTAATACTCCCCCCTCAATTGCCCTCCCCATAGATTCTGATCTATGCTGAATTTTTTGGCTACAGTATCAATTTTTATTCCATGTTTTTTTGCAAACGCTAATTCTGTTGTTCTATCCAAATTCATATCCCTTATTGGTGCAATAATTGGAAGATTTGATCCAGCACGCATTGTAATGTCAAACCTCACTTGATCATTTCCTTTTCCAGAGCAACCATGTGCAAGAGCTGTTACTTTTTCTTTTTTTGCAATTTCAAGAACCTTGGCTGCAATTAATGGTCGAGCAAGGGCTGTAGCAAGGCAATATTTTTTTTGATATAACGCATTAGCCTTTATTGAAGGAAAAATATATTTTGTAACAAATTCTTTTTTTGCATCAATGTTGTAATGTTTTTTTACTCCAAGCTTTTTTGCTTTGGCAGCTATTGTATTTGGGTTATCCCCCTGTCCAACATCAACTGTAACTGTAATGACATCCATATCCATGTTTTTCTTGGAGATACTTTACCACTACTGATGTGTCCAGTCCACCAGAGAATGCCAGTATAGCTTTTTGTGTCATGGGCAGCTCAGTGACTTTATCTGTACTTTTATTTTTTGTGTTATCTTGCTTGGAATCGTCAAAATACTGTGATTAGAATTAAAGTTCATTTTTTGAACAAGAAAATTTCATACTAGCTTGAGCTAAAATCCGAATATTTTTTATCTATCGAATATAACGGTGTTTTATGAGCATTTTATGTTATACGCAGGAGATTTTCAATTGACGAAACTTGAGGCCAAAAACATCACAAAATACTTTCAACATGAAACTCATCGAATCAAGGCATTAGATGGAATTAATCTCAAAGTAGAAGATGGGGAATTTGTATGCATAGTAGGACCATCAGGATGTGGCAAGTCTACATTTTTGAGGATCGTATCCGGTTTAGACACTACAGAAGAAGGAGAAGTCATATTTGACGGTAAACCAGTTAATACAACTAGTCCTGAACGAATTTTAGTTTTTCAAGAGGGAGCATTATTCCCATGGTTAACTGTATCTGACAATGTGGAGTTTGGACTAAAAATCGCAGGCGTTCCAAAGGATGAACGAAGAGAAATATCGTCAAGATATCTGGACATGATGCAACTTACAAAGTTTGCAAATTCTTATACATACCAGCTTTCAACTGGTATGAAACAACGAGTAGCTATTGCAAGAGCATTAGCAATGGATCCCGACGTACTTTTAATGGATGAACCATTTGCAGCATTGGATGCACAAACAAGAGATTTGCTTTTAGTTGAAATGCAACTGATTTGGGAAAGAACCAAAAAAACAATAATTTTTGTTACACATAATGTAGCAGAAGCAGTTGTTCTAGGTACCAAAGTCGTAGTCTTTAGCAACAGACCTTCTGTTGTAAAAAAAGAGATAGTTATTGATTACCGTCGACCTCGTCTTGTTGAAGATCAAAATCTAGCTAAATTTCAGCAAGATGTCATGAAGGAACTTAGACCAGAAGTTAAGGCAGGTAGCAAAAATCAATCATGAAAATAGATCTAGACGATGTTGCTAACGCAGTATTGTTTTTTGCAGTGTTTATTGGGATTTGGCAGCTTGTATTTGTCTTAGGTATTTGGCCAAAGGTATCTCTGCCATCTCCATATGCTGTTGCAGAATCTTTTGCAGAGGTAATTTTGAATTATACGCTATTCACGGGAATAGGTATAACTTTAGGAAGACTAGTTATTGGATTTTTAATTTCTATTGCACTGGGAACTGTAATAGGACTTGCAATGATCAAATTCAAAGGATTTGGTAAGACTATGAGTTCAATTTCTGCCGGTCTTTTGTCTTTTCCAAGCATAGCATGGGTACCATTTTCAATTTTATTGATTGGATTTAATGATGCAGGAATCTTGTTTGTAGTGATAATGAGTTCAATTTTCTCTATTACTATCTCAACTTATAGTAGTGTCAGAAACATTCCTCCAATCTACATAGATGCAGCAAGAAATATGGGCGCAAAGGGGCTTTCACTTTTCTTGCACCTCACAATACCTGCTGCAACACCGTCACTAATTATAGGAATAAGACAGGGCTGGTCATTTGCTTGGCACGCAATTATAGGTGCTGAGATACTCATGTCAATAGTTGGGCTAGGACACATTTTGTCTGTTGGACGAGAATTTCAAGACATGGGGCTAGTAATTGCCAGCATGATTACCATATTTACAATTGGGCTTTTAGTTGATAGGCTTTTGTTGTTTAAGCTAGAGGAAAAAATAAGATCAAGATGGGGATTAAGTAGTGATAGATAATCTATGAATCCAAAAATAAAATTTGCAATAGCAGGAGCAATTATTGCTAGCGTAATAGCAGTTTCACTTGTTTCAAATTCAGAATCTCTTTTCTCACTAAATGACACAACCACAAGAGCAGATGTTGTAAGAATTGGATATTTTCCAAACATAAATCATGCACAAGCAGTCATAGGACTAGGAAATGGAGATTTNCAAAAAGCATTGGGTAATGTGAAAGTTGAAACACAAATCTTCAACGCAGGTCCATCAGCAATTGAGGCATTGTTTGCAAATCAAATAGATGTTACTTACGTAGGTTCGAATCCTGCAATAAATGGTTACATAAAATCTGATGGTGAATCTTTGCGCATCATTGCAGGTGCAGCAAGTGGGGGAGCAGTTTTTGTTGTTAGAAATGATGCAGAAATAAATTCAGTTGACGATTTTTCTGGCAAAAAATTCTCTTCTCCTCAACTTGGTAATACTCAAGATGTANCATTGAGAGCATATCTACTCAAAAATGGATACAAAACTACTGAAAATGGTGGCAATGTAGAAGTAATTCCAGTAAAGAATGCCGACATTCTAACTTTAATGTTAAAAAAAGAAATTGATGGTGCATGGGTGCCAGAACCTTGGGGGGCAAAACTAGTCAAAGAAGCAAACAGCAGAATTTTCCTTGACGAGAGAGACTTGTGGCNACAAGGCAAGTTTGTAACTGCCCACATTATAGTAAGTACAGAATACCTCAAGAATCATCCTGATGTAGTAAAGAAATTACTTGCTGCACATGTAGACGAAACACAATGGATAAATCAAAACAAAGAGGAATCCTTCAAAGTTTTCAATGCGGAACTAGAAAAGCTTACGGGTAAGACAATTCCTGAAGATGAATTACAAGAAGCATTTTCAAGAATGGAGATAACATACGATCCTGTTAAAGAATCTCTTTTCAAATCTGCCAGTGATGCCTTTGATATAGGATTCCTAGGAGATGTAAGACCAGACATTTCAGGAATTTATGATCTGAAACTACTCAACGAAGTTTTAGAAGAAAAANGACTCGAGCAGATACCATAAGAAATGAACTGAAATGGGCGTTTACATGGGCAAAACCAAAATTATTCCTTAATCTTCAATGAAATCAAAAATCCGCAAATAATTATAGCAATTGCAAAGTACATCACAGATGCATATTCAAAATAAAAAGCAAGTGCGCCTGCAATTACTGGCCCGATAACAGTTGCAATAGAAAGAGTTGAGCTGAAAATACCAGTTGATGTTGATTTTGGATAATTTTCCATAAGGTAAAAGTTTCCACCTATGAAGAGAAATGCCCAGGTGGCGCCAACTAGTGCCATAAATGGTATGGCCATCCACCATTCCGTAATTAGCATCAGTCCAATGAAAACAAACGTCGTTAGCCCAATTCCAATTTTGAATTTTGTAATGTTTCTAATTTTGATCCTACTTGCCATTAAATTCATTATTACAAATGAAGTCAAGGTGTTTGCGATATACACTATTGAAATTTCATAGAGCTGAGCACCCATCTGCTCCATCAACATTATTGGAAGAATTGTCCAAACTGCGGCTGCTCCTACATGTCTCATTAATAATGACAAAAACAAAAATCTATTTTTTGAAATGATTCTTTTTGTAGTTCCAGGCTCTAGTTCCTTTTTTACAATAATATTGGGCAATCTAGCAGTGACAGCTAATCCAGCTACAAAAAATCCTGCACTTATCAAGAAAATTAATCGTTCATCGTTTACAATACCAGCTGCAACTATTCCAACTAACCACCCAAGTGCGTGAAATGAAATAACAGATGCCACTTTGGCTTTTTCTTTTCCAGTCTCGTAGGTGTATGCAATCATTGCAGGAATCATGATGCCACTTGCTACTCCCGCCCCAAGTCTGGCTAGCATTAGGAATAAAGCGTCGGTAGCCAAGTACTGTAAACCAAAAGTAATGGCACATCCTACAAATCCAGCGCGAATAAAGAGTAGCCTTATTCCTCTCCTGTCTGAAATTCTTCCAAAATAAATCTCTGATAGAATTTGCGCAAAACTAAATGAGGCTACAATTATTCCAACCTCAAAAAGAGAATCAGTTACACCTCTTGCGATTATAGGCATGAAAATAAAGATTATTGCAATGCCTGCATGTTGAAAAAAAGTTGTACTTCTAACTAAATTATTTATGCCAATCTGTTGCATTATAGCTAAAAATCCCTAATTTACCACCTAATTTGAAATATGCTGCTCAGAAATTCACATCAAATGTGAAATCGATGCACTTTGCAAATAAATTAAACTTGAAAATAACATAAAACGAGTTAAAGATTTGACAAATAAGGAATCATTTTTAGAAGCACTGGAAAAAAAGATTCTTCTTTTTGATGGAGCTATGGGAACCGAGATACAAAAATTTAATCCAAAACCCGAAGACTTTCCAGATGGAAAAGATGGTTTCAATGATGGGCTAATTGTAACAAAACCAGAATGGATAAAAAAAATCCACCGTAGTTATCTTGAAGCTGGAGCCGACTGTATTGAAACAAACTCGTTTGGTTCAAACAAATTAAAACTAGACGAGTATGGATTTGGAAACCAAACAGTGGAATTTAATAAAAAAATTGCAAAGCTTGCAGTTGAAGTAGCTTCCAAATTTACTGACAAGCCGCGTTATGTGATTGGTTCTATGGGTCCTACTGGATTTTTACCAAGCTCAAATGATCCAGATCTTGGACAAATACCACTTGATAAAATAAGACAAGCATTTGAACTACAAGCAGAAGGTCTAATCCTTGGTGGGGTAGATGCGTTACTGATTGAAACAAGTCAAGACATCTTAGAAGTAAAGCTTGCAATAGAAGGGTGTCATAATGCTATACAAAAAACCGGAAAAAAAGTTCCAATAATTGCAAACACAACTCTTGACCAATACGGAAAAATGTTACTTGGAACTAACATTCAAGCTGCTTACACTACCGTTTCAGATATGGGAATTGATGTCTTTGGATTAAATTGTTCTACAGGACCAATTGAAATGACTCCAAGTATTAGGTGGCTAAATGAACAAAACACACACAAATTACTTGTTGTCCCAAATGCAGGAATGCCAGAAAATGTTGGAGGACACGCAGAATACAAAATGACTCCAGACGATATGGCAAAGGCACTAAAAGATTTTATTTCAAAATATGGAAAAATCAGAATAATAGGTGGATGCTGTGGAACAAATCCTCAACATATAGCTGCACTCAGGAAAGTAATTGATGAAAAAGCTTAATCCAATTAGGGTTAAGTATTTAGAAAAATCGCAATAATAGATAACATTGAGTACTCCAAGAGTTAGTTCTGCATTAAAGGCAGTTGAGCTAAAGCAGTTGCCACCACCAATGATTATTGGTGAGCGAGTAAACACCCAAGGTTCACGGAAAGCAAAACAAATGGTGCTAAATGATGACTTTGATGGACTAGTTGGTTTAGCTAGATCCCAGGTAGAGGAAGGAGCACATTGTATTGATGTATGTGTTGCAACAACTGAACGAGCTGATGAAAAAGAGTTTATGCTAAAACTTGTAAAAAAAATCAGTCTAGAAGTTGATGCACCACTTGTAATTGACTCTACAGATCCCGATGTGATAAAATCTGCAATTGAACAAATTCCTGGAAGACCAATAATTAATTCAATAAATCTGGAAGGGGATGGTACACGTTTTAAAAAATTAGCACCACTGATGGCAAAATATGGCGTTCCAGCTATCGCACTATGTATTGGTCCTAAAGGAATGGCAAAGACTCCTCAAGAAAAATTACAAACAGCTGAACTTTTGCTAGAGACAGGAAAACAATATGGATTAAAACCAGAACAATTCATCTTCGATGTACTGACTTTTACTCTAGCTACTGGAGAGGCTGAATTTTTAGACGCTGGCAAAAACACATTAGAAGGAATAAAACTAGTCAAAGAAAAATTACCACGTTCGTATACTGTCCTTGGTCTTAGCAATATCAGCTTTGGACTGACTCCATACGCAAGAAAAATTCTAAATTCAGTATTTTTGTATCATGCAGTCAAAGCAGGTCTTGATTGTGCTATAGTTAATGCCAAAGAAATCATCCCGTATGGTGAAATTGATGAAAAAGAGAAAAAACTAGCAGAAGATCTCATTTTTAATAAACAACCAAACGCTCTTTCAGATCTTATCATACACATTGAAAAAGCAGGNACTCAAGCTGGTTCNNCTNCCAAAAAGGTTGACATTGATCCTTCATGGAATGCAGGAAAAAAATCNAACTTTAGAATTGTTAATCGTCTAAAGGACGGAATACAAAAAGACATAGTTACAGCTATTGCTGAAAAAATTTCAAAAACAGATTTGTTAATTGAAAAAGATGGAATTCTTACCCTTGATGTGCCAAAAGAGATGACACACGAAGGTGCAATCAAGACTCTAAATGAGGACTTGCTTCCTGCCATGAAAGAAGTTGGAGACAAGTTTGGGGCAGGTGAGTTGATTTTGCCTTTTGTTCTAAAGTCAGCTGAATGCATGAAGGCTGCTGTAGTTGAGCTTGAAAAATATTTGCTAAAAGAAGAAGGCACAAGCAAAGGTAAGCTGGTACTAGGAACTGTATATGGTGACGTCCATGATATCGGAAAGAATCTTGTAAAAACAATTTTTGAAAATAACGGGTATACTGTATATGATTTAGGAAAGCAAGTCCCATTGCAAAAATTCCTAGAAAAAATCGATGAAGTTAAACCCAACGCAATAGGATTGTCTGCTTTACTAGTATCAACATCAAAACAAATGCAGTTTTTTGTAGAGCATGCAAGAAAAACCAACATGAAAATTCCTGTCTTATGTGGTGGTGCTGCTATTAACACTAACTACATCAACAGAATTGCAAAAGAAGGTGGAATATACGAGTCTGGAGTGTTTTATTGTAATACAATGTTTGAAGGACTAAAAACAATGGACAAACTAGTTTCTGATGAAAAAGACAATCTTCTCAAAACATGGAAGGAAAGATTAGAAAAGTGGAAAGAAACTTCTAAAGAACCAACTGGCTCTGCAGGCCTTCCACATAGTGCAGTAAAGCCTGTAACTCCACCTGTTGCACCGAGCTTAAACACACCTATTCGCTTAAAGTCGTCACAAATTAACATGGACGAGGTATGGAATCTAATTGATAAGAGATCCCTTTTCAAATTGTCTTGGGGTCTTCGAGGAAAAGCAGGAAAAGACTCTGAAGAAGATCATGAAAGGTTACTTGAAGAATGGAAAATAAGGATAAAAGATGAGAGTCTTTTTGAACCGCAATCAGTGCATGGCTATTTCAAATGTCATAACAAAGATGGAAAATTAGAAGTGGAACATCCCAGTGGTGAAAAAATCATCTTTGACTTTCCTAGATCATCGAAGAACAAACATCTCTGTCTTTCAGATTATTTTGGAAAAGATGACATTGTTGCATTTCAATGCGTTACTGTAGGGAACAAAGTTCCTGAAATCATTGAACAATGGAATAAACACGACAAGTATACTGATGCGTACTATCTACATGGATTGGCAGTAGAGTTTACAGAGGCATTGGCTGAATGGATAAACCGTAAAATAAAATCAGAATTAAACATTGGAGAAAATCGGGGTCTAAGGTATAGCTGGGGATATCCAAGCTGTCCAGATGTGATGCAACACAATCTTGTGTGGAAATTACTAGAACCAGAAAAGTCAGGCATGACCCTCACAGAATCAGGTCAAATAATACCAGAACAGTCAACTGCAGCAATTGTAGTTCATCATCCAGAAGCAGAATATTTTGTTCTATAATTTGCCAAGGATCTCTTTTGCATAATTGAAATCATTAGGGGAAGTGATAAGCACTTCTCCAGCAATTTGGTGAACTTGCTTTATGAAATCTTCAACTGAATTTTTGTATTCTGACCAATCTAATTTTAGAAATTTAGCAGATTTGGCATTTTTTTCAGAAGGTAACAATACACAGGGAATTATTTTAAATCCACTAGGTTTGAGCTTATCAACAATTCTTGAAACCTCGTCTGCAGAATGAATTACCTGTGTGATAAATCCTGTAGGTTCGGCGTCTATTTTCTTTTGAATCTTATCAAAGCTAGGATTACTTGGCAGCGATAGAAAGATATCTATTTTTTTGTCAAAACCCAACTCCTTAAAGTATTTCACAGTACTGCTTGGGATTAATCCCGAATCTTTCTGTTCGTTTGGAGATGGATCCCCTTTTAGAATCAATACTCCATTTAACCCGCCTGATACTGCATCTTCCATTAACTGCCTAAGTGTAGTAAGATTCTTGTCCCTTACACGTAAACTCACAGTTATCTCAATTTTTTGATTTGATTTTCGAATTAACGTACCAGTGGTTATGGGAGAAATTCTAGGAATCCCTAGAACCGAATCGGTAAAATGAATGCCATCACAACGAGTACTAATTTCGGAAACTCTCAGTTTTACTTTATCTAATAATTTTAGAGTATCTTCCTGTGATAAATTGGAATTTTGTGTAATTTTAGGTGGATTAATCTCATATCGTAAAGTCATTAGAGTGCTTTCAAATTTACTTGATTAAAACCTTTGAACGATAAAATCAATAACGGAGTGGTGTTTTTTATTACAATATGGATACAACTATACTAAAGGCTCAATTATCAAGTAAAATATTTCCTGAACCAAAACATGATGGAAAAACAAAGCTTGCATCTGTACTTGTAATTATTTATGGTATAGAACCAAAAATATTGATGATTGAAAAATCAAGACACCTAAACAATCATGCAGGAGAAATTGCTTTTCCAGGTGGCAAGTGGACAGAAGATGATATTGATTTGTTAGATACTGCACTTCGTGAAACTGAGGAAGAAATAGGTTTAACTATTTCAAGAGATGATGTGATTGCTCAATTAGCAAACGTAAAGACTCTCAATTCTGGCTATACCATTACTCCATTTGTTTGTATTATTGATAAGATTCCTCAACTTAAAACTGATTCTGAAGTTGAGTCAATACTGCATATACCAATGATTCCATTATTACAAACTCTAGATGATGACCGTGACCCAAGTCATCAATCCCTTCAAGAAATGTATACATTCACTTACAATGACAAAATTGTATGGGGAGCTTCAGCAAGAATCTTAAAACAACTTGTAAATCGTTTAGCAATATGAGATTCATTTAAAAAGAGCTTGGCTTGCCTGAATTTTTATGGCGGCACGCAAGCATTCTGGAAGGAAGAATCGATTGATAAAAAAACAAAAACAAGCCTCTTCTGTTCCAGCATGGGTTATTCTAAGAACCAAGAGATCAGTTAGAACAAATCCAAAGAGAAGATCTTGGAGATCAACAGACGTAGAGGTTGGTTAAATGTCTCAGGAACTAGAACGTGTCTATACAATAAACTTGGGAAAGGTATTGCTCTCACCAAATAATCAAAGAGCAAAAAGAGCAGTCAATATGGTAAAAGAATATGCCAGACATCATATGAAAACTGAAGAAATCAAAATTGAAGAAGCTGTTAATCATCAGATCTGGAAACGTGGAATAAAACATCCTCCTAGAAAAATTAGAGTCAGGATGACAAAAACAGATGAAGGTTTTGTTTTAGTTTCTCCATATGAAAAGGAAATAGAAGAAGCTGTACAACCAACCAAAGAAAAGAAAACACCTGCAGTAGAGGAAAAACCAGAACCTGAAACTAAGCAAATAGAAACAAGTAAAGAAGTAAAAGAGGAACCAACACCAAAAGCTAAAGAATCAAAACCAAAGGCTAAAGAACCAACACCAAAAGCTAAAGAATCAAAACCAAA